>Ga0116144_10006147_pt1 | contig 10593 bp, 7 predicted proteins | sample AD_UKC035_MetaG_FD_89746 | JGI IMG/M metagenome (GOLD analysis project Ga0116144, IMG submission 89746) | Active sludge microbial communities of municipal wastewater-treating anaerobic digesters from USA - AD_UKC035_MetaG | ecosystem: Engineered > Bioreactor > Anaerobic > Digestate | place: USA... | reverse complement strand
TCATTGAAAATTTAATCCTTAACAGGTAAGGACATAAGATGGGGTCGGGCCGACAAAATTGTTGGCCCGACCCCATCTAAAATCACCCCTAAAATCACCCCCGGCGACCATTGTCTCCTTAATCTCAAGTCCATAATCTGCTAATAGGAGGCAGAGACAGACAGCTCTCAGGTGAGGCGCAAGCTTATTAATTTTCTTGCTTTTTATTTAACAACTGGGATAAAATTAGGCCAAAAGATGAGCGGGCAGGGAAAAACAGGGATAAAAAGGATGGAAAACAAAGGATTCACTTTTATTGAGATTATTGTTGTACTGGGTATAATCGGGATAATTCTGGCTGCTTCCTATCCAAGCATTCTAAACGTTCTGGAGGTCAGAGCTCTGGAAAGTTCAGCCAGGGAACTCCTGAACACCCTGGAAGCGGCCCGTTATACGGCCGTTAATGATAAAGTTAACTGCCGAGTCCGCTTTTTTCAAGAAGACAACCAGTGGAGATATATGGTCGAGGTAGAAGAAGGCGGACTAACCGGGACGAACCCCTCCTTTACCTGGAAGCCTGTGCCTAAGTTCATCAAAAAAACTCTTCCTCCAAAATTTAATCCTCAGATTGATTTGCCCGAGACAAATAGACAAATAGTTTTTTCTCCGCTGGGGATAATAGCTAACTATAATTTTACCACTCCTCAGAACTTTCAGATCATTCTCAAGAGCGATAAGCTTAAGAATTTGGCTCAGGATAATCAAAGAATAATTGTCATTTATGCCGGCGGCTCAATTGGCTATAAAAAGGCCAGGGGTTAAAGGAGCAGACTCCATGAAGCGAGCAATGGCAATAAAGATAGCAGCCAAAAAGACCCCGCTGAAAGCAGGGCTTAGAATGAATAAGGGCAAGAATAATAAAGACGACAGGGGCTTTACCCTTATAGAGACTATTATCAGCCTGGCTTTGGTGACGGTGGTTTTTGTCAGCCTGGCCCAGCTTTTTACTCTCAGCATCATGCAGAATTTAAGGTCGCATGAAATCAGCAATGCCATCTTTCTGGCCCAGCAACAAATAGATTATCTAAGGACCTTGACTTCAGACGAGCTCACTGCCTTTCCAAATAGTGAGATCGGCGAAAGCGAAGATGAAAATATAGATATTAATGCTGATGGGACAATAGACTTCAGGAGAATTACCAGAGTCCAGCCTTCAGCCTCGGTAATGGCTGGCTTTGATGTTATGATCCTGGTTTTCCCTCCCGCTTATCAGGATACGGCTGCCAATAGCTTAATAGAAAACCCAGAAAAATATAAAGCTCGAGCTTATATCCATACTATTGTCTCCCGTTAGAAAAGCTTAATTGAGGCCTGAATGGCAGGTGAATCATGAGAGAAAAAAGACGAAAAGATAAGGCAAAATCAAATAGACAAAGGGACTTCAAAATTTTATTTTTTGACTCAAAAAAATGGAAAAACCCGGCCGGTTTTACCTTGATTGAACTTATTGTTTCGTCAGCCATCATGCTGGTGGTAATAGTCGGTGCATTGGCTCTTTATTCCCGCAGCAATCAGATTTCAGTTGACCAGGAGCAGTACGCCGAGCTTCAGCACGATGTCCGCTCAGCTATGTACTTGATGTCGAGGGATTTGAGGATGGCTGGCGTCGGGTTGCCACCGGAATTTGGTATGTATGCTTTAGAGGGTTTTAACAATGAAGACCAGGGGACTGAGGTTGATCCTGACCGCTTGATTATCCTGGGCAATATTGATGAGCCGCTCAACCTGAAAATCCAGCAATACCAGGGCAGCTCAGTAAGTGTAGCTGTTTATGATGGAAGTTTTGAACAATATCCTTATCCTCCTGAATTCTATACAAATAGAATCGTTTTAATTTTGCCCAATCCCGCATCGACCTGCAGAACGGGGGAGATCAGACAACTAACTCATATCACCTGGAGCTCGGGCGGAACTAACGAAAAATTTAACATGTCACCGGGCCTGGCTCCCGGGATAAATCCACCTGGTGGCCTAACGGCTGGTTTGACTTGCCAGGCCGATGATTTTGACGATGGCCTCATTATGTTTGTCAATGTGAAAGAGTTCTGGCTGGATACTTCGGGCCAGGCTGAGTTGAACGGTGTGGCTCTGACTCCTGGTGTCAATGGTTATGTTGGTGAGCCTGGAGTTTTATATATGACCAATAATGGCATTCATTTGCCGATCGCTCAGAACATTGAAAACCTGCAGTTTGAATATAACGGAGACCTTAATGATGATGGCGTACTTGATGGGTTTCAGTCCTGGTCTAACGCCTGGACCGCCGACCAGGTCATGCGGATCCGTCAGGTTAGAGTGATTATTGTCGGCCGGACCCCCAACCGTTTTGTTTCGGTTTCAGGTAAAGTGCCAGCCAATATCCATAATTACCGTCGGCCTAATATTTCTGATTCTCCGGGAAGCACCACTGATGACAATCACCGGCGGTTTGTTCTGGAAACAACAGCTAATGTAAGAAACCTGAATATAAACATATATAATTCGGGGCAAAGATGAATCAAAACAAAGCAAATAAAAAAGGCATGGTTAGGAAAGTCCAGAAGAATTCTTTCAGCTTTAAAAACTGGCTATTCAGGCCTGCTGGTTCAGGCATGATGGTGGTTATTTTAGTTCTGGCCTTTATGCTCACAGTCGGAGTAGCTGTTCTGGCGGTGACCACTTCTGGCCCAAAAGTTTCAGCCAGCATGCGTTACCAGGAAGAGGCCTTTAATGCAGCCGAAGCTGGTTTTGATGCGGCTCGGATGACCATCGATGATTTTTTTGGAAATGGCCTCTGGGCAAACTTTACTTCTCACTACCTGACAGGACTCACCCAGTATGGTATAGATAATCCTTTTATTGATGGTAATCTGGAAAATCCCAATCCCGGTTATTTCCGCCGTCTAACTGACGAACAGATTCTGAACCTTATAGATAATAACCATGACGGTGTTCCAGATAGTGCTGCCCAGGGTCAATTCGTCTTTTTTGAACAGCCATTCGTTTATCGTGGTGGTGACCTGGATGAGCGCTACCGTTATACCGTCTTTCTGATCGATGACGAAGCCGGCACCGGCGCTGCCACCGATCCAACCGATACTCTCATGATCTGCATTGGTGTGGTCAGATCGGGCCAGGCTGTCTCCGACCGGATACTGGCTACCTGCCGCCTCGAAATAGAAATAGAGATGCCTCAAGGCGGAACTACTCCTTAGTCCAGAGAAGCTATTTATTGATAAATCAATAAAATAAATAAAAAAAAAGGGTCTTTTGAGGAAAGAAGCGAGGGCCAAATGAAAATTAAAAAAAACCTTTTGGCAGGCTTAATTATTTGCCTGATGCCTTTTGGTCTGATGGTTCTAAAATTTACCGGTCAGGAGCAACAGGTCTGTGTTGAATATACCAATTCTTTCACTGAAAATTTTGATACAGTTGTCTATAAAGATGCTAAAAAATGCTCAGTGGCAAACTGGCCATCAGGCCCTGTACAACTGAATTACCTCGGGGGCAACTTTGAAGTGACCTCGCCAGCCGGTATGGGCGCCAGAATGTATGTTGTAGCTGCAGGTGACTTTGACGGCAACGGCTATCCAGATCTGGTTGGCCTTGACTATAATACTTTTGAACTTAAGATGGTCTGGAACCGCTATGGTGACGCTAACTTCGACGGAGTGGACGATGACAACATCATTTTTCAGGTAGACAATTCAAAAATTTTTGATACAGGCTTAAATTGTGGCCCGGCTTCAATAACGGTTGGCGACTATAACAAAGATGGCCTGCTGGATTTCTTTTTCTATAAAAATGGTAACGATTCCTTCTCACATAGCAATTTTGTAGCCTGTATGTATATAAATCAGGGAACAGCTGATAATCCTGCCTTTTACGGCCGGAATGATTCAAGAAATGTGAATTTTACCAATGCGTTCACGACTGCTCGCATTTACTGTAACTGGGCCGCGAACCATTTGCATACCGTAGATATCGATCAAGATGGAGATGATGATATCCTGGTGGCCAGCCAGGATAAAATATTCTTGATAAATAACCCGGGGGTAACTAACTGGCATGACATCTCCAAATGGGAAGTGAAAGAGCTCACTTATGACCGGCGAACTGGATACTCTGCCCCTACCCCCGACGGCTATGAAAACAGAGGAACCTCAGCTGTCTCTTCAGGAGACTTCGACCTCGATGGAGACATTGATGTGGTGGCTGGTTCAGTTAATGATTGGCCCTACCTTGCTTATTACTTGAATGATGGTGCGCAGAGTTTTAGTTTCAGCGAAATTCCTATTCCTATCGCTAATGTTACTGGAACTGTGGCTTTAACTGTTACTGACTTCAAGAAAGACGGCCGACCAGATATTTTTGGGGCGACTGACGCCTGGTGTGCGGGTAATCAGGCCCATATGTGGATATTTAAGAACCAGGGTTTAGTTGATGTCACTACAACTGACCCTGATACCGGGGAACCTGTAACCTATCAGGAGGTAAACTGGAATTTCCTGTGCCTGAACAACTGTCAACCAATAATTCCGCCATCATACGATGTGGATATCTGTACCATGCTTGATTATGACTTAGATGGGGATATGGACCTGGTTTTAGCCGACGCCAATCATTCTGGAGATTATTACCTGATAATTAACAAACTGGCTTCTGTTTATGCTCTTTATGGTGAAGCTGTATCAACTAATGTAGTTGAGGGCCGACTGGATCCCAGACAGCATGCTATAACCAAAGCGCGTATAATCAACTTAAATCAAGGAGTAAGCGGATCATCTTCTGGGTTGAAGGTCCAATTCTTCCTATCCAATGATGGTGGACTCCACTGGGAGCCGTATCGAACATTTGAAGGTACCAATATCCGGCCCTGGTCAGATTCTAACTGGCATATCTTCAGCAATTTTGGCGCTGATCTTAGGTGGAAGGCTATATTGTCTGCTCCCGAAGACTCCATGGCTGAATACACGGGAGCTTCTTATGACACGCCTCTTATCAGAAACTTAACCATTGAATTTACCTATGTGGCCAGGCAGGAATACTCCAGATCATCAGTTTCTACTTCCGTTATTGACCGCAGCGGGCAAAACCGTAAGTTGATTATTGCCGCCTCCTTCATTTATCCAGGGTGGGAAGGTCACCTGAGAGCTTATGATGTAACGGCTATGACCACCCTCCAGAATAATTACTCTACTCTGAGAACGGTGAGCAGCTCCGACCTCGAATCTGAAACGGGCAGATGGCTGGCTCCAGGTGTTGAACTTCTCTGGGACGCTGGCGAGCTGCTGGAAAGAAGAGAGCCTGCAACCAGAACCATCTATACGGCCATAAATACTGACCGCAGTCAACCACCACCTTACACCGACACCTTGCAAAGAGTAGAATTTAATGTAAACAATGTAGGTATTCTGAAAGATTTCATTTACGATACTGACAATGATAATGAAGGCCTTATTCAGTTTGTTCGTGGTCAGGGACGTTACTGGCGGCTCGGAGACATAAACCATTCAACGCCGGCAGTAATTGGCCCGCCAGATGAGGATGCGGCTTTAATGGGTTCTGGTTATGCTGAATTTAAGCTCGCCAATGAAGATAGAAGAAAAGTTATTTATGTTGGGGCCAATGATGGCATGCTGCATTGTTTTGATGTTTCAACCGGCGAAGAGCTCTGGGCTTATATCCCCTACAACCTTCTTTCCAGGTTAACAGAAATGTGGCCCGTTGATACCTCCAGCCATCTAAGATATTTTTCAAGGAAGGCTTATGTGGATAGCTCCCCTTCTGTCTCCGATGTTTATATAAATAACCAGTGGAGAACAGTCCTCGTTTGCGGGCAGGGAGAAGGCTGGGGTTCTAAGCCAGATGGGTATAACAATGGTGATACTAACCATAAGCATTATTATTATTTTGCCCTGGATGTGACAGATCCAGAGAACCCGATACCCATGTGGGAATTTGCTGGGATAAGAATAAAAAGGTCTGGGAAAAATTATAATATGACCAATGGTCAGACCTGGTCTGTTCCTTACATAGGAAAGGTTGATATATCTGGCGACCCCACCTGGGTGGCTTTTGTCGGTTCCGGCTATACGCATCTAGATGATGTCCGCCACCAGGCTTACATCGGCAACACTTTTGCTGCCATCAAGATTGAAGATGGTTCCGTCTTATGGTCAAAAAAAATTTCGGACGTCGATTCATCAAGAAGCAGAAATTCGGGAAATCCGTTTCCCAACATCTATGTTGCCCTTCCGGGTTCTCCAAACGGAGTCGATCTCGACCGAGATGGAGATATTGACTATGTCTACATAGGCGATCTGGATGGGCACCTCTGGCGCCTGGATGCCAGTTCGGGTAATACAAATAGTTGGTCCTGGAATAGGATTTACACTGACCGCTGCCTCTATCCGATAATCACCAAACCAGCCATTTATCTGGGTTATGCTACTTCCGGTTCAAATTATCCCAGGATTTATTTTGGTACCGGTGGTGACGAGCGAGCACCATCTGATCGAAACTATTCTTTCGTAGCTTTGATGGATGACGGTAAAACTACCGGGACCTCAGCTGTCGAGTGGTTCATTGGCGATGTAACTGAAACCGGCATTCCTCTAACCAAGAAGGCAGGCAGCTTGACCGTCGGAGAAAGAGTCTGGGCAGATCCTGTAATCGCCAATTATATTGTTTATTTCAGCACCCTTAAAGGCAGCATCGAAGCGGCTGATCCCTGCCAGAACCTCGGGGGAGAAGCGGGGCGCCTTTATGCCCGTTATATTCAGCCAATGTACGGACAGGCTATTGGCAGCAGTTCCCTGAAAAACGCTCAGGGTCAGGCCACGGATTACTTAGCTCTGGCCAGTAAAGCCCGGACAGCCGTGACAGTTGGTGAGCGTCAGCGAGTCGGCAGCGGTTATAAGCAGGATGTCTATATACAGGAATACAATTCAACGATTGAAAAACTGGAACAGCCAGTCGGTTCGCTGCTCCGTGTCCGATCCTGGCGAGAAATTTATCAGATTATTCGGTGATTACTTAATAACAACAGTGCCGTTAAAAGGGCAAGCTGTTTTTAAAATCCAACCGGCCCTGAATAATAATTCTGGTCATCTCAAGCAATAACAAATCATTAGCTTTCTACCAGCCAATTCTGTTATAATTAATTTTAAAGAAAATCAGTCATCAGATTTTTTTAATCAGGTCAGGCGTTCACCTCAAAAAAAATTCACTTCTTCTCAGCCTGATTTCAAGGAGGGGCCTTTGAAACGTAAGCCATTTTCTCAATGGTTTGTTGATCAGGTTGGTTCTGACCAATTTCATTGTTTTGGTATTAAAAAAGTACTGATTGATTACCAGTCAAATTATCAAAAAATTCAGATTATAGAGGTAGAAAGTTTGGGCAAATGCCTGATTATAGATGGTAAAATGCAGTCAGCCGAAAAAGATGAATTCATCTATCATGAAGCCCTGGTCCACCCGGCTATGCTTCTTCATCCGAAACCCGCTAATGTCCTGGTAATAGGAGCGGGAGAAGGTGCCACCATCAGAGAACTTCTAAAATACGACAACCTGAAAATAACCGGAGTGGATATCGATCAGGAAGTGATCGAATTCTCCAGGAAGCACCTGGAAGGATGGCATCAAGGCGCTTTTGATCATCCAAAGGTTAAGCTTATTTTCCAGGACGGCTGGGATTTTATTCAGCAAGCGAAAGAGCTTTATGATGTAATTATTATGGACCTACCCGAACCATCTACTGATTCTCCCGCCTCCCGTCTTTACACTCCTGAGTTTTACCAACTGGCCTTTGACCGAATGACTTCAGATGGAATTCTGGTTACTCAGGCAGAAGGAATAAAACCAGGTCAAGCAGAAGATCATAAGGCTATCAAAAAGAATCTGGCCGCCGTTTTCCAGTATTCTTACAGCTATCTGACTTATATTCCTTCTTATGACAGCCCATGGGGATTTTTAATGGGACAAAAAAGCCAGATCAACCCGCTGCTCCCTCCAGAACATTTAGATCAGCTGATAACCAGAAAAATTAAAGGCCCACTGCGTTTTTATGATGGTCAAACCCACCTGTCCATGTTCTATCTCCCCGGTTACCTCCGGTCCGAAGCCTGTTCCAATTCTAACCGCTGAAACTATAGGCCTACATTAAACGCCCTTTTCCCCTACCCAATATCCCAACATGAAGAAGACCACAATACTATCACGCCTCAACTTTGAGGAATTTTTATTTATTTTTAGATACTTTCCATAGCAGATTTAATAACAATCTGGTAAAATAGCCTGCCTTAGTAAAACGCAGAAATTGCTAAGGCAGACGATTTTTAGAGGACAGATATCAGACATGAAAATAAAATATCTAGATGGCCGGAGGCTATATCTGGCTTTTCTGGCTGGTGGTCAGGCGGTTATCAAGGATTTTGCCTACCTCAATAAGATAAACGTCTATCCGGTTCCGGATGGCGATACCGGCACCAACCTGGCTTCAACCATGAAAGCCATTGCTGAACAGGCTCGTCCTTCTCGCTCGGCCAAAGAATCGCTTAACTCCATAGCCGAAGCCGCTCTGACTGGGGCCCGGGGAAACTCAGGATTGATTTTCGCTCAATACATCTATGGACTGAGCCGGGAACTTGGAAGTGATCTGAGAATTTCCGCCGCCCGCTTCGGAGAGTCAGTTAAAAATGCTGTTCGTTATGCTTATAGTTCCACCGCCCGCCCGCAGGAAGGCACAATTCTGACCCTCATCAGGGAGTGGGCTGAAGAAATCTACCAGAACCGGCACCGCTTTTCTGATTTTCACGAACTGCTCCATCATTCTCTTGACCGGGCCAAACAGGTTCTCCAGGAAACACCCAGAAGACTTCCAGCCCTGAAAAAGGCCGGGGTGGTTGACGCCGGAGCCAAGGGTTTTGTGGATTTTATCGAGGGTGTAGTAAATTTCATTCATCAGGGCAGCCTGAAAGATGTCTTAAACCAGGAAATGCCAGAATTTGAATTCGAAGAAGCTCCCCACCAGCCCAAGGAGGATATTCCCTTCCGCTATTGCACCGAGGCTTTGCTCACCGGGGATAATCTGGACTTTGATCAGATAAAAAACATAGTGGTCAAAGCTGGCGATTCAGCCATAACCGGTGGCTCCGAAACAAGAGTGCGGTTTCATGTTCATACCAACGAGCCGGAGGAATTGTTTGAGGCCCTTAAAAACCTGAGCACGATTGTTCAGCCCAAAGTAGAAGACATGAAGCTCCAGTCAGAAATAAGCTTCAGGCCAAAGAGAAAAATTGCTCTGGTAGTAGATTCTTCCTGCGACTTACCAACCTCTTTCCTCGAAGAGAATCAGGTCGTGGTTATTCCGCTACTTTTAAATATCAAGAATCATGTTTTTCTCGACAAGCTGACCATCTCCCCCCGGAGAATCTACAAGATGCTGGCCGAAGAGGAAATAATGCCCGGGAGCGACCAGCCTTCACCTAAAAGCATAGAAAACTGGTTTTCCTTTCTGAGCAGTCATTATGATTCCATTCTGGTTCTGACTATTTCCAGTGCCCTGTCTGGTTTCTATAATCTGGTCAAGGCGGTGGCTGAGAAATTCCCAGAGAAAAAGATAAGAATAGTTGACAGCCGCCACATTTCAGGCTCCTCCGGGCTTATCGTTGAGCGCCTGCTTGAAGGCTGGTCCGAGGGTACTCAGGATGTGGATGAACTGGCTCGCCGGGCCGAAGAGCTGATCGCCAGAACTGAAATTCTGGTTGACATCAAAACCCTTAAATATCTGGTCAAAGGTGGACGGGTCAGTCCAATGAAGGGTTTACTGGCCAAATTGCTTAACATCAAGCCAATTATCACTATTAATAAACTAGGTCAGGCTGTTCCCTGCAGACAATCCTTCAGCCGGCGGCAGAACTTCAGAAAGATTCTTAAAATGATAAGAAAAAGACAGGCAGTCCATCCTGTCCATTCTTTTTCGATCGTCCACGCCGGTAACCGCCCGAGAGCTGAAGCTTATGCCCGGGAAATTGAACGGATTACGGGCCGCCAGGTAAGCTTTATCGAAGAAGCCTCACCGGTCGTTGGCGTTCACAATGGTCTGGGAGCAGTTGGCGTTTGCCTGTCGTATGAATAAAGCCTCTTAACCTCTCATCCCATGAGATCCTCTAATTTTATATGGCATCAACATTTATAATACCTGAACCAATTATTTAGCGCCTGTCTATTACCTCTGCCCTGGAATTAATGTATATTAATTTAGTAGGACTTTTCAGGCTGGAGTCGCCGATGATCAAATTTTATCAAAAAGTCGTTATCTTTGGACTGAGTTTTCTGGTGGCCTGGGCCGGCTGGAAGGGCTTAAATGCTCTGGCTTATCAGGGAGAAGTCGCTGCCCTTAACCAGGCCGAAGGAGAAAAACCGGTGAAAAAAATCAATAAAACCAAGGCCGAATGGGAAAAAGAGCTTACTCCAGAACAATTTAATGTCATGTTTAAGTGTTCTACCGAGCCTGCTTTTAGTGGAAAATACAATAATTTCTGGGAAGAAGGTGTTTATTTTTGTGCTGCC
>Ga0116144_10006145_pt1 | contig 10593 bp, 7 predicted proteins | sample AD_UKC035_MetaG_FD_89746 | JGI IMG/M metagenome (GOLD analysis project Ga0116144, IMG submission 89746) | Active sludge microbial communities of municipal wastewater-treating anaerobic digesters from USA - AD_UKC035_MetaG | ecosystem: Engineered > Bioreactor > Anaerobic > Digestate | place: USA... | reverse complement strand
CTTAAGCTTCCCCTCCGAACCGGAAATCGCAGGGAAAATCCTTTTCCCTGCACCCTTTACAGGTTCTTCGTCCTGCTTACAAGGTTATTTCAAAGCGATGAATCATAACCCCTCACCTTGAAAAAAATATCAAAGATGAGTTCGGGGTAAAGTAGGCCGCGCAGGACTCGAACCTGCCACGCCCGCCTTAAAAGGGCGGTGCTCTACCAGATGAGCTAGCGGCCCATGATGCAAGATACCCTAATAATTATAATGATTTATCAGGTTATGTCAATTTTTCAAAAAAAAGTCGGGGCGCTCGGATTCGAACCGAGGACCTCATGGTCCCAAACCATGCGCGCTAAACCGGACTGCGCTACGCCCCGGAAGGCGCTTTTTAACGGAACAATATTGTACTTCATATGACAGTATGCGTCAATATATATTATATATTGCGTGTACCGGTTGATGCCTGCGTCAAATCAAAAAAAAAGAAAAAAAAGGAAAGATTGACTTCAGCTGTTTTTTAGTATATTATCTAACACTATGGGACTGATAATATTTATCTTCGGGCTTATATTCGGCAGTTTTGCAAATGTTGTAATTTTGAGGCTTCCCAAAGGCAAATCACTTGTAGCCCCCGGTTCGTCATGTCCGACTTGCGGAAAAAGCATTCGCTTTTACGATAACATTCCTCTTGTCAGTTACCTGCTTTTACGCGGAAAATGCAGGTTCTGCAAAAAAAAGATATCCGCAAGGTATTTTCTTATCGAGCTTTTAAGCGGGATACTTTTTTTTCTTGTATATAAAAAATTCGGTCTTGATGCAAGATTCTTCATATTTGCCTATTCACTTTTGATAGTTGGATTTATAGATATAGATACGTTTCTAATTTCAGATGTCATCGTCCTGCCCATGGTTGTCCTGGGCCTTATTTTTTCGTTTTTCCCCGGGATGCACCACGGTCTTTCAACTTCGGGGAGTTTTCTGTATTCGCTGTGGGGGGTTATCCTGGGAGGCGGACTCCTCATTCTGTTAAGTTTTTTCGGGAAACTCGTTTTCAAAAAGGAAGCAATGGGCGGGGGAGACGTGAAACTTCTGGCAATGATAGGAGCTTTTCTCGGATGGAAAAGTATTTTTCTGACGTTATTTTTTGCTTCTCTTCTCGGCACATTAATAAGTCTTTCTCTCATTGCCTGCAAGAAAAAAACTATTGAGGATTATGTTCCTTTCGGCCCATATCTCGGCTTGGGTGCGTTTATCTCTCTCTTCTATAAAGGCATGACTTTTATGGGATTTTTTATCAACTGAACTATAAGGCGCTTTTAGGGTTTGATAGAAGAAGATGAGGAAAAAATGAGTCAGGCAAGTCTTGAAATTGTCAGGGAATTTTTCATAGCTAACGGTTTTTTTGTGTTGAAAAACGAGGATATTCTTTTTGTGAAAAACAGCTGTTTGAAGGAAGATACCGTTTCCGAAAGATTTGTCCTTTCGATTGAAGAAATTAATCAGATAAACAATGCTGTAATCAAGGTAATATCCTGGCATACCATGAAATTCACGCCTTCTGTTCTCAACAAGAACCCCGAAATTTTCGAGTTCCTGGTCGATTCCAATCTGCAGACGGCAGGAAAGGTCTTCCTTGGGGACCCTTTTTTGAAAATACTCCTGCTTCCTGCACTGCCTGCTTCCGAAGACCTGAAGGGTAAAAGCATAGCTATAATGAAAGATAAAGGTATTGACCACATAATAACATTTCCCTCGATAGTTTCGGGACTTATAGAGAAAATAGAATCAAGGCATGTCTACCTGTCTTCTGTTAATGAAGTTCTTAGAATCCTCAAGTTTTACAGGTTTTTTAACGAAGAAGAGCAGAATTTGCCTTTCTGACCAAACCGCCTTTTATAGAAACATATTTTACCAAATGGAATTACATCTTGATACTTCTCTCTCTGAGCTGGTTTCAGTGGGGAAAAAACGGGGAAAAAACCTTGAGAAAATGGGTTTGAAAATTGCAGGGGATATCCTGTTTTTTTATCCCCGCAGGTATCTTGACCTTCGAAATTTCAAGCAAATTTCTTCGTTGGTTCCTTACGAAAACGCATCTGTAAAAGGCAAGGTTCTCGGAAGGGAAGAGAGGAATATCCGCGGAAGGATATCCTATTTGAAAGTTATTTTGTCAGATGGTTCAGGTCTTGTTTCAATAATATTTTTCAACCAGCCTTATCTTAAAGATGTGTTCCAGCCGGAAAAAGAGTTTTTCCTAAACGGTAAAGTTGATATTTACAAGGGAACCTTGCAGATGTCAAACCCTCTTTACGAGGAAGAACATCCCGGCAGGAGAGACTGGCTTTTGCCACTCTATTCCCTTTCCGGAAGTCTTACCCAAAAATACATGAGGAAACTTGTCAAGCTTGTTCTGGCGGGAATACAGGATATGCCCGTTGAAATGTTTTCCCTCAAAGAAAGGCAGGAGCTCGGTTTATCAAATATAAAATTCGCTTTAAAGAATATTCATTTTCCCCTTTCGGACATGAATCTCGAGAAGGCGAGAAATTACCTTATCTTCAGGGAATTTTTCATGCTTCAACTGAACCTGCTGATAAACAAAAAGGTTGAACAGAGCCTTCCTGCTGGTTCATGGACATCAATGGACAAGGGGCTTATAAAGGTCTTTGAGTCCCTGCTTCCATTCAAGCTTACAAAACCCCAGAAGTCCGTCATGGAAGAGATTATATCGGATGTGAACGAAGGAAAAGCCATAAGAAGACTGGTACACGGGGAAGTTGGTTCCGGCAAAACGGTTGTTGCCATTTTTGCATTATGGCTTTTTGCAAGAAACGGTTACCAGTCAGCCCTTCTGGCGCCTACGGAAATTCTTGCCGAACAGCATTATCTTAACTGGCAGGAATTCTTTCTCAAGGAAAACCTTCCCGTTTCAATACTTCTCGGACAGATGCCGGAAAAGGAAAAAGATATTATCCGGAATGACCTTAAAGAAGGCAGGAGCAGAGTAGTCATTGGGACTCACTCGATTCTGACAGAAAAACTTGCATTTAAAAACCTTAAAATGGTAGTTGTGGACGAACAGCATAAGTTCGGGGTTGAACAGAGGGAAGTCCTCAAGCAGAAAGGAGATAATCCCAATTATATCGTCATGAGTGCAACTCCCATACCGAGAAGTATTGCCATGACCCTTTACGGCGCACTTGATATTTCAACGATAGGCGAACTTCCCAGGGGAGAAAGGAAGGTTGCGACATACATTTTCCAGAGGGATGAAAAGGAAAAAATCTACCAGTTTCTCCAATACCAGGCTTCTCAGAATAAGCAGGGGTATGTTGTCACGCCTTCCATTGATGCAAAGGAAGATATAGAATCTGCAGTAAACGAATACGAGAGAATCAAGGAAAAACTGCGGGGTGTTCCCATATCTCTGATACATGGCAGGGTGCCGCATGCCGAAAAAGAAAAAACAATGGCCGGGTTCCGGGCAGGAGAAATTAGAATTCTCGTTGCTACGACAGTTATTGAATCCGGCATTGATGTTCCGGAAGCCTCTTATATTGTGATAGAACAGGCCGAGAGATTCGGCCTTGCACAGCTTCACCAGCTGCGCGGCAGGGTTGGAAGAAGCGGTGATACGGGTTACTGCATGCTTGTTGCTTATACTGCCGAAGACGGCGTCATGGAAAGGCTTGAAAGTTTTGCAAGCGCCCAGAGCGGATTTGAGATAGCCGAGATAGACCTTAAAATAAGAGGCCAGGGGGACCTTACAGGTACAAGGCAGCATGGTATTCCTCCCCTTAAAATTGGAAACATAATAAGGGACCTTGAGATACTGAAAAAAGCCAGGGAGAAGGCTGAAAAACTTTTCGAATCAATGTCCCGCGATGAGATAATGGAAAAATTTCTTGAAAGGAGAATAAATGAAGGATGAAATAGCCGTTCTTATACCTGCCTACAACGAGGAGAAAAACATAGGAATTCTCGTATCCAAACTTAAAAAAAATTATTCCAGCGTTATTGTTGTGGATGACGGTTCCACCGACAGGACAAACCTGTATGCACGCGAAAACGGAGCCGTAGTTTTATCCCATCCTGCTTGCAGGGGTAAAGGCGAGGCGCTGAAGACCGGTTTCATGCATGTTATGGAAAATAATATAGCCGCCGTTGTTACCCTTGACGGTGATGGCCAGCATCCCGTTGAAGACATACCGGGATTTGAAAAAGCTTACAGGCGAAACAAGAGGGCCGGAGTATGGGTGGGGAAAAGAAGAATAAAAGGGACGAAAATGCCCCTTATAAGGAGAATGACGAATATGAGCATGTCCGTTTTTATATCTTTTCTTGCCGGGCAGTGGATACCCGATACCCAGTGCGGTTTCAGGCTTATAAAAAGGGAAGTCATTTCCGCTGTTAAGCTTAACACCTCCCACTTTGAAACTGAATCGGAACTGCTTATAAAAGCATCCTGGAAAGGATTTGCTATTTCTTCCGTGTGCATCTCCACTGTTTATGACGACGAAAAAAGCAAGATAAGGCCGCTTACCGACACAAAAAGGTTTTTTATCATGCTTGCCTCCATAATATTTCCGCCTTTGCTTAGACTCAAGAGGTCAAAGAACAGATAACTTTTTTCCTTAACAATGTGTAGTAATGTTAGCAGCTAACAGAGTGATGGAGGTCGGTCCTCGGCGTTTTCTGCAGAGGACGGTCCTCCGTCTGCACGAAGAGAGTATTCATCAACAAACGGTAGCCGCACTCTTTATAGTGCGCCGGAGTGAGATTTTTGTAGTGGTGGGATTTATCCCACTGTCTTTATTATCCTGTCATCCTGAAACGTTTCTATTCAGGATCGCTCTTCCCATGTAGCGGCCTGATTTATCAGACGTTTTTGCCTGTTGTATATCGCATGGTGTCAAAAGCGTCCAATGAATTCTTGTCCGCCAAAGTATTAGTGGAGGAGGACACGCTACAAATATTGAAAAACGATAGTCGTTTATCGGAATAAAGGATATTTTAAAATGAAATTTGCCGAGGCAAGAAAAGAGATGGTTTACAGCCAGCTTACGCCCCGAGGCATAACGGACAAGAACGTTATCAGGGCTTTTCTGAAGGTGCCCAGGGAACTCTTTGTACCTTACGGTGAAAGGAGCTTTGCTTACGAGGATGGGCCACTTTCAATAGGAGCGGGCCAGACAATAAGCCAGCCTTATATAGTTGCCCTTATGACTCAGTCGCTGAAGTTGAAAAGGGATGAAAAGGTTCTTGAAATAGGCACGGGCAGCGGGTACCAGGCGGCAATACTTGCCGAGATGGGATGCCTGGTATATTCTGTGGAAAGGTATTCGAGTCTTGCAGAAAAAGCAGGGACTATTTTGCGGGAGCTGGGTTACGAAGTCAAAATAAAAGTGGGAGACGGAACTCTCGGTTGGGTAGAGTTCAGTCCTTTTGATAAGATAATTGTTACCGCAGGCGGTCCCCGAATTCCCGATAGTCTTTTTGCCCAGCTCAAAGATAAAGGCAGAATGGTAATTCCCGTGGGTGATTTGTATTACCAGGAACTGACCCTCGTAACCAGGTTAAAAGGCAGGAGAAAGACAGAAAGCCTCGGAGGATGCCAGTTTGTAAAACTTCATGGCAGGGAAGGCTGGCCGGAAGACTTAAGGTAGCGGGAATTATCGGAAGCGGCGGTGGAGCCACGAAAACCACTGTTCCGGATATAGCTTCACGTAATGTTCGACTCTTTTCATGAAATAAGCCGTATTTTCTCTTATATCCTCTTCCGCGTTATTGGTTTTTTTCAGCGGGTAAGGTCCTTCAATTATTATCCTGTGCCTTCCGTTTTTCATCCTGTGTGAAAATACTCCAAGTGTAAGACAGTCGTACTTTCTTGCAAAGACCGCGGCACCCGTAGGAGCAAATACTGCCCTGTCGAAAAAATCAACCGTTACCCCGTTGCCCGCGTGCTGGTCAAGGTAAAAAGAAAGAATTCCCCTGCTTTTAGTTATCCAGTTCTGCGCCTCTTTTATCGTTATCCGCACATCCTTTTTTGATATGTAAGGTACGCCGGCTTCCCTTGCAAGCTTATCGCAGAATTTTGCAAGGTGTATGGCTGTGGGGTTTTTCACAATGACGTTTGCAGGGTATCCCTTTTTGACAAGAACCATTTCCAGAAGGGGAAAATTGCCCATGTGAGAGCATGCGCCTATGACGCCGCTTCCGCTTTTCAACGCTGTCCGAAGTTTGTCTTCCCCTTCAATTACTGCCATGTCAATGATTTTCCTGTCATCAATTTTCGTTGTTCCGACCAGTTCGCAGAAAGAAAGTATGATGTTTGAAAAGATTTCCCTGCCTATGCGGTGTCTTTCCTTCCTGTCAAATGTTTCTCCATAGGCTATCTTGAGGTTTTTGACGACTTTTTTCCTTGTTGAACCCATCATGAGAAAAGATAAATTTCCAAGGAACCTGCTTATCCCGGGATATGCAAATGCAGGCATGAGCTTTACGAGGTAAAAAAATATTACAAAATTTATAAATATAGATAAATGGAGCAATTCTTTTTTGATTTTCTTTTTTTTCATTTTTTATTTTATCTGGTTAACCAAAGGATAATTATATTATAATATAGAATAAGATTTTTCAAAAGTACCATGGGAAAAGAAATATGAAAGAAATTATTATATTCCCTTTCAATTACAGGGGAAAAACAGAATTTGTGCTTAACGGACATTTCGGGCAAAATCCTCTTGAAACTCTTTATATGGCCCCTCACATGAGCAAGATAAAGGATTTCAAGATAAAGTATCACCTTTGCAGACCTTCGGAATCGCTTCTTCCGGCGACCCATAGCCTCAGGACCCTTGCAGTGAAGCTCATAGATGAATTTTCCGAATACAGGATAATCTCCGAGGTGGAGAAATATATGGTTATTCTGAACCTGTTAAAGGAAAGCAGAAAGGAAAACCTCTCCGAACGAAACTTTTCCGGAATAGCCCTTGCGATACTCCAGTTTATAAAGGATATCAAGATATCCTCCGAAAAGGATATTGACTATTCCGTCATAAGGCAGGGAGTTCGGAATTACAGGTGGAAGTTTGGATACAATCTTGATATTCTTATTGGCGCTCTTGAGATAATGGAGCAATACGAAATGTTTCTGAAGAAAGAAGGACTTATGGATGGAGAGGATGTATACAGGGAAGCCGTACCTTACATTGATAAAATAAAATGGAAAAAGCTTGTAATTGAAGGATTTTACGAGATTCCCCCGTACCAGAAGGTTTTTATGAAGACCCTGCTTGAAAAGGTTGAAGATGTCTCTTTTTCTTTCTGTTATGACAACGGAATTTCTGCCGATGTCAGAGAACTTATTCTTGACAGGACCCTTACCTTTTTGAAGGGAACAGGCGTATGGAAGGAAATGCGCGTGCCCGGTAATGAAGTAAGAAGCAGGGTGGAGTGCTACAATTTTTCCTCACAGCCCGAAGAGATAAAAGGAATAGTCAGGCTCATATCCGGGTATTTGGAAAATAATCCCGGAGCCTCTTTCAACGATATAATGGTTGTCTTTTCAAGCATGCTGGCATACAGGCCCGCAGTTCAGAGAATCTTTGGAAGATACGGGCTTCCATGCGAGATAATACCGGGTTATTCACTGGCAAGGGATTCTTCCATAGCCACCCTTCTTGAGTTTTTCAGCTTCAGGGATACTTTTGACTGGGAAGTTCTTATGAATATGCTGACCAGCCCGCATTTCCTGAAAATGGACAGTGATAAGGCGGAAAAGTTTTCCGCTTTTTCAAGGGAAAAGTTTGAACGCACGGGTTTCTTCAGGGATAATTTCCTTGCCTGTTCCGACAGCAACCTTGATATCATAAAATCTCTTTTGAAGAAAACTTCGGGAGATGTGAAATCCTGCAGGAAATGGATAGAAGATATATGCCTGGTAATTGATAAACTCGGGTGGAAGCCCGGTTTGCCGGAAGTGAGATATTCCTTTGAGGCTGTTCTTGAATCTCTTAAGACGGACGTTCTTTTTTCCCTGAAGGATTTTCTTGCCGTACTTATGAAATCTTTTGAGCTGGTTGAAATACAGGAAGGGAAAGGAGAGGGAATCAAGGTCAGCGGGGTGCTGGAAAGCGTTGGAATAGAAAAAAAGGTCTGCTTCATTGGAGGTGCAACCGAGGCAAATATTCCCCAGGCGCCTTCCGTAGAAGAGCTTTTTATTCCTGACTCTCTCAAGAAGGAACTGGGCTTTACCGATTACAGCCTCAGGATAGCTCGCGAGAGGTTTGACATCTACCGTCTTAAAAATGAGAACGAGCACGTCATTTTTACCTACCCTTCAAAGATAGCGGGAAGGAACCAGATGAAATCCATATTTCTTTTCGGGCAGGAAGAATCTGTTCCGGAGGAGGATAATTTTACGCCTCTCCAGAAAGAAATATTCAGCTTTGACTTTTCCGGTGAAAAATTCAGGAAAAAGTTTGCACCGCACGGTAAGCTTGAAATCAGCGTAACCCAGCTTGAGATGCTGCTCAGGTGTCCTTACAGGTTTTACATGGAAAGGGTTGAAGGCATAGAGGTTTACAATAAGCCCGAGATAAACGAGGCACCAGATTTATGGGGAACGGTTATACACAGGGTGATGCAGAAAATCTTTGCAGGAACCATCGGGAATATCCTTTCTCCCGAATCAGGGAAAGAGCTTGAAGATTCTTTCAAAAACGGCCTTGAAAGCGAAATAGAGGTGCTATTCAAGAAAGGCTTGATATCTTCCTTTTACATGGACGTCATGAAGATGAGAACCGGAGAGGTTTTAAATAAGTTTAACGAGATTATTCCGAACCACTTCGGAAGAGAGCTTGCGGGGATTGAAGAGGATATTTCAGTGGAACTGCCTTCAATTATCCTGAAGGGAAAGATAGACAGGATAGAGAAAAATCCTTCCGGGGACGTTATGATAATAGATATAAAAACCGGGACATCGAAACCTCCAAGTTATACCGAACAAAACTTTCGGGATAATTTCAACCTCCAGCTTCCCCTCTATATATGGATGTATATGAAAAAGTTCGGCATGGATAAAGGCAGTCTCTCTGGAAGCATATGGGGCTTCCATTTTATTGAAGAAGATGCTGGTAAGAGCGAGACGGTTTACAAGCCGTCAAAGCTGGTTTACCTTGACCGCGTGGATGATTTCCTGGAAACTGTTTCAGAAAAGATAATGGCCATGAAAGATTTCATGCCGGGAAAACCCGGGAACTGTTTCTTCTGCCCCTACAAAGGTATGTGCCCTTATGAAAAAAACTGATTTCAATGCGGTTATGATAGAAGCTTCTGCCGGAACCGGGAAAACCAGCAGGATAACACGAGAATTTACGGGACTGCTGGGAAAAGAAGACCCTGCAGGCATGATGAAAAGAATAATTGCCATAACCTTTTCCGAGAAGGCGGCAATAGAGATGAAAAGCAGGATACTTGAGCAGATATATAAAGAAATTTATCCTTCCCTGGGGGAGATAGAAAAAATAGAGGCCGAGAATGCGATGCTCAAGCTCAACATATCCACCATCCATTCTTTCTGCCGCCGCATCCTGAGAAGGTTTTCATTCTATCTTAAAATAGACCCTTTTTTCCGTATAGCGGACGAAGGGGAAAGCAACCTGCTTTTTTACCGCTCATTCGGCAAGGTGCTGAACCGTGAAAAAGCCGGCAGCATGGCAGACAGCGTACTCAGGCACGTGAAACTGCGCAGTTTGAAGGATTACCTGAGCATGTTTCAGAAAAGCCATCCTTACGTGTCTTCCGGCATCCCCGCGGGCGATATGACCAAACGCATGGCTTTCCTCTTTTCCATGGTTTCAGATGTCCACAGTGATATGAAAAGGGAAAAGTCTCTTCTTGATTTCAACGACCTTGAAAAAATGGCATACGGGTTATTAAGCGAACACCCCGAGGCCCTTAATATACTTGAGGATTTTGACGAGATGTGCAACTATGTTTTCGTGGACGAGTTCCAGGATACCAATATAATCCAGTGGGAGATTATACATAAATTTTTCGAGGAATGGCTTGCAGGTTACGGCGCAAAGGCAGACAGGGGGGAATCTTACGGCGTTTTTCTCGTGGGAGACAAGAAACAGTCCATATACAAGTTCAGGGGGGCCGAAAGCGGTATTTTTGATGTCGCTAAAGATGTCATGTCGGACTACCTGAAAGAGGAACAGCTTTCCATGAATTACAGGAGCTCAAAGGGGATTCTCGATTTTGTCAACAACCTTTTTGACGGCATATCTCCATGGTCCGAACAGAAACTTTGCCCGGGCATTGAAAAGGACGTCCCTTCAGTGATAGAAATAAAACTTGTAGAAGGCAACGAGGCAAAACATGAGGAATACCGGTGGGTTGTCAGCAGGATATTTGAGCTCGTGGAGAAAAAGTATCCCGTGTGGGACAGGAAAAGCAGAAAGTTGAGACCCATTGATTTCAAGGATATCGCAATACTCATGCGCGGAAGGGCTGGCAACAATTTTACCCTTCTTGAAAAGACTCTAAAAGAGGCCGGGCTTCCGTTTGTCATTCTCGGGGGTATTGGTTTTTACGAGG
>Ga0116144_10006137_pt1 | contig 10603 bp, 9 predicted proteins | sample AD_UKC035_MetaG_FD_89746 | JGI IMG/M metagenome (GOLD analysis project Ga0116144, IMG submission 89746) | Active sludge microbial communities of municipal wastewater-treating anaerobic digesters from USA - AD_UKC035_MetaG | ecosystem: Engineered > Bioreactor > Anaerobic > Digestate | place: USA... | reverse complement strand
CAACCCAAATCCTCCCCTCCAATTCATATTTCGTCCTACCTTTGCCCCTCCATGGAAGGAACCATAAGAAGCGCCTCTTCGATTCAAAGAAGGTCCCTGATTACCATTTTTACCGTCCTGATCGTCCTGGTGCTCGATCAATGGCTTAAGATCTGGGTCAAAACCAATATGGAATATGGTTCAGAATTCAGGATCCTGGGACTGGATTGGGCCAGAATCCATTTTGTGGAAAACGAAGGCATGGCTTTTGGCATCTCCCTGGGCGGCAATACGGGAAAACTCCTGTTGAGCTGTTTCCGGATCCTGGCGGTCGGCTTTCTCATCTACATCATTTATAAACTGGTCCGTTCCCGGGAATCCACCGGCCTGCTGGTCTGTTTTTCCCTTATTCTGGCCGGGGCGATCGGCAATATCCTGGATTCCGCTTTTTACGGCCTTATTTTCACGGAGTCCTATTACCAGGGAGGCCTGGCTGAATACAATCCATCCAAGGGCTATGCGCCGTTTTTATTTGGCCGGGTGGTAGACATGTTTTATTTCCCGCTGATCGATACGTACTGGCCGGAATGGATGCCCCTGTTGGGTGGCAAATCTTTCCAGTTTTTCAGACCGGTATTCAACGTCGCGGATGCCGCCATCTCTTCCGGGGTGATCGCCCTCCTTCTTTTCTTCCGGAGTTTTTTCAAAGCCCCGCATGAAGAAATGATCCATGCCAAACCCGAAGCCCGGGCTGAAGACAGCCTTGTTGTGGATGGACAGGAGAAGCAGGCAGAACCTTCCGCCCTGATACCGGAGGTCGCATCCGACGACCAGAATCTGCCGGATCTCCAGGCGACCGATCAAGACCAGCCGGAAGGGGATAAAACAGAAGAGGCTTGATTTTCTCCAAACGGACCCGCAAAACAGAGCAGGCAGACCGGTTTTAAAAAACGAAAAAAGCTGAAAACCACTGAGGTCTTCAGCTTAGATTCGGGGGGATATAAAAAGGGGGGGGATTTTATTTTCCCATAAAGTTGTTGATTGCCTTTACGGCATTAGCTACTTTCTGGTAATCGATCTGGTAATGTTTGAACTTCCCGTCTTTGTTGTTGTCCACCACCCCGGCACCCCTTAGGATTTTCAGATGCTGTGAGGTGATGCTTTGCTCTATTTTCAGGGAGTTGTAAATCTTGTTTACATTGATCACTTCGTGGCGGTCAATGAATTCTAAAATTTTCAACCGGAGGGGGTGAGCAAGGGCCCGGAGCAGTTCAGAGGAATATTGTAGTTTTTCCTGATCGAATGTAACCTTAGTCTTCTTCATAATTACATCTTTAGTAGGTCAATGAATATCTAGCAGAACAAATATGATAATTAGTTTTAATACCACAAAGAAAATATTAAAAAAATTTATTATTTGTAATTCATTCTACTTTATTTGTAAGCAATCCGGGCTAAAAATGGCCTTAAAAACAAAAAACCAATGGATGTAATCCATTGGTTTTCAATATTATAAAATAATATAATTAATTCTTTGATTTAGCCCACTAGCTCTTCGATCAATTTTGAAATTTGATTCAACCTTTCTTTATCCAGGGAGTAATAGATAAACTTGCCCTGGCGGTCGGTGATCACCACGCCCGCCCGGCGGAGGATGGCCAGGTGCTGGGAGGCCACAGACTGTTCAAGCCTGAGTTTGATATAAATATCCGTCACGGTCATATTGTCGCTTTCTTCCAGTACTTCGATGATGCGCTGCCGCAATTTGTGGTTTACCGCACGTAAAACCAAAACGGCACGGCGCAGATCGGTGTAGTCGAGCTGAATGTCTTTGGGGCCCTTCTTCAGCGTAACAATTTCTTGTTTTTGTTTTTTCATACTCCTCAGGTTTATGGTTCAAATGATGTTTGAATACACGGAGTTAAACCAAAACCGTACCAACTTTTATCTATTGAATTGAAAATGACCCAAATGTATTTTAACCGGGAGAAAATATTTATATGCTTTATTTATATATGTAAGAATATTCATCTGGTTTTCAGGTATTTATTAACGTTTTCTTGTAATTCGGAACTTTAAGATATTCCGGGACAGCATAGGCCAGATTTTCAAATCGGCCCAAATTAAATTGGTCAAGCCCGGGCTTGATCATGTACCGGGCATCCGCCTCGGCGGGTCCGAAATTTAACCGATCATGGGGCTTTAGTATGGTCTTTGCCTTTACAGAGCCATCCCCGAACAGGTGGACGGAATAACCCTTTTCCAACCATTCATCCAGGCTACCGGGGCTCAGCACCAGGGATTCAGGCCCCGCGATCACCTGCCATCCCGGGCCGTAAACAGCCATATACACCTCATCCCGCCGGGCGTCGATCATGGGAACAAACAAGGAAAAAGGTCCGGGCTCCCCCCCGCTATGTGCCATGGCCAGCAGCGTTGGAACGCCGATCAGCGGCTTCGCCAGCCCAAAACAAAGGCCTTTGGCCGTGGACAGACCCACCCGCAGACCGGTATAGGAACCAGGGCCCCTGCTGTAACAAACAGCATCCAGGTCTTTGAGGCCCACTGATGCCTTCTGCCTGGCGCTTTCGATCATCAGAGGCAGCCATTGAGCATGCTTTCTCCCCTGCCGCTCCTGTTCGTTTGACAGCAGGTGCGGGCCCTTGCTGATCGCTATCGAACAGACCTCGGTACTTGTTTCAATATGCAGGAGAAGGGCATCCGGGGTCATTTTATTTTTTTTTCAGCAAGGCTTCATACCGGGTGGGGTCGCCCAAAAGCCTTATGGCTTCCTGGATCTCCATATCCACCTGGAGAGCCTTCTCAATTTTTCCTTTTTGTAAATAATATCTCGGGATGATCTCCTTCTCGAGATGCCTTGAAATCAGGTCCCGGTGTTCGTCCAGCAATTTGCCCGGATCCTGGATGAGTTTGGATTGCAGGGCCTGTACATCTTCCCGGATCCTGGACCAGGATTCCTCCGTGGACGCTTTGGCCCGGAACGCCTCCAGGGCCGATTCGGCAGAAGAAGTAAAATCAAAGCCGGATTCCCTGTAAAATTTCTTGAAATCGTCGTATTCCGTAAAACTGAACTCCCGAACCGGCTTGATCGATGGGTGTGCCAGGTTGTAATGGGTTGCATACTTAAAGGGCAGCTGTTTTTCGATCATCTGTTTCAGGATTTCAGGTTGTTTACCGGCATCGATCACCACATCCGGCCGGATTCCTCCCCCATCCAGCACTTTGCGCCCTCCCCTGGTTTTGAATTCCGCCCGCAGGGAATCGGGTATATTTTTCGGTTCCCCGTTTTCATATTCAACGGCCTGGATGCACCGGCCGCTGGGTATATAATATTTTGCCGTGGTCAGTTTGACCTGGCTGTTGTACCCGATCTCCCGGGTATTCTGCACCAGGCCCTTTCCATAGGTTTGCTGGCCCATGACCACCCCGCGGTCGAGGTCCTGGATCACCCCCGAGACGATTTCCGAAGCGGAAGCGGTGCCCTTGTCCACCAGGATCACCAGGGGCAGTGTTTCATCCACCGGGTTTTGCAGTGTTTTGAATGCCCGGTCCCATTCCTTTACCTTGCCGCGGGTCGTCACCACCAGTTCATTTTTGGGTATAAAAATATTGCAGATGTTGACGGCTTCCCGGAGCAAGCCCCCCCCGTTGTCCCTCAGATCGAGGATCAGGCCGCTGAGTCCTGGATTTTCCTTACGCAGATTTTGCAGAGCCCCTGCAACATGGCTGCCGGCCTGGTCGGAAAATACGGTCAGGTTGATATAGCCGATTTTATCGCTGACCATGCCGCTGTAAGGCACATTGGGAACATCCACTTCCCCACGGGTAACCGAAAATTGCAATTCCTTTGCCTCTCCCGGCCTTTTGACCACCAGGTCGATATTGGTATCCGCAGAACCCTGGAGGTAGGTGTCGATTTCTTCTTTGGATTTACCCTTAACGGCTTTGCCCCCAATAGACAGGATCTGATCAGCCAGGCGTAAACCGGACTTATAAGCCGGGGATTCCTCAAAAAGTTCAGTGATGGTCGGAAGGCCATCCATCGTCGCCATGCCGGCCCCGATGCCGTGGTATTTTCCTTCGGTGATAAAACGGTAACTCTCCACCTGGGCTTCTGAAAAATAATTGGTATAGGGATCCAGGCTGTTGAGCATGGCGTCAATCCCCGTACGCATTAACCGGCCCGGTTCAATATCGTCCACGTAATAATAATTGAGTTCTTTGTACAGGTTGGCAAACAGTTCTATATTTTTTGTGATCTCAAAATACCGGTTGGGATCAGTCATGGGCCGGAAAGAGACCAGGACGGTCAGGGCGAGAGTTATCCAGAACGCTTTTTTCATTGGAAAAATCGATTAGCCGGTAAAATTACTGGTTAATCCCGCACCCAGGTTCTTAACAATTAATTAAAACTTTATGCCGGAAACTACCCAAGACTTCGGCCTGAGGCTTGATGCGGATGCGAAAAAATTAAGGGGCTAATAACCCCTTTGCCTGAATAAGGTTTTGATCAGCGTACAAATTCCCGCCTTGAAATCGCGTTGGCTAATTATATGCCGGTATTGGGCAGCCGGCCCTGGCCTGGGTATCAGGCACCCGCCTCTTTCTCCGCCTTTTCCTTAAGCAGGTTTTTACTGTTCAGAAAACGGTACCACTTGATCACTTTTTTGATATCCCCGATGCTCACGCGGTCCGGATCGTAGTCGGGTAAAATTTTCTGAAAATAATCGATCGTGCTCTTTTGGTCGGCTGAAGCATCCGGCACCGGCAGGTCCGAATTTTTCATATGCTGAAAGATTTCCGACAGGGGGGTGGAGTCTTCCGTCGTATAAATGCTGATGGTCTCTAATAATGAAAACTGGTGTTTGCGCAGAGGAGCAAATCTGGCTTGCCCGGTTTCATAGGACTTTACGATTGCCCCATCGGCGCGGTTGGCTACCATCTCATAAAGACCGGGCATCCCCGATACCGCCAATATTTTACTCAGGTCGATCATTTTGCAAAAATAAGCACTCAACAGTCAGTTTTCATCAGTCAGGGCTGGTCTCTCCAATTTTGCTTCCTTTACCTTTCGCCTTTCACCTTTCTCCTTTCGCCCTTCCTCCCTTCCTCCATATCTTTGCCCCCCGGATATGCTGTATGACCTGATCATCATCGGAGGAGGCCCTATCGGGCTTGTGTGTGGAATTGAAGCGAAAAAAACGGGTCTCAGCCACCTCATCCTGGAAAAAGGCACACTGGTCAACTCCATCTTTCACTTCCCGGCCAATATGACTTTTTTCTCCACGTCCATCCTGTTGGAAATCGGGAATGTACCTTTTATCTCCCATGCGGATAAGCCTACCCGAACCGAAGCCCTGGAATATTACCGAAGGATTGCCGATGCCTGGAACCTGAACATACACTTGTATGAGCCGGTCCGTGAAATCCTGAAACAGGAAGCGGCCTTCCGGATCAGGACCGATCAAAAAACATACCTCGCAAAAAGGGTGATTCTTGCAACCGGGTTTTACGACCAGGAGGTCCGTCTGGGCATTCCGGGGGAGGAATTGCCGAAAGTCCGGCACTATTATGATGAAGCCCATCCCTATTTCCGTCAGAAAGTAGCCGTCATCGGAGCGGGCAATTCCGCCTGCGACGTTGCCCTGGAATGCTGGCAGAAAGGAGCTGAAGTCACCCTGATCGTCCGTGGGCCACAGTTGAAGGAAAGCATCAAATACTGGATAAAACCCAATATTGAAAACCGCATCAGAGCAAAAGACATCCTTACTTATTTCAACGCGGAGGTGATGGAAATCAGGCCTGAAAACCTCCTGGTGAGGCAGGAGGACAAGGTATTTGAAATCGAAAATGATTTTGTGCTGGCTATGACGGGATACCGGCCGGATTATGCCTTCCTGGAATCCGCGGGCGTCGCCATTGAAGGGGATGAATTCCGCACTCCCGTGCACGATCCCGTGACCCTGGAAACCAATGTCCCCGGACTCTACCTGGCCGGCGTAATCATCGGAGGTCTAAAAACCAACAAATGGTTTATCGAAAACACCCGCGACCATGGGAAAAAAATCATGGACCATATTCTTCAAAAAGAAAATAACGATGTTTAAATCGATTGAATTGATCATTTTCGATTGCGACGGGGTCCTCGTCGACAGTGAGCCCCTGGCCAATTCGCTTTTTGCCCGGCTTTGCAGGGAACACGGCTTTCACTTGTCCGACGAGGAGGCCATGGAACAGTTTCCGGGCAGCCGTTTTGCGAGCTGCGTCGCTTATGTGGAACAAAAACATGGCCGGCAAATGCCCGGTGATTTTGTATTGACTTATCGCCAGGCCCTGAGCGAAGCTTTCGCCAGCCATCTTGAGCCCATCCCCGGAGTGAGGGAAATCCTGCCATCCATCCAAAGACCCAAGGCGGTAGCCAGCAACGGACCCAAGGAGAAAATGGTGGATAACCTGATTACCTGCCGGATCTATCATCACTTCCAGCAAGACCACATATTCAGCGCTTACGATATACAAAAATGGAAACCGGAACCGGACCTGTTTCTTACCGCCTCCGCCCACCTTGGCGCTGCTCCCGCAACCTGCCTTGTAGTGGAAGACAGCCAGCCCGGAGTACAAGCCGCCCTGGCCGCAGGCATGCAGGTCGTGGGATTCACCCACGGAGGGAGGAACAAAAAATTGTATAACCTGGGTGTGCCCCTGATTGATCAGATGACCGAATTGAAGGGGATTTTAGTGAAGGGGTGACTCGGAGTCAGCTCTTCACTGAATCCCTTTTTTTTCCCTCAGCATTTCCGCGAACCCCAGGCCCCGCGACAAAGCATCCAGGGCCATGGCTATTCTCGAAGCCTTGGTCGGTGCCGTCCGGGCCGAACCGATCCATTTGGTGAAGTAATTTTTATGCCCCTGGGTGAGTTTTTGATAATGGGTCATGGCAAGGGGCTCCTCCGCTAGGCATTCCATAAAATCTCGGTCCGGAAGGAGTTCACTGTCGTCATGCTGTATCCTCAACCGGACCGGGGCCCCGGCCGATTTTTTAATAGCCTTTCGCATTCCCCCGTTGACGGGCAGGATAAAATCCCCATCCCCCACGGGAACCAGGGCCACTTGCCTGATTTCATGCTGGTCGATGTGTCCTTTAACCCGGAAGGTATTGCGGGCTTTGGACAAGGACCTTGCAATTTCCGCCGGGATCAGCACGTAAGTCCATCCGGATTTCTCGCCCATCTTGCCGAAGCGTTCCAGGATTCCGTTTATCTCTATGACTGCCATCCGTTCGGAAAAGGGATCTGCAACCACCATGCCAATATAAATGTTTTCTCCAGCCAGTCCCGGCACCACTCCTGCTCTCTTTTTAATTTAATGATGACCGGGGATATGGCCTGATTTCTTTTACCCACCTCCAAGGCAGTGACCTGGTGGTGGTCATCGAAAGGTCAAGAGGTTTTATTATTGACCTGTTACATAAAAGCCTGAGCCCCGAAATGGCCCGTATTTTGTGGAGTTAAGGTATTCAAAAGGGTTTGCAGGCCTTATCGCCTGAAAAAGAAATCCTTTATCTTTATCTTTAAATCGTACATTCTGATCAACACAGGCCAATATGTATAAAATCCTGATTGCGCTTATCTTAATGGTTGTGGCTCCTTCCGCATATAGTCAACCGCTGAAGGAAATACCGGTATCCATGAAAATCCAGACTGCCGAGGAAAGCCTGGCCAAAGGAGATTATTACAGCGCCCTGGACTGGTTTGAACAGGCCTACAAAGAAAAACGGGACCCTGAGATCGCTTACAAAATTGCTTTGTTGCATCTCACCCTGAGGGATTATGCCCGCGCCGAGACCCAGCTTTCACGCCTGCTGACCACCAATCTGAGGGGGGTGAGGCCGCCGGCAGAAGCCTATTTTTATTACGGCCAGGTATTAAAAATGAACGGGAAGACCCGGGAAGCCACCGAAGCTTTTCAAAAATACATGGCCGAAGGCAAGGACCAGAATAAGATTTCCATGGCCCAGGTAGAACTGGACGGCATAAAAATGATGGATGACCTGAATCCCAACAAGGGCATTGCGGTCGTCAATGTAGGCACCCTCGTCAATTCTCCGTTTACCGAATCCAGTGCGTTGCAAGCCGAAGACGGCAGTCTTTACTTCATTTCCTTCCAAAAGAAGGCTCCTATTGTACAAGACGGAAAAGACAATGATTATTTTTCCAAAATATACACCAGCACCAAAGACAAGGACGGCAAATGGGCCAAACCCACCGCCCTGCCGGATGCCATCAATCGTCCGAATACGCACAGCGGGCATGTCTCGCTGAGCCCGGATGGCAAAAGCATGGTTTTCACCCGGGCCGTATTGGTCAACAATGAAGTTTCCGAAACGAGACTTTATGCCTCTTCGAAAACGGCGAGCGGCTGGACGCCGGCACAGGAGGTCAAAACACCGACCGGAGACTTCCAGATCAGGTATCCCGCCTTCGGAAGGATGTTTGACCGCGAGGTGCTTTTCTTTTCCTCCAATATGCCCGGTACCAAAGGGGGTTACGATATTTTTTATGCCCATTTCGACGGGGAGACCCTGGGTGACATCATCAATATGGGACCTGCCTTTAATTCCGAAGGGGATGAAATCAGCCCGTTTTATACCCGCACCAAATTCTACTACAGTTCCAACGGCCTGCCGGGCATGGGTGGATTCGATATCTTTTCCTCGGAGTGGACCGGTACGGAATTCGCAGCGCCCGTAAATATGGGACGCAATTTCAATACTTCCGTGGACGACATGTTTTTCACGCTCAACCCCGATGGAAACACGGGTTTTCTGGTTTCCAACCGGCCGGGTACCCGAAGCCTGAAAAGCAAAACCTGCTGTGATGATATTTTTTATTTCAGCCTGCAACCCATCCTCGTGGACCTGACGGTGACGGTGTTTGAGACCCCCAAAAAAGCCTTACCCGGCAGCCAGGTGATCCTCAATGAATTTGTGGAAGAAAGCAGCATTGAAAAAGAGCGGAAGAGCGATAAAGGAAACACCTACCCTTTTGAACTGGAGGCGGACAAGGCCTACCGGTTCATTACTTCCAAAGAGGGTTATTATCCGGACACTTTTGATATCAATACCGTGGGCGTCATGGAATCCAGCTCGCTCAAACGGGAAGTCATCCTGCGCCCAATGCCTCCCGAGCCCACCACCGAAGTGATCACCATCAATGAGCCCATCCGGCTCAATAATATTTATTACGATTACGATGACGCCGCCATCTTGAAAGATGCCGAACAGGACCTCAGCGCCCTGCTGGGTCTCCTTCAGGAATATCCGACCATGGTCATTGAACTGTCCAGCCACACGGATGCAAGGGGAAATGACGAGTACAATAAAAGGCTCTCCCAGCGCAGGGCCAACTCAGCCAAAAACTGGATTACCGCAAGAGGCATTGATGCCTCCAGGATCAAAGCCATCGGTTTCGGAGAAGCGAAGATCCTGAATCACTGTAAGAACGGCGTAAACTGCACGGATGACGAACACCGGTTTAACCGCCGGACCGAATTCAGAATCCTGGAAGGGCCGCAGACCATCACCATAAAAAAAGAGATCTTCAAAGGCCAGAAACCTGCGGACAAACAAGGCGGCGGCGAAGCATCATCCAGTATCCGGAATATGAAGGCGGTTTACCCCAAAGGGACCCCGGTGCTGAAATGGGACAATCCATTCCATGACTTCGGAGTGGTCCAAAAAGGGATGGAAGCCGTCCACGAATTTGGATTCACCAACACCGGAGATGCGGACCTGATCATAGAAATGGCTACCGCTTACGAATGCACCCGACTGGAATATCTGACCCGGCCGGTAAAACCAGGAGAAAGAGGGGCGGTAAAAGCCATTTTCTATAGTCCGGACAAATCCGGGGAAACGGAAATCACCATCAATATCGTGGCCAACACCAATCCGGTGATTGCCGAATCCAGGTTCAGGGCTTTCGTAAAAGAATGAATAAAGGACCCCTCTCCCTGGTGCCCGGAGGTATGGCCCTTTTTATTTTACCGGTAGCATGGAAAAAGGAATTGCCCTCTTCCCGCATCTTGGAATCACTTGAATAAGGGGTATACTCATGTCTGATCTCCTCAGAACCCTGGGCGCTCAGGCCGTTTCCCTGGGCTGGGTCCAGTGGGCTTCTTTTCTCACCGGACTGGCTTATATCATCCAGGCCGCACGCAACAATCCAAGCTGCTGGCCCTGGGGAATCCTGTCCAGCGGGCTTTGGGCCTGGGCCAGTTGGTTCCAACTGCATCTGCTGAGCGATGCCCTGCTCCAGGTCTTTTATGTTGTTTTGGGTTTTGTGGGTTGGTACCACTGGGCTGCTGCCAAGGGTACACAAAATTCAAAAGTCTTGGCGGTCAGCAGCTTAAAATCCAGAGAACTGGTGTATTGGATTTTGACGAGTGCCGGCCTTTCCCTCCTCCTCGGCTTGGTCATGCGGAAAACCAGTGCGGCTTTCCCCTTTACCGATGCGGCCCTGACCGTTTATTCCGTCTCCGCAACCCTGATGCTTGTCAAAAGAAAAATGGAGAACTGGATTTTCTGGATCGTCATCGACCTGGT
>Ga0116144_10006133_pt1 | contig 10609 bp, 8 predicted proteins | sample AD_UKC035_MetaG_FD_89746 | JGI IMG/M metagenome (GOLD analysis project Ga0116144, IMG submission 89746) | Active sludge microbial communities of municipal wastewater-treating anaerobic digesters from USA - AD_UKC035_MetaG | ecosystem: Engineered > Bioreactor > Anaerobic > Digestate | place: USA... | reverse complement strand
TTTTGTGTTGCAGCACCAATTCACGTTCATCGGCATGTTCATTCTTAAAGATGAACTCCTGCACCGTGCTATCACAAATCGGTTTCCAATCGGCCATGCTGCAAGATAGGTTATTGCTTTACAACTGCACGGGTGCGCAAGGCAAACCAGATGTTGCGCAGGTAAACCGCAAAACCTAAACTTTGCGCTGTAAGCAAAACCGGATCATTGCGCCTGATGCCGTAATAAACTACCATTAACGAAGCCACCGCACTTATTATCCAGAACCCCAAGGGTAAAAGCGATTGCCGGGCCTTCTCGGAAAAATACCATTGGTACAGGTATCGCAAATTCAATAATAATTGTCCAACACCGCCCACAAGCAACGCCACATCCGCAACGTTTGTTCCTCTAAAAATGTGTTGAAAACTCTGCGGGGTTACCCACCACGTCCAGCCCATCAATACAAATGGAATAGGCACAATCAGTATTCTGAATATAACGTGGAGTTTACTCCATACCTGTTTTAACTGAAGGTTGCGTACATAAATATAGAACGAGAGTGTTTGCCCAACCAGAATTACTACATCCTTTCGCAGCAATCCATAAACAAGAAATAATATGGAGCCACTTAAACTGAAAATCCAAAACCATGTTGGTGATACAACCCGCCCGGCACGCTCAGACTGCACCCATTGCACCACTGTGCGCGCGCCAAAAAGCGATTGGGCAAAAAATCCAAGGATATAAATTAATATCTCGTTATGGCTGAGGTTAGTGATCATCGTGGCCCTCTGCGTTTTTAAGTATGCTGAGTAATGAATAGGCCCCGCGGGTTACCACAGCGGCATTCCTATCAAAGTCATCGGGTAAAATAACATGTGTAAACCCCGATTCACTAATACCGGTTTTCACTTCTACCCAACCAAATTCGTTCGCTGCCTTTTGAATGAAAATATAACTCACCCCATCGTAGCTCACTACTGCAGCCTCGGGCAAAGCAGGCACAGGGCTGCTGCCTGTTTCGATAGTTGCTGCGAAGTACATTCCGGGAATCAACAAGGGGTCTTCTTTTTCCAGGTGGCCGTGCACCCGCACGGTTCGCTCTGCTGAAATTTCTTTACCGATCAGATAAATGGTAGCAATTCGTTCTTCTGTTTCATTGGCCAACTTCAACTTCATGGTTTGCCCGGTACGAAGTTTCATAATATCTCCCTCAAATACCTGGGCTTCGGCATGCAGGTGGTCGGTGTCAACAATCTTAAACATGACATCTGCACTATTTACAAACTTGCCCCGGTTTACATTTACTTCCGTTACATAACCGGCAATGGGGGTAGTAATATTAATTATACTTTTTATTCCCTCTTTCTGAATAGTCTCTGCGGAAAGCCCAATCATTTTAATTTGTGCGCGCAATCCTTCTTCTTTGGCTTTTGCCGAGTTGTAATTTGATAGAGCCTGTTGCAATACTTTTGCAGCGTTTACATTTTCGCGGGCAAGTTCTTCCTGGCGTTTATATTCCTGCTCCAGAAACTCCAATTGGGTTTTGCTTTCCAGGTAATCCTGTTGTAAGCGGATATAATCCTGATGCTCGAGCGTAACCACTACCTGGCCCTGCTTCACGCGCATGCCCTGCAGCAGTTCGGTATGCTTTACAAAACCTCCCATGGGCGCAGCTATCGTAACCATGTTTTGGGGTGGCACTTCCAGCATACCGTTTACCCGCACGGGCGATGCGATTGTTCGGGATTCTACATTGCCCAACTGCAAACCAATCGTTTTAACCTGCTCCGCTGTCAGGCGAATGGTTTCTGCCTCGGCTGCTGATTCTTCCTGGCTGGTATGTTCGGGTTTTGAACATGACACCACCGTAAGGGTTGCCAGCAGAACTACCCGGTAAAGATTTTTGGTTGATATAATAATGGAGTTCATAATGATCAGATGGTTCCGGTGAGTGATTCGATTTTGATGATAGATAAATTATACTGCTGCAACGCCATCAGGTAATTGGCTTTAATACCGATAGCCGTGCGCAACGATTGTAAATACTCGGCATAGCCAATTTCACCCGTCTGAAATGACTTAGTTGCTTGCGATAGTATGAGCGCTGCATTTTGAAGCGCAGACTGTTCGTAATACGCCAGGCTGGTTTCGTTCTTTCTTAATTCAAGCATGGCTTGCTCATACTCCTGCGTAATTAATGCCTGTGTATAGCCAGCCGTTTTTTGTGCTGCCTCATGCTGGTAAAAAGCTGCCTTTGCCCGCGCAGTTTGTGGGGCAAACCAAAGCGGGAAGGAAACACCCACGATAAAGCCTTGAAAGCGCTTACTCTTATCGTAAAACTCTTCGGTGCCCGTAGTATTTTGAAATCCGATTAACGTTTGGTTGAAATACCCCAATTCAAGATCGGGTAAAAACCTGTTGCGCTCAACGCGAAGCGCCTGCCGGCTGATGTTGGTCTGTTGCAATTCATACTGCCATGTTGGGTTATTGGTAAGGGTGCCCTGGGTTAGTGTGCGCTTAACAAAATCTTCGTTCGGCTGAATTACTTCGCCTGTGTTAACCAATACCTGCAATCGTTTTTGAACGATGTTCCTGTCGGCTTCATTCTGCTGTAATTGATTTTTGATTTCAAGGTGTTGGCTCTCGGCTGTTGTTTTTTCCAGCAAGGTTCCTTCACCGGTTTTGTAGCGAACCGAAGCCACCCGCGCGAAATTCGCAAACAAGGTATCCTGCGAAAGCAAGAGTTGCTGAAGCGCCTGGTGATACAACAAGAGTTCGTAAGCCAACCTTACTTCATACACCAGGTTGTTTTGCTCAAGGGCCAGGCTTCGCTCGGCACCCAGTACCTGTTCCTTGCCTAATTTGTTTTGAGCCATCAGCGTAGAAGGAAAAGGAATGCTTTGCGAAAATGTAACGTTGTTGTCTTGTTGAATGGTGTTGTACTCGCCCTTCATTAAGGTAGCCGAAAACTTACCAAGGTCCGTTTGTGCTTTCTTAAGCTGGCGGGCTTGCTCGATATGGTATTCTTCCGCCTTTAGGCGATCGTTATTTTTTAGTGCAGCTTGTATCGCTTCCTTGCAACTCATTTTTTGAGCGTAAGTCGCAGTGCTGATCAGCGCAAGCGACAAAACAAAAATTTTAACTCTGTAAATCATAATTCCGTTGATTGCGTTCTCTTTTCAAACAAAGTGTACAAAACAGGCAGCACCACCAGCGTAAGTAAGGTTGCTGTTATTAAACCTCCGATAACCACCGTAGCAAGCGGGCGTTGCACTTCTGCCCCTGAGCCTTGCGAAAGCGCCATGGGTAAAAAACCGAGCGAAGCTACCAGCGCGGTCATAAGCACCGGCCGAAGGCGGGTTTGTGTTCCTTTCATCACCAGCTGATGCAACGATTCTTTACCAAGCTTTTGGAGTTTATTAAACTCCGCAATCAGTACAATGCCATTTAGAACCGCTACACCAAACAAAGCAATAAAGCCCACTCCGGCCGAAATACTAAAAGGCATATCGCGCAACCACAACGCAACTACTCCACCAATGGCTGAAAGTGGAATGGCTGTAAAAATTAACAAACTGTGGCGCAGCGAGTGGAACGTAAAATACAACATCAGGAAAATCAGAATGAGTGCAATTGGTACAGCAATGGATAACCGTTGCTCCGCTTCTTCCAGATTTTTAAATGAACCCCCGTAGGTAATATAATAGCCGGGTTCAAATTTCAGTTTCGCAGAAATCTCTTCGTCTAATTCGTTTACAATGCTTTCCACATCTCGGCCACGCACATTAAACCCTACTACAATTCTTCGTTTGGCATCATCGCGTTGTATCTGATTGGCACCAATGGTGAGATTGATTTCTGCCAGTTGATCTAGCGGTACTTGTAATCCCGATGCCGTGGTAACAAATAAATTTTTAACATCGTTTATGTTTTGGCGGTTTTGATTGGCCAACCGAACCACCAGCTCGAATCGTTTTTCATTTTCAAAAACCAATCCGGCAACCTCGCCTGCAAAGCCAGCGCGCAACACGCGGTTTACTTCATCAATACTTAGCCCAAACTGTGCCAGCCGCTGGCGATTCCACTTCACCACTATTTGAGGTAATCCCCCTATGGGTTCAACAAACACATCTTCCGCTCCCTCCACTTCACGGGCCAGCTTTCCCACTTGTTCGCCATACCTCGCCAGCAAGTCCAGATCTTCGCCAAAAATTTTTAACACAACATCCTGTTTGGCTCCGGTCATCAATTCGTTGGTACGTAGTTGAATGGGTTGCTGAAATCCATACATCACACCCGGCAATGCTGCTTCCAGTTTTGCCAGCATCTTATCCGCCAGTTCTTCGCGCGTGGAGGCTGTAACCCATTCGTCTTTTTCTTTTAATGTGATAATCAAATCCGTTACTTCGATTGACATCGGATCGGTAGGAATTTCGGAGGTTCCTATTTTGCCGATTACAGTTTCTACTTCCGGAAAATTTTTAATCAATACATCGGCTGTCTTAAGATTCACTTCAATTGACTCGCTGAGCGAACTTCCTGTTATCAAGCGGGTCTCTACTGCAAAGTCGCCTTCATCCAGCGTGGGAATAAACTCTCCACCCAGGCGCAGAAAAATAAGGAAGCTACCGATCAGCATAATCACTGAAACAGCTACCGTAATAACTTTATGCTTCAGGGCCGACTCAATCACGGGTTGGTACACCCGCTTAAAGAATGATATTATCCTGTCGGAAAAATTTGCTTTGTGCCCCGTTGTTTTGCTAAGCACCAGCGCAGAAATCATGGGCACATAGGTAACGGAAAGGATAAGCGCACCTAAAATGGCAAACGAAACAGTTTGAGCCATGGGTTTGAACATCTTCCCTTCAATGCCCGTAAGCGACAGAATTGGCAGGTAAACAATCAGAATAATAATCTGCCCGAATGCAGCCGAGCGCATCATAGAACTGGCAGATTGCTGAACTTCTTCATCCATTTCGCGCTGCGAAAGTTTCCGCGCCATTGTGTTGATACCCAAATGATGCATGGTAGCTTCCACAATAATTACAGCTCCATCTACAATCAACCCGAAGTCGAGTGCGCCCAGGCTCATCAGGTTTCCTGATACGCCAAAAAGATTCATCATAGCAACGGCAAATAACATTGCCAAAGGAATAACCGAAGCTACAACCAACCCGGCTCTGAAATTTCCGAGTAACATGACCAACACAAACACCACAATCAACGCGCCTTCGGCCAGGTTTTTTACAACAGTTTCAATAGCATTGTTAACCAACCGGGTACGATCGAGGAAGGCTTCAATCTCCACCCCTTCAGGCAATGTTTTTCTTATTTGTTCGATACGATCCTTTACATTGCCTATTACCTGCGATGAATTTGCTCCTTTCAACATCAACACCACGCCACCAACTGCTTCCCCAATATTGTTATAGGTTAATGCGCCATAGCGGGCCGCACTGCCGAATTGAATAGTTCCTACATCTTGCATTAGTACGGGCAAACCGTTGGAAGTATTTTTTACCACGATCGCGCGAATGTCTTCCAGGTTATTTACAAGACCTTCGCTGCGGATAAAGTAAGTATTGGGCTTGCGTTCAATATATGCCCCACCGGTATTTTGATTGTTTTTTTCCAGTGCTTCAAACACCTGGCTGATGCTGATGTTCATGCCGCGCAGCTTTACCGGGTCAATGGCTATTTCGTATTGCTTTACATAACCACCAAAACTGCTGATGTCGGCAATGCCCGGTGTGCCGATCAATTGCCTGCGCACAATCCAATCCTGAATGGTGCGCAATTCCATGGCATCGTATTTTGCTTCGAAGCCCGGTTTGGCTCGCAACACATATTGATAGATTTCACTCAGGCCGGTTGAAAGCGGACCAATTTCGGGTGAGCCCATCCCCACAGGTATTTGATCCTGCGCCTGGTTAAGCCGCTCGTTTACTTGTTGCCGCGCCCAATAAATATCGGTGTCTTCTTCAAACACCACGGTTACTACCGAAAGTCCAAAACGCGAGATGGAACGCATCTCAACAATTTCAGGAATGGTAGCCATAGTTTGCTCAACCGGAAAAGTTACAAGGCGCTCCACCTCGGGTGCGGCCAGGGTGGGCGATACAGTAATAATCTGTACCTGGTTGTTGGTAATATCAGGAACGGCATCGATCGGTAACTGCTTTAACGAATAGCTGCCCCACAAAACGAGCGCTATGGTAAGCATACCTACGATGACCTTATTCCTTATTGAAAAGGAGATAATGCCATGAAGCATAGAAATAATACTTAAGAAAAAATGAATGAAACAATACCGCACTCACCCCACCACCCTTCAACTTTGTTGTGGCAGTAACTTGGGTGAGAATTTTTATGCCACCTTAGGTGGTTGCCAGATGGATTGGCTGAAAGCGGATGTGTACGTGGATTTGTAAAAGTTAGAATACCGGATAATGCAACTGAATGACGACTCGATGTGGGGGGCAAAATCAGTAAGAATCATGCTGATGTGCGAGGTGGTGCAATCGTGCGTTTTGAAAGGCAACCCCTTGTGTTGTTCATGCTCTTGTTTGTCATGTTGCTCGGCCGATGCCCCATAGTGCAGGTCGAAGAAATCGCTAAACGAAAATGATTGGGTGTTACTTTTATGTTGCTGAAAATGGCGCAACATATATGGCACCTTCGAAAGATCGTGCAGATCAATAACCGATCCCGTAAGGATTAATGCGGTAAGGAGATATGCCATTGGTCTTTTCACGCTTCAAAAGTAAAAAATAAAATTTGAAAAAATTCTGAAGGATACACCAGTGGTTTAAAACAAGGATAGTGTTCCGCCTTTGCGGAATTTCGTAAGGTTGTAGGGCGGTACGCTGCGATTGGCAAAATACTTTTTCCGGGCAGCCCTGAACAATTGATGAATGGCTTCAGCAATATTCCCTTCGCCTGCCATACGCCTTCCAAATTGCGAATCGTTTACTGTGCCGCCATGAAAGGAGCTGATCTGATTCCACACTTTATCAAACCGATCGGGAAAGTTTTTGCGCAACCAGTCTTCAAAGATTTTACCAATTGAACCATTTAACCGCACAACAGTCATTCCGCAACTCATGGCGCCATGATCGGCCGCAGCCTTTAGTATCTCTGGTATTTCATGATGGTTTAAACCCGGAATGATCGGTGCATTCATAACCCCTGTGGGTATTCCGGCCTTCGATAATTCTTCCAATGTTTTTAAACGTTTGATGGCGCTGGCGGTGCGCGGTTCCAACATTCGCCTTAACTCTTCATTAAGCGTAGTGATGGAAAGATAAACATGCACCAGGTTATCGCTTGCCAGATCTTTGAGCAAATCCAGATCGCGTGTTATCAAACTGTTTTTGGTAATAATGCCAACCGGGTGGCGGTATTGTGCCAACACCTTTAACATACCCCGCGTAATCTGAAACTTGCGCTCCTGGGGTTGATAGCAATCGGTATTACCGCTTAGCATAATGGGCACCGCATTCCAACTTTTGTGCAGCAGGTGTTTTTCTAAAAGCGCGGGTGCATTTTTCTTTACAATGATTTTACTTTCAAAATCCAACCCGGCACTAAAGCCATAATACTCGTGTGTGTTGCGCGCATAACAATAAATACACCCGTGCTCACAACCCTGGTAAGGATTCATGGAATACATCATGCTCAGGTCCGGGCTCTTTACTTCGTTCACAATCTTCTTTGCATGTTCTACGAAGATTTGAGTGGTGGGCGATTCGAGCAGTGGTTCATCAAGGCCCTCAACATGGTCCGTTACATACCGGGCTTTTAAAAACCTGTTTTCGGTTTTTATCTGTGCGCCACGCCCTTTCATGTATTCCTGATCCATACGGCAAAGTACTAAATAATTTAGTATTTGTTTGATTTCATGTCAAAAATTGAGGTTTTAGTAACAGAATAATAAAGTGTAAAATGCCATTGAATTTGAGTGTACTTACCTTGATTATGCCCTTGTCATACACCAACACTCCGATTGTTGAAATCTCGACCCCCGAAACGATTCGTTCCGGCATCCGGCTTCTCATCAAACGCGAAGATCAGAATCATCCCTTCCTATCGGGCAATAAATGGTGGAAACTGAAGTACAACCTGGAGGCTGCACAGCAACACGGTCACAACACTATTCTCACTTTTGGCGGAGCATACTCCAACCACATCTATGCCACTGCTGCTGCAGCGTACGAGTTAGGGTTTCAATCTATTGGAGTAATTCGGGGAGAGGAAACGCTTCCTCTCAACCACACGCTTGCTTTCGCGAAAAGCAAAGGCATGCAATTGCATTATGTATCGCGCGAAGCATATCGCCACAAAAACGATGTTGCATTTATTCAGCAAGTAAAAGATCGCTTTGGTGATTTTTATTTAATCCCGGAAGGCGGAACAAACCAACTGGCCATTCGTGGTGTGCAGGAGTTTGCGCACATGCTGAAAGCAGAAATAGCCTTCGACTATATCTGTTTGCCGGTGGGTACCGGTGGAACAATAGCTGGAATCATCAGCGGGTTGGATGAACACCATGACATTATTGGTATTTCCGTTTTAAAAAACGGAGCATTTCTTAGTGATGAAGTTAGCCAGCTGTTGAAAAATTTTTCTGGCCGTGTTTATGGAAACTGGACCATTGAAACATCCTATCATCACGGAGGCTATGCAAAAACCAACCCGCAGTTGTTTGCCTTTATGGATGAGCTAACCGCCCGCCATAAGTTGCCACTTGATCCGGTGTACACAGCCAAACTTATGTGGGGTGTGCAGGACATGATTGCACGGGGAAAATTCAGGCGTGGAAGTACGGTACTGGTTTTACACACGGGCGGGTTGCAGGGGTTGCAGGGTTTTCGGTAACCTAACCTATCATTATGAGATTACTTTTATTATTGCTTGTTGCTACAACAATTTCGTACGCACAAGACCTACCCACAAGTAGGCGAAGTAGCTATTACACGTTTGTATATAAAGTAACCAATGCCGAAGCTGAGGCTCTTTACAAAAACCGTCAACCTACACAGGCATTTTGTCATTCGTTATTTACACTTTATCCGTCTGATTCAGCCCGGTTTCAGGATAAATTACCCGTTGGGCATTATCTGGAAGTAAAAACGATTGAGGGCAAGTTGCACTATGAACTGGTTTCTATTAACAATACGAACTTAACGCTCTTATCTAATCAACGCGATTTTATTTTTACAATCAGCGATCAAAGCGGAAACAGAATTAACAACGCACAAGTTAAAATCCGAAATCAACCAATAGCCTTTAATAATAAAGACAACGCTTATGTTGATCAAAAATCAAACAAACGAGGCCTATTGTCTGTAACAGTCAATGGTCATACCGCTTACTTCCAAATTGAAAGACAAAGAAACAACACCCTTTTTGTACGATCCGGAAAAAGAATATTAGGAACATTTCCCATTAATCACATTGCCTCAGTTATCGTTTATCCTGTGCGCACCGTTAAAAATCTTGTAAAGGGGTATGGTGTTTCTGCGCCTGGAATTTATTACAAGGCAAAGCAATGGATTGAGCCTAAGTACGAAAAAGATTGGAAAGGCTACATCGTATTCAACAAGCCAATATTTAAACCAGGAGATACGTTACGCATAAAGGCATTTTTCACCAATAAGCGAGGAAAGCCAATTTCTAAAACTCTTGATCTGCGCCTGTATGCTTATGGACATAACCCCGTAAATGTAAAGCTTGGCCATATAAACCCATATCGTACAGGAGGGTTTGTTCATGAAGTGGTGCTTACTGATAGCTTAAATCTCTCGTTAGATACAAATCCAACTATTTCTTTTGAGCATCGAAATAAAATTGTTGAGTCAAAATCATTTCGGTACGAGCAATACGAACTCAAAGCCAATCAGTTTCTGGCACGATCTGAAAACAATAGAAAGGAAAAGGGAGGTATTCTTTACCTGAAAGGCACTGATTCAAATGATATGCCCCTGTACGATGTGCAGGCAGAAGTGCTTGTTATGCCGAAGCATGTGAATACGATCTATCAATCCCAGGTATTTGTTCCTGATACACTTTGGTTTCACAAAATCAAGTTAGATGTAGTCGGTGAAACAAAAATTGTATTACCTGATTCTATTTTTCCGAAGGCTGATCTTACTTATAAAGCAGTTGTTGCCTTTTTAAACGCAGACAACGAACGCCAAACCAAAGAACTTATTCTACAATACAATTTTAATAAACCTCCAGTTCGGTTTGAAATAAAAAATGATAGCATTTGGGTTACGGCCGGGGCTTTAACCGATTCAGCTGAGCTAACTGCATTAGGTTGGGATGATGAGGAAATATTTACCAAACAAATTCAACTTCCCTATCACGAAAAAATCAACCCTTTCATTAAAGAATATGAAGCCGGCATGTCAACCTCCTGGGAATTTCTGGAAATGGCTGAATACGATAAGCTCGAAGTATTATCAACACGAACAAAGGATTCTATTTCAATTACAATCAGTAACCCGCGCAAAATTCCGGTTCATTATCAGATCTTTAAAAATCGTAACCAAATTGATCGGGGCAGTACGGATGAGTCAGCAACGATTTTTACAGGTAAATCACAAACAAGAGAACT
>Ga0116144_10006129_pt1 | contig 10616 bp, 14 predicted proteins | sample AD_UKC035_MetaG_FD_89746 | JGI IMG/M metagenome (GOLD analysis project Ga0116144, IMG submission 89746) | Active sludge microbial communities of municipal wastewater-treating anaerobic digesters from USA - AD_UKC035_MetaG | ecosystem: Engineered > Bioreactor > Anaerobic > Digestate | place: USA... | reverse complement strand
CTTGTATGAAAAACGCAATCTACATAATTATGATGTTTTTTCCGGCATTTTCTGGTGCCCAGGTGAACAACATCGTGTCTACTACCGGGATTGCGTACACCAACGGTGTTCCAACTTATGAGCCAGGTGCCAGAGGAAGTATGGTGTCAATTGACACTGTTACTGGAGAGTGGTATTACGCTAATCTCCGGAGTGGTGGAACATGGGTAAAGATGGGAGAACGTATTCAAAAGGTTCCAGGATGCGCCGTGCCTAGCTACACACCAGCAAAGTATCAATCGAAAATTGTCAGAAACTCATGCGCAACTCCAGAGGTATATGAGTGGGATGGAGCTGCTTGGGTTTGCTGGAATTGCGCTTCATCTGGCAGTACCAACCTTTCATGGACAGAGGTAAGCAGCACGCTTTACCGCCTAAACAGCAGCACTGGCAATGATGTATTTGTCCGGGAAGGTAGCAATGTGACGGCGGCATTATCTGGGGACACGCTGACTTTTTCCAGCTCAGGCGGCATTGCAACAGTATCAACAGACGCGACCATTGACGGCGATGGAAGCGGGGGCAACCCGCTTGGAATAGCACAGCAAAGCGCATCTACCTCCGAGGTGTTAATGTGGACCGGAGCGACATGGGAGCCAAGCTGGGGCAACCCTTACACGTTCGTAACGTCCGGGGCGACAATTACCAGCGACGTTAATGAAGTGCTGATAGGTACGCTATCCGGCGCGGCGGTGTTTGGCCTGCCATCATGTAATACATCGCTTGATGGCAAGCGTTTTAAGTTCGTGCGCAATGGCACGGACACAGCGCACAGCGTGACCATTGACCCAAGCTCAACAGAGCAATTTTACGACGGCACAAACACAAAGACTTTTTTCGGGAAGGTATCAATAGACTGTACTTGCCGCTTTTCAGGCGGCACAGGCGTATGGTTTTTTGATAACTTTTAAGCAAATAAACACGACAATGAAACAAACACTATTTTTTCTCCTGCTTTTTGTGGCAGGATATGCCGGCGCACAGCCCACAATTTGGGGCGCTACAAAGGTGAAGGTCGAGCAGGGCGACACTATTCACATAACAAACATGACAGCCGTCAAAGACTATGTGCTGAGCTACGCCACTGGCGGCGGTACGGTTACGTCTGTGACAGGTACGGACGGCAACGGGTTTGATTTCACAATCACGAACCCAAACACAACTCCCGCCATTGCCCTTGCCACGTCAGTCACAGCAACCGTCCTTGGTTCATCCGGCGGCGCACTTACTGCGGCAGCCACAACGGGTTCAGGCTCAACGGTTGTCCTATCCACCTCACCCACGCTTGTAACTCCTATTTTGGGCACGCCTACATCTGGGACACTTACGAACTGCACAGGACTGCCTATTGCTACGGGTGTGTCTGGATTAGCGGCAAACATGGCAACTTTCCTTGCAACGCCATCGAGTGCAAACCTTGCAGCAGCCGTAACAAATGAAACAGGAAGTGGGGCGCTTGTATTTGCCACTTCGCCTACCCTCGTAACTCCTGCACTTGGTACGCCGTCCAGTGGAACACTTACAAGCTGCACAGGACTCCCGATCAGTACGGGTGTGTCTGGATTAGCGGCAAACATGGCAACATTCTTGGGGACGGCAACAAGCGCAAACCTTGCAGCGGCCGTAACAAATGAAACCGGAACGGGGTTGTTAGTATTTGCCACTTCGCCCACGCTTACAACGCCTCTTTTGGGTACGCCAACAAGTGGAACGCTGACCAACTGCACCGGCTTACCACTAACAACGGGTGTCACGGGCACTTTGGGGGTGGCGAACGGCGGCACAGGGCTAACTTCCGTCGGCTCTGACGTTACGCTTTTGGGCAGTAACGGTACGGCAAACATCTACTATACACCCGCCATCACGACCAACGCGGCGGCGATTGGATTCAGCCGATCATCCAGCACTTTGAACCTGAATTTGCCGGATGCCGACGCATCAAACCGCGGAACGGTGTCTACCAGCGCCCAGACTTTTGCAGGGCAAAAAACATTCAACGGGAAGATCATAGGCTCAGGGGCCGCAACATTCACCAGTACCGCATCACTTGCCGCTCTTGAAGTTGACGGCGTAGAGGAACACGCATACCGGGCAGTAACAAGTACGGCAACTGTGGATGAAAACGACAGGGTTGTGTACGTAGGGACGCTGACGGCTGATATTACAATCAACCTCCCAGACTGCAATGCTACACGCGATGGGTGGCGTTATCAGTTTATGAAGAGGGGTACTGATGCTTTTGCATTCATCCTTGACCCGAACTCAACACAGACCTTTTTTGATGGGGCCTCAACAAAATCCTTTTACGGTCAAGGCAATACCATCGAGTGCATGTGTAATTCAGGTAACAATACATGGGACCTTTTGCGATGAAAAACAACCTGATTATATTTTTCCTATTGTGCAGCCTATCTGCATTTGCACAGCCGACGCTGCACGATACGACGCGGGTGTCGGTTTTTGACCCGGGCAAGTCGTGGATAACCAACTTCCTTGCTGTGCGGACACATAGCATTGGAAACGGGTTTACAGCCTTTACCGGGCCTACCTCATCCACCAAAACTTTCACGCTACCAAATGCGTCTGCAACGATACTAACAACAAATGCGGCTGTAACAGTCGCACAGGGGGGAACCGGCGCGACAACCATTACCGGCTTGCTCCAGGGTAACGGCACGGGCGCATTTACAGCAATCCCTAACAGCTCGACCGGCGGTCAGGTGCTTAGGGTAACAGGTACTAATACATACGGTTGGGGTGCTCTTGACCTTGCCGACGCTGACGCGGTAACAGGAACACTTCCTTATGGGAATGGTGGCCGTGACGCTGTAACAGGGCGATTGACAGGTCAAACGGCGGCGGTTGCAAGCGTGGCGACGCTTACCGTAGGCGGTGCAGATGCCAGTTATGATGTGTCTGGCAATATCCTCATAACAACAAGCAGCGCTGAGGCTTTTTCGCTTGTGGTCGATTATACCGACGAGGGAAATACAGCAAGGTCTGTTATAATTCCGATTTTGCGGTTTTCAACAGGGGCGTGGATTACTACAACTCTTTCGCCCTCCGGTGCCGTACCATACCCAAGCGGGCATTTGCAGATCAGATGCAAGGCATCCACAGCAATTACGATCAAAACAAGTGGAACCTTCACCGGATGCACCTATAATGTGGAGGGTAGCATTGTACGGATTTAGTAACCAAACTTTTCATCATAACATATGGCTGCAAACAAGACAGACCTCGTTCGCCTTTTGGCGCTCAACTCAGGCCTAACTGACGCACAGGCAGAAGCCGCACTCGACGCACTCCCTGAAACCGCTGGCCGATGGGTACGCCATTACGGCGCAACTGGCCCAGGGGCATACAGCGCAGGAGTTGCCGGAAACCTGCAATTCACTTTGAACAGACAGGCAAACCCAAGCCAGTGGAATCTCAACATCACGCTGGATGCTGACGGGCTGAACGACTTTGGCAACGGCACAGACCGATTCGGTTTGCCCGTTGTGAACGCATGACAGGGTTAATCCCCACTATCCGGGCGGGCCTTACGTGGTCCGCTCGGATTTAAAACAAATGAGATGGGCGAAATCATCGCAACAGACGGCACTATCACCAGGGAGTTTACGTGCGAACAGTACGCGCTCATGGGTGATGATATTCCAGGGTGGACCATCACGGAAAACACCTGTGGGATATACGTTGATTTGTTGCGAAGCCCTTACGCATCTTTTGGCCTTGATCTGGCAGGCACCTCATTGCCTGGGAACTGGAGGACTTACAAGGGAGTGGTTGCGGCCAACAAAGTCACTATCCCTATTGCAGAATTGAAGCTGCCATCAAACCCGCATAATACGATGGTGATAGTTCGCAGACAGCACTACCATCCATCTGTACCATCTGAAACAAGGGACTACACAGTGAATAACAGCACAAATAGCATTGATTTCGAGGCGGGACTTAACCTTAACGGGCAAGTTGCCTATGTAAAAGTGTTCAAATGAGAGCGATATTCATACTCATACTGACCATCGTTTCCAGGTTATCACTTGCACAGTGCGACACCACTGGAGTTCTGCTTGAATTGCAGGCTACCACCAACATCCAAGGCATACTGGTCGGCGATCAGAAGTGCATCAAGGGCTTAGTTGTGATTGGACCTCTCTACATTTCTAATGACACTTTGATGCTTGACACAACCGGACTTGGCGGTGGAGGTGGCAGTATTGATGCCGATAATGGCGTGTCTGACAACGAGGCAGGAGGGAAAATACGCCTTGGGAATCGCTATATGGGGACACCTGATGCACCGTTCACAGACAATAGAAAGGTGAATGTTGATGGCAGGTTTCTGTACGTCGGCGACTTGTCCGACAGTACGCTTTTGGTAGCGGATGGGTCAAGTGATCGGGTTGGTATTGGCACTGACCTTCCAGCTCGGAAACTCGACGTTAATGGCGAGGTGCGGATTAGGGACCTGACGACTGACACGCCAACGCTTCTTTTGGCTGCCGATGGTGATGGCGACCTTGCCTCTTTGGGAGTTGGCACAAACCTGCAAATAACAGGTGGAAATTTGGCCGTCACAGGATTGTCTTACCAGGGACTTCGCGATAACGGAACCGACGAAACAAAGCGTGTAAACGCAAACTTTATATCATCAGGAAGGGTAAGTGCGACACTCACCGATGACGGAGTAAACAACGAAACGGAGATTGTCATGGACGTAATTGACAACTCAATTTCAAACGCTAAAATCAGGCAGGGAGCGGCCCGGTCTGTGATTGGCGTGACGGGCAATGCTGCCGCAAACGTTGCCGACATTCAGGGTACAGCCGACCAGGTTCTGCGGGTAAATACAGCAGGCACGGCGCTGGCTTTTGGCCAGGTTGCTACCGGCGGCATATTGGATGATGCTGTCACGTATGCTAAAATTCAAAACGTGGTTAATGACGACCGCTTTCTTGGTCGTATTTCAGGCGCAAACGGAATTATCGAAGAACTTACCAGGGCACAGGCACAAACCATACTCGGAATGACCGGCGTTGTAGATCGGTTTGCCCTTTGGACCGCGAATGACCAGATAGGAAGTGATGCGGCATTTACATTCAACGGTGCAACGGATAGGGCAACATTCACCGGCACCACTGCGGGTATCGGTGCAAATACCGGCATTCTAAACCTGAATGCTGGCGCAATCGCTGGTGCCATGACATTCCTACGAATGTCAGGTAACATAAACGGCAACATGTGGATGGAGATGCTGAACTCCAACACTCAGAGTGCTGATAACCATACTGTTTTTCTAATGCAATCAGGCGGAGCCAACGCTGGTGACGCATTGATGCAGTTCTCTGTGAATGGGCAAATGACCCATTCCATTGGCATAGACAATACTGATGATCGGTTCAAAATAACGCCAGATGCCTTTAGGCCAGGCGAGTTTGATAGAGGTATTACAGTTCGCAATAATGCAGGGACGGGAAACGTCGGAATAAACAACGTATTCCCGACATACCCTTTGACAGTTGAAGGCCGCACGAGGTCTGATTTGTTCATGGGTGAGGGTAATGCCTTCACTGCTGGGAACGTTGCTTTTGGTAACGGGGCCGGAACCGGGCCAACGCTTACTGAGATTGTTGGCACCGGAAACGGGTTTTACATAAAATTTAGCACTGGGACCACGCCAACAGCTAACGGTGTAATCTTCACCTTAACATATCCAACAGCATTCATAACCAAATCATTTGTCACATTTTCGGCTGGTGCAGATGGGGCTGCTGCAAGTGGTGACAATGCCGCAAATGATTTTTTGAAGTTCAAAATCAACGAATCTGATGCTGCAACCTTCGAGTTTAAGGCCGTTGGGACATTACAAGCGTCAACAGCATACGCATTAACATTCAACTACTGGGGATACTAATGAAAAAACTACTCATCAGCATTGCAATCATCATGTGCAGCCTATCTGCACAGGCGCAAATAAGCTCAACCGGAGGCCAGGTATATTTGGCTGAAGGCGCTATTTCAAGCTACACAAACCCGGATATCTATGTCAGTCCAAAATACAACCCGTTTATTGAAAACTGGGTAGTAACCTGCACGGTAACACCTGGTGGAGCAGACATTGTCGAAGTGGTTGAATTTACGGTAACCTTCCGGAAGGGAGATATTGACGCATACACCGGATCCGGAACGGGTGACACCGCAAAGCTCATTCATGCCATTGAGCAAGCCGTCATTGACTACCTGGAAGGGATCAGTGCAAACTCTGGAATCACTTTTTCACACTAATACAACATGAAACAACAGATCACATTCATCCTGCTGCTTTTTGCAGCAATCACCACAAAGGCTCAAACCGTTGAGTATAGCATCGACTTTATCACCAAGGACAGCTTCTACTTGGTTGAGCGCGTCACAAGTGCTGTCACGGATGAAAGCCCAAGGCCGGCTGTATCGCTCAACCAAAAGCTATTCACAAGTATCACAGACCTACAAGGGTTTGTGGCCGCACTAAGGAACCGGGCATCTGACGAAGAAAAAAAGGCCAAAGAAGCGTATGACATTTCTACTGCTTTAAGGCGCCGCGCTGAAGTGATTGATGGCGTGATCATCAATGCCTCCAGCCTATTTGCTGACCAACCAAAGAAGTGATGAAAAACGCGCATCTGACACCGCTCCACAAGATAATCCAGAAGAATACCTACACGATTTCCCTGTTCTTCTTCGTGGACGGGGTTATCCAGGCAGACAGCTCTATGACCCCACGAAAGGCTATACAGCTTTACGTGAAGCGATACGAACTGCACGAGCTGGATATCAAAAGCGCTGTCACGCAGTATAATAGGATGCGCTCGCTTTACCTACGCAATAGCAGCATTTTTTCACAATAACCAATAAAGCACAAGCACTATGATCCACGCAGTTAAAATTTCAAACGGCCAAAAAGGAACTTTCTCTCAGGAAGCTTGGGACCTTCTGCCTGTTGACAAATCCGGGCTCCGTTCCGGATGGAAGCAGGTTGATCCAGAACCACCGGCTGAGGTGTCAGCCAAAATCAAAGGCGGCAAAGCCGAAAAGGAGGATAAGTTATGAAAATCAGACATATCCGATCCGGCAAAGAGGAGATCGTGACCAAGGAGCAATGGGATCTGATCGTAAAGAACGGATTCCAGGCAGATTTCAAGGTGCTCGACAATCCGAAACCTCCTGCAGAAGTAACCAAGGCTCTGAAATATGCCAAGGACGAAAAGGAAAGTTAAACAAAATGTGCGGCGCTAACGTGCTGCTCAGCATCAAATTTGCATGAAACAACTAATTGAGTTTCTGTCCAAAACTTTAAATCTGGACGCTGACAGGCTCGCGGAAATCCTGTACAAAAAAGCCGATGACGGCACACCATCCGAAGAACTCAACGAGGATGTACTGCCAAAGCTCCTTGACCTCGACAAAGGTCGTATTGCAAAAATCAAGGAAGAAGGGAAAGGGAGTTTCGACAATGGGTACAAAAAAGCCCAAAAAGAGATTTCCGAGCAATGGGAAAGCCGCATTAAAACGGCCTTTGAACTTGAAACAGATGCAGTGGGTGATGACCTGCTGACTGCCATCAAAGAAAAGGCTGGATCAGGCGGCAAAACAAGCACCGACGAGGATGTGAAAAAACACCCTCTTTACTTGTCCCTTGAAAAAAAGTACCTGGCTGACTTGAAGGCTGCAAAAGAGGAAGGCGAGAGAAGTCTGGAGGATTTTAAGAAGCAGATGAGCGCATCAGAGCTCAAAAATCTGGCAAAGAGCATCGCTAAAGAAAAGCTGCTCAGTAAAAAGCCGGTTTTGGAGGATGATGCAAGCATCGCTGAAACGCGAATCCAGGACTACTTGCGCGAACTCGAATCATACGACTATCAAAAACTCGACGACGGCACACTGCTTCCAATCAAAGATGGGAAGCGCCTTGAAAATGATCACTCGCACCCAATTTCGTTCGATGATCTGATCAATAATGTGGCCAGTCGCCGATTCAAATTCGAGGTTCAGGATCCCAAAGGAAACGGAGGGAATAAGAACGACCCAAACGGCGGCAAGAAAGACCCGGTTAAATTCACCGGTAAAGTTCCTGCCAACGAAGACGAACTACTCAAGGCTTACTCGGCAATAAATGATCCAGCGGAACGTGCAGAACTCATGAAGGCTTATGAAGCAGCACACGGCGAGATCACGTTTTAGGTGCCGGGAGCCCAAACAAAACGAAACACAAACACTACCATGGCATTTACCGCTTCCCAACTGCTGAAAATTCAGCAAATGGCTACCGACAAGTGGGCAGAAAACCGCACTCGCGCAGATTACTGGGCTGAGTGCGAGGTTGTTAAGGCTATCCAGGCAGAGCAGACCGCTGTGCTTGACCCTTTGACTGACCCGAACAAAACCAACACCGTCAAACTGATCTGGCTGAATGCCTGTGACGTTGATGATGACGCTGCAGGCGATGACTGCGCCATCTCCGGTCCAGAGCTGTCCTCTGACAGCGAAGATTACACCCTGGACATCTTCCGAAAGGCAACTTTCAGCGTGAAAGAGATCCAGGCACGTACCGACCAATTCACCGTGCAGGAGCAGATTGCTCGCGGCCTGCTGCAGCTCGACAAAGTGATGTCTGAGTACCTCGCTTCTCAGGTTGTTGCCAAGCTGGAAGCCTTCCGTGGCACCAACACCTACACTGCACCCGTTGGTAGTGCAGCCTGGAGTATCAGCGGATCTGACACTGAAGTTCCAGCCGACCAGTGGGATACTACCCTGCTGCCTAAGCTGTCGCTGGCATCCCGCAAAAACAAGTTCCTGAACCCATACCTGATCTCCGGAGAGGCACTGTGGTACGTGAACGAGGAAGCGCGCAATAACCAGGGCAACGACGACGGCAAGGGCGACTCCACCCGTATGGGCGGAAAGTACTTCTCCCGCAAATACTTCGACCCGGTTAAGATCGATGAAGTGAATGCCGGAACCATTAAGGCGTACATGGTTGACCGTGGCGCCATCGCAATGGCAACCAAAACCCATTACGGCGACGTGCCTACCCTGGTGCAAAACCCATGGCAGCAGCGCTACCGTATGCAATCCATGAACCTCCCTGGTGTGTACTGGGAGATGATCTACACGCAGGCTTGCTCCAGCAGTGAGATCACCCACACCTTCCAGGCCAAGGTGAATGCCGGTATCTTCCTGAACCCGACCGGATGTACTGCTGCCAACACTGGCGTGCTGTCCTTCGTTCGTCCTGCAGGAATCTGATCTGAAACCTGATTTTTAAACTAACACGACACAAAAACATGAAAAATAAACTCTCTTTTTTCATCGGTGCGCTCATGGTATTTGCCATCGGAATGGCTTATGCCTTCGACAAACCAGAGGGACCGAAAGAAGCGCTCACTATGGAGGAGGTCTACAAGGCCGACGAAAGTGGCGCTGAAGTGCTGGACTATGCCTCCAGCGTGAAGCCATACTGGCACAAAGCGTATTCGCTTGACACCATTACCAACGCTGCCAACGATACCATTCTGCTTCCGGTAACGCTCTACTCAGCTTTTGAGGGAGTGTTCCAAGTGGTAAGGACGAGTATTTCCGGAACTGCGAACATTGCACTGAAGGTTGAACAAAGCAACATCGCATCAGGCAATACTGACTGGGTTAGCGTAGCTACTGGATCAGGCACTGGCGCCACGACCGAAGCATTGCAGCTAACCAGCATGAACGGGTTAAGATACCGTCTTATCCTTGATGGAACCGGAACCCAAAGTACCAGTTACAGAGCGCACATTACCCTGAAGCGGAAGTACTAACACTGAAATCTGTTGTATCTCTTCATAAAAGCCGGGGCGGGGCGTACTCGCTCCGGTTTTTTCATTTTAGCGATGGCAAATACTTGTTACAACAACATCATCGGGCTTGCACGAGCAGACTGCCCTTGTATTGAGGAAGCACCACCAACAGGATACAACACCAGCACGTCAGGGCTATACATCACTGACGTACCTCCATTCGACGCATTATCCGGATATGATGAGTGTGGCGAGGACAGCGTTTGGGACATGCTTTCCAAGGCAAGAGAGGAGGCCATCAGCACTTTTGTGGCAGATACTAACGCTATGCTGATGCGCACCTTCAAGAGCAGGAGAGAGCGATTCAAAGGCGGGATTGGAGAGGCAACAGGCCGCGACACTTTAACAACAGATAAGACATACGCAGGTATCAGAATTGCCTGCAACCCCATTCGAGGCGGCATCCTCAAGATTACCCATATTGGAACGCTTTTCTCCGGCGCCGGAACCGGAACGCTGGATATTGAAATTTTCAACTCGCTGAATGAAAGCGTTTGGGATGGCACAGTTGATATTCAAAACGGATTCTCGCTTAATACGCTCGATACTGCAATATCACTTCCAACCTACATCGAATTCGACGACAAGCACGAATACTACCTAACCTACACATACAACCCGGCCAACAAACCACGATTGAATAACATCAACTGTGGCTGTGGCGGGTTCGTGCCTTGGTACAATACCGAAAAGCCTATGTGG
>Ga0116144_10006123_pt1 | contig 10621 bp, 9 predicted proteins | sample AD_UKC035_MetaG_FD_89746 | JGI IMG/M metagenome (GOLD analysis project Ga0116144, IMG submission 89746) | Active sludge microbial communities of municipal wastewater-treating anaerobic digesters from USA - AD_UKC035_MetaG | ecosystem: Engineered > Bioreactor > Anaerobic > Digestate | place: USA... | reverse complement strand
TGCTGTTGATTTTGATGCGATTAACGGAGAGGTGATTACTCCCGTTTTTAAGGAGTGGAAAGGCAATGCTTTGAAAATTATCACTGTGCATGCCAAACGTGCCAGAGGGCTGATGACCCGTTTTATCATCAAAAACAGGGTAAGCGATGTGGAGCACATCAAGCTATTCGATTACGAGGGCTATTACTATAGCACCGACGAGTCGAATGGAAACCAGTGGGTATTTGTGCGGTAGCGCTATGTGTGTTTAACGCCCTTTCTGCCCGTTGGTCAGCTTAATGTAAATTTCACGACAAGCCCAGGCATCGATGGCGGCATACTGCTGCTGTGCATCCGATAGGGTGGGAGCGTTCCAGTTGGAAAGCTGCTGCGATTTGGAAACTTTCTTCCCTAACACTATGGCTGCCATTTTCCTTACCCCCAATTCTCCAATACCGTAATCGGTAACAATGTTCTGAAGGTCGATAAAGCCTTGTGGGGTAAATGCTTTAACCTTTTGAAGAGATTTCAGGTCATCGCGAATGGCTGCTCCGATTTTGAGTATGCTTGCATTTTGCAACAGGCTAACCAGGGGCTTGGGAATTCCGGTATGCTTCAGCCTGATGAGTAGAGCCAGATGCGAATTGGCCAATTGCAGCAGTGCAATGCTGTTCAGCTCACCCTTGCGGAAAGTGGGCTTGGTTTCGGTATCGAATCCCAGTACGCTTTCAGTGACCAGCAGGGGGAGCCATCGGATTAACTCCTCATCCGAGGAGATAACCACGATTTCACCCGTAAATTCTAACTTGGGCAGCGCTGCAACCTCTTCGTTGCAAATGGTATTTAAAAAAGCACTACTCATTATCCCTCAGGTCTTTTTGTCGTTTTGTAATTATCCATTGGCTGGTATCAATCTCCTTTTCCGATTCCGATTCATCGTTTTCGCTGCTATCGCTCTCAATATCTATACCAGAGTATTGTAGTATATGGAATGCCCTGATGGCATTGGCCAGCCTGATTCCCCAATACTCCTGAAAATTCAGCATGCACTCCCATAGCGCATCGTTCATCTCCTCGGTGTGTCCCTTTTGGTAAATCATCGTAAAGTCTTTCAGGTCCTGATAAATATCGGACAGATACTCCGCAAGGCTGGCTGAGAACTGGTCATCTGTTTCGGAAATTCGGGCATCAAATACCTCGGGGAAAGCATCGTGTTCGCCCAGCAACCCTTTTATCCTAAGGCTCAGCGCCATATAGTATTCTTCCGTTACGTGTTTTGGATTGCCCTCTTCGTAAACCGGCTCGGTTTGTGGCACCAGCGATGCCTTATAGTAGAGCATCGGGAGAAGGCTTACCATTACCCTTGCAAATTCTTTACGATTGTATCCTCCTATACCCTCTAGGTATGCGCAATACTCCTTGGCAACCGTGGCAAACTCAACCACAGGTCTGCTGAACACCAGCTTGTTAATATCCTCTTCCATGCGCTTATGCTTTATCCTTTCGGTTTTTCTTTAACAATTCTACCCCTCGGCATCGAAATAAAGTTTGTAGTAATTCAACCCCTTGTCGCGGTCGAAACCCTTTTCAACCCTATCGCGACCACCGTGAATGTAGAGATGAAAATTCTTGTCTAATTTTATCACGCTTTTATACAGTTTTTTGGCCTGTTTGGCAGCATCAATTGAAATGGTGAAAGAATCCTTGAGGTCGCAGCCTAGCTCCTGTTGATATTCATTTTTATACTCACGGAAAGCATCCACAATTTCCGGTTTGCGTATTACCCTTTCCTCAAATTCGTCGCGATTAAAGATATCGGTTTGAGCAAAGTAGTCGCGGGTTTTATTGAGCAGGGTAACCTGTTCGGCTCTATCCATGGAGCCGTCGTGGTAAAGAACATCCTTCACAAAATCTTTGCAAAGGTTTATATAGCCGCTGGTTTGGTAAAAGTCATCCTCCCTGCGCTTGATGTTGAGAAAGATTTCTTTCCAAAACCGCGCCTCGTCGTTGGCATTGGTATTGTCAACGGCCACCACCTTGAAACCAAAATCCTTTTCGGTGTTGAATATCAGGCATCCCTTATCCAGCTTCCTAATGCTAATTCCCTGATGTTGCTCCACTTCAAATGTGTCCTGCCTCTCATGTATTTTGATAAATATATCCTTGGTTTCCGATTTGAAAAGCCCAATGGCACTAACCAGTTCGCCCTCCACAATGCAATCGGAGAAAAGGACGACGTAAAGTTCTCCATCCTTGATGTTGGGGTGATTACTGCTCTGGTAAAGGTGTTTGGCAATGCTAACCGAGGTTTCATGAAGATGGTCGGAAGATTCAAATAGCGCCTCGGCAAACTTAAACACTTCGTTGAAAGATAGGTCGGTTTCGTGGGAAAAACTGTAAAATTCGGGCTGTTTGAATAGTTGCAGAAAGTAAACTTTTAGCAACTCCAATGTATCTTCACTGGCAATCTGTGTAAGCCCTTTCGAAAGGGTTAATTCATCGCCGCGGGCTCTGCTTCCAACCCTGTGAATGGCAATGCCTTGAATGGAAGTTTGCGAAAAATCGAACATTTGGTTTTTTGTGCAAAGGTAGGGTTAAAATCCATTTTATCGATTTGCACCCTTTGGATTGTTTTAACAGCTGTCGGTGACATTGCCGACCGCCATTTTTTAGTACTTTTGCCACGATTTAATGTGGTATAAATGCAAACCGGGATGAAAAGGGTAAGAAATCTATAGGGCTGTTAATACGCTAAATATTTGAAGAGTTTTTAAAAAATGAAGACTTTAAGTCGTTAAAGAGATTTGTATGATAATAAAATAATGTGAATTCAACCTTTATGTTGTTGAAAAACAACATAAAGATGGTTAACCCCCTATGTTTTAACAAGTAATTACACCGATTTCTTACATCGAACTCACGTCTTGTTAAAGTTGGGCTAAGGCAAGGGATCTATTTTGGTAGGTTTTCTCATCTCTGTGCCCACACCAAAGTAGATTGATTTTGACTTTTGATAACTTCCCGTATGGATAAGGGGTTTGAATCTGCCGAATTTATGGATATTATAATGTATAGCTATTCCACCTTGTTGCCATCAGTTATGCCATTCTTGAATTATCTGTTTACCAAAAAAAAGCCGCCAAGCTATGGCGGCTATTCTGTGAACGTGTTTTTCTTTTATTCAGGATTTTTTACACACCTAACAGACCGTCCGGAATACTGCGAAGCGGTATCGTATGCAGCAATTGTTCCGTCATCGTAGAATATCCACTGCCCTTGGGGATAATCAACCCAGAAATAAGCGTGTTCGCCCATACTATCAAAGCAGCATTCGGCACCACTCTCCCCGCTGGGGAGCATATTAAAACCCATCTCGTTTGTGCCGTTTAACCCTTTTGGCCAGCCTTCGGTTGAGCGTAGCCTGAATGAGATTGCTGGCTTATTCTTTCGACTCTCCCATTTTGCCTGTTGCACCTCGTTGATGCCTATAATGCGCTCTAGGGATTTCCAATCATCTACTGTTGCTAAATGCCAACCGGTTGGGCAACCCTCTTGCGCTCCCTTGAAATTATAGAGATACCCATATTTTTTTACGTTCTTTTTGCTATTGTTATAAGCCCACGATTCACCTTCAATTTTGTAGGCAAGATTCTCGGCAAACCATTCACGATCGCCAATTTTCACGGTTTTATACACTTTACCATCGCGAGGGTCGGTAAATGTTCCCATTTCCTGCGAGAAAGCGTTTATCGAAATCATAATAAGTGCTGTTAAAGTAATTGTTTTCATGACGTTAAAAATTATGTTAGTAGTTAGTTTATTATTAGACTTAGAAACCATAAGTTTTTATCGGGCTGGTTACCGAACGAACTTTGCATGATGTACTTGTTTTGATACGAAAACACAATTTTGTACCGGTCAACCTTAAAATCTAATCCCGCCCTCCAGCCAAACCCCTCTGTTTTGTGATAGTTAAAACCTAAAACATACCAGAAAGCGGATTCCAGTTGAACATATGCATTATCGTTGTTTTTAATCTGATCATTGAAAGTCATTCCCACCCTCTCGTCAACGCTAAAGGCTTTACCTAGCCTTAGTTTTACATAGTACCCATCGCTATTACCACCCATAGGGTCTTTAAAAATATAGCGGAAGTCGTAGCCACCGTCATAGTCGTAACCATAGGGTGCCTTAACTCTATCGGCATACACATCATTCCTTATGCTCAGGTAGCGTAGGCCAAACTTAAGCCCAACCCGTGCCAACGATTTCAAATTTGGCGCAGGGAGAATATTACCCGAAAAAAAAAATTTCTTGAATGGGTAGTCGAAGTACAGGAAAGGGCTAATGGAGTACCCACCATCCTTTTCCCAATAGGTGCTATCCTGTGTTTCGACCAACTGAGGGTTGTATCCATACCGGAACATACCTCCTGCATATACTTTAAGGTACCTAGTGTAAAGGCTTAATCCTCCTGAAATGATGTGCCCCATCATGTCTGAACCGGGAAGACCGTTTACCGGTCGCTTGTACAGCATATAGCCGTAGTTCCAGTTTAACCGTTTTTTCCATTTTTGCTCTGCAATAACCGCAAAGCCGGGATATTTTTTTTGCATAATAAATCCCTCAATACCCGTCTTGTTACGTTGCCCATAAATTTCTGCAAGGTCGGTGGTTCCGGCGTCAGCAGGAGGGGCATCAATAATTACTTTTCTAAAAAAGCGGTCGAAATACACATCGTTTATATGCATTTCGTGTTGCGCCATAGCAATGGTGGCAAAACATGCCATGGATACCAATATGGTTATAAGTTTTTTCATACAACACAAAGTTTAAAAAGAGCGGCTAGGATTAGTCCCCGACCGCTCAGTAAATTTCTATTCGCCTAAGGCAACCTTAGCCAACCATATATTTTTATTGTCTTCGTCTCCACCAACAAACACTAACTCCTTGTTGAGTACGATTACAGGAACTACAGGATGCAAGAAATAGTCGTCTTTCTGCTCCTTGGATGTTTTTAGCCCGTATGTTGCAAATTCTCCAAGGGTTCTTGCAGCTGGGTCAATGGTACTTAGTCGTGCATAGTTATATTTTCGCTTGGTCTCTTTATCCACCTTTTGAGGCTCGATAATCAGCCATGTAATCGTTTTTCCTCCAGGATTATCGTATAAATGAACCTCGCCGGCTTCAGGCGTGTTGTTCTTCACTGTGTAGTGTGTAATCAGGCTGCCCTTCGAATCGAAATGCAAAAACATGTAATCGAGATTTTTGCCGCGGTACTTGTATTGTCCAATTAGCACTATATCACCGTTATCCCTAATACGTAGCTGGGTGTTTTGCACATCGAAAACTTCGCCCTCAAAACCTTTCTTCTGCGAGGTGGGCTTAACCATTTTTGAGGTGTAATCGGCTGCTGGCGTTGCGGTTATAAAATCCATCTTGCCATTGGTAATCTTCATAATAACCATATGGTCCTTTTTATCTTTCAGATCGAAGTAGTATTTCTCCGGATTCTCATTGCAACCAGAGCCGGCCAAATAAAGCGTTTCGCCCTTAAACTCAAAGAATGTTGGAGTCCATGCAATGACAGGGCAAACAAAGTCAATACTGTCAATGGTATTACCGTCTATGCCAAATCGCATGTATGTATATTCGTTAGCCTTGTAGAGGATAGATTGGTCGAAACCCAGCTGTGATGCCCTATTATGCGGAGCAAATAGCACTCCCATGCTACCATCGGGGTAAAGCAGCTTTACTACAACCAGTTTAGGACCCCTGAATGAGATAATACGCTCTTTATTTAACGTTACTCCATTTTTAACGCTGAATGTTTGAATTACATAATCCTGATTATCAACCACCTTAGTCCCTTTGGTTTTTTGCACTTTGGGGTGTACAACTCCCATTACGGTTAGTTTGCTTTTGGGTGCATGATATTTTACCTCGTAGGGCATCTTGGTATTCTTATCCCATGTCCAAAAACCTACCTTTCTGAATTCTTCGGGCTCATCGGCAATGGAGAACTGTGCTGTGGTTTTGCGGTCATCGGCTTTTAATTTCTCTTCTTTTCCCTCGCCGTATTTGAATTCCCACAGGTAGTCGCCCAGCTGATCGTTCCATGTTTCGGTGCCCGTAACCACTCCATGTTCCAATACGGTATTAAACGCTCCCAATCCCACCCTAACATAATCGGCCTTCACCTCTTTAAGCTGTCGGTTGGGGTCAACTTTCGATGTGGGATCCTTTTTGGCTTTTTTAACCATCACAAGGGCTTCATTATCGGTTACTTCCTCCGAGTTGTGGTTAACCATCTGTAGGTTCGAATCGAAGCTATAGGTATCCACAATAGTTTTGCCTTTCCCTTTGGGTGTGATGAATTGTGCCTGGTATGCACTTCCATCGTCGTTATAGCCAAAGGTCCATTTCTTTGCCTTAAGCGAAGTTTTTTCTAATGGTGTAACCGAACTGGTTACCAGTTTCTGCGAATATGTGGGCTCTGCAAGCCAAACTACTATCGCAACTATTACAATATTTTTTACTACACTTTTCATAATGATTGTATTAATAATTAAACAATTGGGTTGTGATATTACAGTTGAAAACAAGGGGGATTGATGTAAAAATGAGGGTGCCTGCAAGATTTGCCTGCGAAAGCACCCTCTCACATTAATCAAAACTACTGTTGCTATCGTCAACAAGTAGTCCCCTTAGTGGATAGGGCTTGCCCAATCCATGCTGCTTTGTACTGGGTATATGGCTTCTACGCCGTGTGAATGATGATTCATGGGGCTGGGGTTTTCCACCTGGTGGCGAAACCACTTGGATTGAAGTTTGATAGTCCATAATTTCGGTATTTGATTAATGTACTATCAAAGATATTTTGTAGTACCGCTAAAGTAAATAGAGAATAATACCGAAAATTAATACGTATTGATACGGATACGAACTGTAACTATGGCAAAGTCAGGTTGTTACGTATAGCAAACTTGATGAGGCTGATAATGGTTTTACATTTGGTTTTTTCGTAGATATGTTGTCGGTGGGTGTCAACCGTACGTTTGCTGATAAACAGCTTTTCAGCAATCTGCTCGCTCGATAGGTCTTCACAAATCAGCCGTATTATCTCCATTTCGCGTTTTGACAAGCAATCCGTTTCTTCCTTCGTTTGCTTCTCTTTTTTTACTTTCAACATGAGCTGTGTAACCACCTCGTTGCTGAAAAACGTCCCATTGTTGGCAAGGTTAGTGAGGGCTGCTACCAGTTCATCTTTGCCTGTATTCTTCAGAATTACCCCTTCGGCCTCGCTCATAAGAATATCGTTGGCAATATCGTGATCGTTGTACATAGTTAGGAAGAGCACTTTGATATGGGGATGCTTATTTTTTACCATCCAAGCTAGCTCTATACCGCTCATCTTAGGCATGCTGATGTCGGTAAGCATGATATCAACGGCTGTACCGTTCAGCTTTTCCAGCGCCGAATTCCCGTCAAGCGCCTCGCTCACTATTTTAAATCGCTTTTCGTTGCGTAGTAGCGCCTTTATGCCATCAATAAACATTTGATGATCGTCCACAATGAGTATTTTAATGGGCTCTTGCATTGCTAAATAGGGAATTTAATTTGTATGATAGCACCGGAACCATGCCTTTCTATAACAGACAACTCGCCATTTAAAAGGGCTACTCGTGTTTGAATGTTTTTCCAACCAATACCTTTCGATTCGTTGAGCATAACCACATCCATGCGCTTACCGTCGTTTTCAATATGTAGAATCATATGGTTGTGGTCCTTGGATAAGGTTTCAATTCCAATGAATGAAGCCTCTGAATGTTTAAGTATATTGTTAATAATCTCCTGAATTAACCTATAAACCGCAACCTCAATGCTCTCCGGAAGCCTATCATCGAGGTTTAATAAATTGATTTTCACTTTGATTTTCCCCGAATCGTTTATTTTTCGGGCTATTTCTTCAATTGCGGATTTAAGCCCATAGCGCATCAACGATACGGGCATAAGGTTATGCGATACGCTACGCACTTCGGCAACCGACTGATCAATGAGCGAAAGGGAATTTTGAAGCAGGTATGCGTCTTCGGGAACCACTGTCTCTTCAAGGCTAGCCATATTGATACGAGCTGTGGACAGTATTTGTCCAAGCCCATCGTGCAGCTCTCTGGCAATGCGTATGCGTTCTTTCTCTTCGGCAGCAATAACTTCCATAAACCTCTGCTGGTTTGCTGCGTGTAATTGACGCTCCATTTCAGCCCTCTTCATCATCTTGTACCGCATAAACCAAATAGCAAGAGCCACAACTACAAGTGCGAATGCCAATAGTATGTTCCAAGTTCGATTTTTCCCAGCAATTAATTTCAGAGCCTGTAGCTCGTTTTCTTGCTGTAGCCTAATGTTTTCCTGTTCTTTTTTCTCCGTCTCAAACCTTGTTCGCATCTGGGCGATATTCTCAGTCATTTCAGAGTTAAAAAGGGTGTCCTTTAGATAGAATGCCTCCCTGTAATACTTTATTGCCTCAGTAAGGTTATTAACGTCAATATAAGTGCTCCCAAGGTTTAGGGCGCAGTCAACCTGCTCCTTTATAGATTTCATTTCTCCGAAAAGTTTATACGCTTTCAGTTTGCTATCAATAGCCTTATAATGTTGCTCTAGGGCCGAGTAGGTATTGCCTCGGTTTACATAGGCAATGGCCATCAACTGCTTAGCATTTATCTCGGAAGAAATATTTATAACAGTATCCCAAATGGGTAGGCATTCAGAATATTCTTTTTTATCAAAGTATATATTGGCAATGTTAATTAAATCGGTACATATGCCATACTTATTCCCCAATTGACGATTTAACGCAAGAGATTTTTTATAGTATAACAATGCTTCCTCGGGCCGATTAAGTTCCTTCGTGAAAACGCCCAAACTATGCAAGGCATTTGCTAAAATTGTTTGATCATCCTTTTTAGACACCGTTTGGTAAACCTCCATGGCCGATTCGTATGCTTTCTGATAGTCGGACAGGTAATAATACACGTTGGCAATATCGAGCAATGCCCTACATATTGACCCTGTATCACGGGTTGCGTTGTAGAATGATAAATTCTTATAGTGCAAATCGAGCGCATCCATATAGCGCCCCATAAAGGTGAAGTTGATTGCCTTATTGTGCTGAAACTTTACTATAAATGTGCTATCCTTTAGTTGGATGGATTTAAACAAACCGGTATCGAGATAGCAATTAGAGACATCGAAATTACTTAGTTTATAGTGCATCACCCCTATGCGGAGTAATGCGTTAAGTTCACCAACCGTATAGTGCTTTGAACGTGCTAATGCAAGAGCTTTAAATGCAGGGGTATGACAGTCCGATGGTTTTGTGAAGATGTAATGTGAGGCTATCTGGTTTAGTATATCCACTTTGAGCGAGTCGCTCTGTGTTTTCGATACTAACGTGTATAAACTATCAATAAGGCGTTGATCCTGTGCGCCAACTTTAATTCCTAATAGTGTAAAGTAAAAAATGGAAAACCATTTAATAATTCTCATCTATGCAGCCCATTTTTATGGTATGTAATCCAAACAGCTGAATCGGGTATAGCAAAATAAAAAGTTAATAGAAAAAACAATTGAGCTGAAGTAATTCACCTTCACATTCTAAAGGTTGATACATTGAAAAATTGAGGAAAAGTAAATATTTTTTTTAAAGAAAAAAAAGTAAATTTTTTTTTTGATTTTTTTAAAGAGGAATCGAATCGTAGCCGACCGCCATTTTTTAAGTACTTTTGCCACGATTTAATGTGGTATAAATGCAAACCGGGATGAAAAGGGTGGTAGTGGGATTATCGGGAGGTGTCGATTCCAGCGTGGCGGCCTATGTGCTCAAACAGCAAGGATACGATGTGATAGGCCTGTTTATGAAGAATTGGCACGATACCACCGGCCTTCTTAAGGGCGATTGCCCCTTTGACGAGGATTTCGATTTTGCGCGGATGGTGGCCCGAAAGCTGCAAATCCCCTTTGAGATGGTTGACCTTAGCGATGAGTACCGTAAGCGTGTGGTGGATTACATGTTCAGCGAGTACTCGCAGGGGCGCACTCCCAACCCCGATGTACTTTGCAACCGCGAGATTAAGTTCGATGAGTTTGTTAAGGCATCGCAGGTGTTCAACCCCGATTTTGTTGCCACGGGGCACTACTGCCGCAAGGCAGAGATTACTGTTGAGGGCAAGCCCATGTACCGCCTGCTTGCGGGCAGGGATGCCAACAAGGACCAGAGCTATTTCCTGTGCCAGCTCAGCCAGCAACAGCTTAGCAAAGCCCTCTTTCCCATTGGCGATGTGGTGAAATCGGAGGTGCGGCGCATTGCAGGGGAACTGGGGCTGGCCACAGCCCAACGCAAGGATTCGCAGGGTATCTGCTTTGTGGGAAAGGTTGATTTACCCGTGTTTCTTCAGCAAAAGCTTAAAGCAAAACAGGGAAGCATTATAGAAATTCCCAAAAATTTTCCCGGCTACAGTCTTCAGCAGGAGAGTAGTTCTCTTGCCCAACTTGCTGCCCCGGTGGTATATAAACCCATGGATGGAAAGTTGGTAGGACAGCACAAGGGTGCCTACTTTTATACCATTGGTCAGCGCAAAGG
>Ga0116144_10006122_pt1 | contig 10622 bp, 7 predicted proteins | sample AD_UKC035_MetaG_FD_89746 | JGI IMG/M metagenome (GOLD analysis project Ga0116144, IMG submission 89746) | Active sludge microbial communities of municipal wastewater-treating anaerobic digesters from USA - AD_UKC035_MetaG | ecosystem: Engineered > Bioreactor > Anaerobic > Digestate | place: USA... | reverse complement strand
GCTGCCCTGTTACAATGCCGAAAGGACGCTGCCCGAAGCTCTCGACAGCCTCCAGCGCCAGTCTTTGGCCGATTTTGAGATCGTGGCGGTGGAAGATGGCTCGGCCGATGGCACCCTGGCCCTGTTGAAGGACTGGGCCAGGCGCGAGCCGCGCCTGCGCCTGCTGGCCCAGCCGCATGCCGGGTTAGTAGCGGCCCTCAACGCCGGGCTGGAGGCTTGCGGCGCGCCCCTGGTGGCGCGCATGGATGCCGATGACCGCGCTTACCCCCAACGGCTGGCCCGGCAGGTCCAATACCTGGATGCGCACCCCCAGTTGGCTGCGGTGGGCTGCCTGGTACGTGGTTTCCCACCTGAGGCGCTGGGTGAGGGTTTTCGCTTGTATATCGAATGGTTGAATGCCCTGCTCACCGATGCCGACATGCGCCGCGATCTGTTCATCGAAAGCCCGTTGGCGCACCCCAGTGTGATGTTCCGGCGAGAATGGGTGACGCGCCTGGGTGGCTACCAGGATCACGGCTGGCCTGAAGATTATGACTTGTGGATGCGCCTCTCGCTGGCAGGCGGGCAGTTGGGCAAAGTGCCCGAACTGCTCTTGGATTGGCGGGCTGCACCCCAGCGCCTGACCAATACCGACAGCCGTTATGCGCTTGAGAACTTCTTGCGCCTGAAAGCTCATTACCTCAAGCAGGGGCCTTTGGCAGGGCGCGAAACGGTCTTCATCTGGGGGGCCGGGATGGCCGGGCGGCGACTGAGCAAGCACCTGCTGGCGCAGGGCGCACCCCTGCAAGCCTTTTTTGACGTGGATGCGCGTAAAGTGGGGCGCACGCGCCGCGGTTTGCCGGTTCTGCCTGGCTCGGTGCTGCCAGAATGGTGGGCGCGCTGCCCAAAACCCGTCTTACTGGCAGCGGTGCGGGTGCGCGGGGCGCGTCCCATTGTGCGCCGGCGCCTGGAGGGGTATGGGTTGAAGGAAGGCCAGGATTGGTGGTGTGTAGAGTAGTGAAAGAGAAGGATAGAGAAAACCAAGAAGACACCGTGGCTGAAAGACAGCCGAGTGAGAGGAAAATATGGAATTAACTGAATTGTTTCAAGTGGGTATGAGCCGCGAAGAAGAGATCTTGGTAGAGACCAAGTACCTGGCCTTGCACATGGGCAGTGGGGATGCCGGCGTGCTGGCAACGCCCTGGATGATCGCTTTCATGGAGTGGGTCTCGCATCATTTGCTGGCGGCTTCTCTGCCGCAGGGTTTTTCCAGCGTGGGTACGCAGTTGAATGTGCGCCACCTGGCAGCCACCCCGCCGGGCGTCAAGGTGCGCGTGCGGGCTGAGATCTTGGGGATGGAAGGCAGCCGGGTGGATTTTAAGGTCGAGGCCTGGGACCCGCAGGAGAAGATTGGCGAGGGTACGCACGAACGCTACGTGATCGAAGCGGAGCGTTTCATGAAGCGTGTGAGCAAGAAGCGCGAAAACCTGGGATTGGACTGACCGCTGAGACTGCTGTACGACGGCCGGCCCCTGGTCTATGCGCCCAACAGCCCGGCGGCGCTACACCTGCCTGGCGCGAGGGCTTCGTGCAGGCTTTGCAAAAGGTCAATCAGCGTCTCTGAGAGAGGTCAGGGGCTGTAAGAAAGGAACGCCGCGTTCAGGGTCTCGTCCCTGTGCGCCGCATCACAAAGGCGTAGATGCCAAGGCCTACCCCAAGCAAGAGCAGGGCCGCGCCGGCAATCCCTAACACCGGCGAACGCCCAGGGGTCTCAGGGATGATGGCTACTTCGGCGGCGGTCTCAGTGTCCTCCTGCGCGCCGAAGGTCAGGAAGCTTTGATCGCCCGGATTGAGGATCAGGCTGCGGTTGGCATCAGTGGTTTCGTTATAACCATCCGGCGCCGCGGCGGTGATGTTGTATTCGCCCGCCGAAAGTCCCTTGAAGCAGGTATAGCCCAAATCTTCTGGCTCGGGATAGAATTTATCTGAGATGCCGCCGGAGGGGGTGTCGACGGTCAAAGAGACCGTGCCCGACCGGTTGTTCACGCTGATGGCGCCGCCCGGAATCGAGACTTCCAGCTCCTGGCGCAGTCCGTCGCCGTTCACATCCAGGTAGAGCAGCACGCAGATATCGCCTGTGCTTGTCAGCGGGGTGGGGGTGGGAACAGCCGCCTCAGGGGTGGGCGAAGGCCCGCTGGTGGGGGTGACTTCTACCGGCCCAGCCAGGCCGATGAGCAGCACCTGGCCTTCGCGCAGCGCCTCGTCAGTGCCCAGGTTGTTGAGCGCCCTCAGCTCATCGATCGCAATGCCGGTGATCGCTGAGATGCGCCATAGAGTATCGTTGGGTTGAACAGTGTAGAGGATGCGCCCATCTGCGCCGGGGGTGGGGGTGGGGAAGACGGTCAACTGCGCGGCTGGGGCAGCCAGGGCCGGCATGCTCAGCGGGAGGGTTAATAGTACAAGCAAGAAAACCAGGCCAAGCCCGGTCAATATTTTTTTATTCATAGCGTGATGATTATACTTGAAAATCTCAAAGGGTAGCAAAACCAACCGAAACGCGGTAAACTCAGTGCCGTTGTATTTGACCGCGCGTGGATGAAGCCGTTCTCACTATCCAGGAGGAGTTATGAACGAGGAACTTTTTAACACCTTTGAAGCCCTGACCTTTGATGACGTTTTGATCGTGCCCGGTTATACCGATGTGCTGCCTGACCAGACCGATGTCAGCGCGCAGCTTACCCCCGGCATCCGTTTGAATATTCCACTGCTCTCGGCAGCGATGGATACGGTGACCGAGGCGCGCCTGGCGATCGCCCTGGCGCGCGAGGGCGGGTTGGGCATTATCCACCGCAACCTGTCGCCCCAAGACCAGGCGGCTGAGGTGGATAAGGTCAAGCGCTCGCAGTCGGGCATGATCGTTGAGCCGTTCACCCTGCGCCCCGACGCCAAGCTGCGCCAGGCCGAGCAGATCATGTCGACTTACCACATCAGCGGCGTGCCTATTGTGGACGAAAACAACGTCCTGGTGGGCATTTTGACCAACCGGGATGTGCGCTTTGTAGAGCCAGGCGATTACGAGATGCCGGTCAGCCAGTTTATGACCCACGAGAACCTGGTGACGGCCCGGGTGGGCATCACCCTGGAAGAAGCCAAGCGCATTTTGCAGAAGCATAAGATCGAAAAGCTGCCCCTGGTGGATGACGCCGGGCACATCAAAGGCCTGATCACGGTCAAAGACATCCAGAAGGCGCGCGATTTTCCCCTGGCCTCGAAAGACAGCCAGGGAAGGCTGCTGGTGGGCGCGGCAGTGGGCGTGGGCGCAGACCTTGAGCCGCGTGTCGATTTGCTGTTCCACGAGGGTGTGGATATGGTGGTGGTAGATACCGCCCACGGCCATTCGGCCGGGGTGCTGAAGGCTATCCAGCGCATTCGCAATGGCTGGCCCGACCTGCCCATCATGGCAGGGAACGTGGTCACGGCCGAAGGCGTGCAGGCCCTGGCTAAGGCCGGCGCCAGTGTGATCAAGGTGGGCGTGGGGGCGGGTTCCATCTGCACCACGCGCGTCATTTCTGGTTCAGGCATGCCCCAGGTTTCAGCCATCTATGACTGCGCCCGGGCAGCGCACGCCCTGGATTTACCGATTGTGGCTGATGGCGGGGTCAAGTACAGCGGCGATATCGTCAAGGCCATTGTGGCAGGGGCCGATGTGGTTATGCTGGGCAGCCTGCTGGCCGGGTTGGATGAATCGCCGGGCGAGGTGGTGCTCTTTGAAGGGCGGCGGTTCAAAGAATACCGCGGCATGGGCAGCATGGGCGCCATGCAGGGCTATGGCAAAGATCGCTATGCCACTGGGCAGGGCAGCGGCAAGCTGGTGCCCGAAGGCATCGAAGGTCGTGTGCCTTACAAAGGCAGCTTGCGCGATTACGTTTACCAGTTGGTGGGCGGCCTGCGCTCGGGCATGGGATACGCCGGGGCGGCCTCATTAGACGACCTGCGCACCCAAACTCGTATGGTGCGCATCACCAATGCCGGGCTGATCGAAAGCCACCCGCACGATATCATCATCACCAAAGAAGCGCCCAATTACCAGATCAATCAATAGTAGACTGCCCCTTTTAATGAAACGCCATTCCCTGATCACCTCGCTGGTTAATTTCAGCGGCAATGCCCGCGGTTGTGTGTATTCTGAACCTTTGTGGGGCATTGCCTACAACCTGTATGCGCCTTATATTTCTGTTTACATGCTGGCCTTGGGCCTGTCGGACCGGCAGATTGGGCTGATCGCCAGCATCACCTGGGGCGTGCAGATTTTGACCATGCTGTTCAGCGGCGTGATGACCGATAAGCTGGGCCGGCGGCGCACCACGTTGATCATTGACCTGCTGGCCTGGAGCCTGCCGGCCCTCATTTCAGCCCTGGCACAGAACTATTGGTTTTTCTTGGTGGCTGGGCTGCTGAATACCTTGTGGCGTGTTGCGCATAACTCGTGGTCTTGCCTGCTGGTGGAGGGCACCGACCCCGACCAGTTGGTGGATGTGTACACCTGGATCTACATTGCCAACCAGATCGTGGGCTTTGCGGCCCCGCTGACCGGGGTTTTGATCAATGCCTTTGGCCTGGTGACCACCATGCGCGGGCTGTACTTCTTTGCCACCGCCATGTTCGCGCTCAAGGCCTTCATTACCTATCGCCTGACCCGCGAGCCTGAACAGGGCCTGGCACGCATGCAAGCCACCCGCCACCAGAGCATCTTCAGCGTGCTGGGCGAGTACAAGGGTGTGCTGCGTGACCTGCTTCACACCCCGCAGACACTGTATGTGACGGCTCTCTTGATGATCACCAGTATCACCTGGATGATCTCGGGCAATTTCTGGTCGATCATTGTCACCCAAAAGCTCAATATCCCCGAGCAATACCTGGCAATCTTCCCCTTTGTCAAATCTGCCATCATGTTGATCTTCTTCTTCGCCATCATCCCGGTGATCAACAAGGTGCATTTCAAGGGGCCGCTGGTGTTGGGCTTCTTGGGCTACGTTGCCAGCCTGGTGCTGCTGGTGACTGCCCCCGTTGGAGGGTATGTTTCGCTGATCTTGAGCGTATGCCTGGATGCGTGCAGTTTTGCAGTGGTGGGCCCCCTGATGGACAAATTGACGGCGGTGAGCATTGACCCCAAGGAACGTGCCCGCATCCTGTCTCTCGTCTTTATGGCTGTGGTGCTCATTACCTCGCCGTTTGGTTGGGTTGCGGGCACGCTCTCAGAGATCGACCGGGCCCTGCCTTTTGTCTTGTGCTTGATCCTGTATGCGATCGGCGCGGGATTGGCTTACTACGTGGGCAAGCGGAATATCATCTCCACGCCAGAGCAAGCGTGAATCGCTGACCATTGCCTGGATTGAATAGGGCGTGCGAAGCGGCGAAACAGGCCAACCCTAACCGGCTATTCCGCGGCCCCGCGCCGGTCCAGCAGGGGGCGGAGCAGCATGCTCAAGCCCACGGCAATCAGCAGGATGGGGAAGAGCGGCAGGTCGAGGCCCAAGAAATCGGCGCCGCCGATCACAAAAGCTACCAGGCCCAGCAGAACAGTCGAATGGCTGACGGGGATCTTGAGCAAGAAGCGCGCCAGGTTCAGCCCCAGCATGATCAGCCCGGCGCCCAGTAACCAGGTGCCGCCTGGCACGCGCTCATCCGGAACAAGCCACAATCCACCCAGCATGATCAAAAAGAGACCCCAGGCGGCTGTTTCCAGGCGGCTGTTCAGGCCAGCATGCTCATCGGATGGCTCATCGGTTTCGATAGGCGGCTCTACGGTTTCAATTGGGGCATTGTTCATATCCATGTGTGAACTCCTCACGAATAAATACGATATTCCAAAAAAAAGGATGCAAGCGGCCTGGCTCAGGCCTGTGACTCTAATTCCTCATAGCGGTCGATCACCACTTCCAACAGGGCCTGGCGCAGGGGCTCGCCAGACAGGCCGCGCCCGGCAACTTTGGTGATGCGCCGCGCCAGCTCCTCGTCGTGCAGCACCTCTTGCAGCCAGTGCGCAAAATCGCCGCGCTCCAGGTGATAGGCGATCACGCTGGGCGGCAGGCGCCCGAGTTGTTCGCGGAATTCCCACAGGTTGGCGGCCTGCCCCAGGGCGCGCCCATCTGGCTGGTTGAAGTAAAAGCGCTTGTGCTCGGGCAGCGGGGCGCGCAGGTATTTGTGCAGGTGGCGGATATGCGGGATGGTGCGGTTGCTGACGCGGAAGCGCAAGGTCTCTGCACCTGGCAAGAGGCTGTCTTTGGGGGTGTACAGGTAGGCGTGGCCGCGCGGTAAGGCCGCAAGCTGTTCGAGGGCCTCGGGGCCGGGGCTGTAGTGCTCCAGGTAGGGGGTGAGGGTGGCGACCTCTTCAGACAGGGCCAGGCGCGTGACCAGGATGTGATCGAGTTGGTCGAGAATGGCCGGGGCAAGCAGGCTGGGGCGGTAGCTGATCAGCCCGAAACCACCCCACTGCATGGCCTCTAAGAACTGGTCGGTCAACGGGCCGCCCTCTACCGGGCAGAAGCTTTGGATTTCATCTACCAGGAAGTAATGTGGACGGCCGCGGCGGGCGCGCAGCCCGCGCAGGGCGCGCAAGAAGCTCTCGAGATATTCCAGCCGCTGGTCGATCTTGTAGAGCGAAAGATCCAACACCAGGCTGATGTTGTTCCATTCGGCAATGTTGAGCACGTCTGCCACCGGCGGCAGGGGCGTTTCTGGGCCGCCCAAGAGCAAGGTGCGCGGCGAGGCAGCCAGGCCGCGGTAATCGCCCTCAGGGTCGATGATGCAAACCTGGTATTTTTGCTTGAGCAGCTCTTCGGCCAGCAGGCCGGCCAGCCAGGATTTCCCGCTGCCGCTGCTGCCAAAAATGCCCAGGTTGGTCTCCACCAGGTTGTACGGATCAACCAGGAGGTGTGATCCGCTCATGCGGTAGCCTAGCTGCAGCTTGCGCCCTGGGGTGCCCTGCCGTTCTGGCTTACGCCGGCGGGCCGGCACGGTGCCCTCCAACAGGTTTCGGATCAGGTGCGATACCCCGGCGCCGTTGGCCTCAGGCAAGATCACGTCGGCCATGGTGCGCAGCGAGGGGCGGGCATTGGCGACCGCCGCCGACAGTTCGGCTACTTCAAATAAGCTGCGATCGTTTTCTCCATCGCCGCAGGCTACCACGTTGTGCGGCGAATAGCCCAACTCTTCCAGCGCATAGCGCAGGCCGTTGCCCTTTGTGGCCCCGGTGGGCAGCAGCATGACGGCGTTGCGGTTATATTCGATGGTGGCCCCCCAGCGGTTCTCGCGCAGCACCCGCAGGACCAACTCGTCGTTGGGGATGACGGTGGCGGCAATGGCCATGCCGCGTTCGAGCGGCACCCCCAGCGTTTCGAGCTGGTGGAGAATGCCCGCATCCACGCGCCCAAAGGGCAGCATCAGGGCATCGCGGCGTGGAAAATGCACCACGGCGCCGTTCTCGGCCACAATCGCCTCGCACAGCTCGTTGAATGGCCGGCTGCTGGCAAAGCTATCCAGGGCCCGGCCGGTGACCAGGAAGATCACCATGCCAGATGTTTTGGCAGCTTTGAGCATTTCCCAGGTGGCGGGCGCCACCAGCCCATTCTCGCCCAGGGTTCCATCCAGGTCACAGGCCAGCACGGTCAGGTGGACCGATTTGCGCAGAACGGTTTGCTCATCTGCCGATTGGAGTCCTGTGGATGTGAGGGGCAGCTCAGATGCCTGGAGAGGGCCGGGGGCCGGCTCGGTCAGCACCCGCTCGGCCAGGCGCACCAGGTCTTGAAGCTGAAAAGGCTTGGCCAGGTAAGCATTGGCCAGTTGTGTGGCGCGCAGCTCGACGGTTGGGGAGCCAAAGGCAGTGATCAAGATGCTGCGCGTCCTTGGGCTGACCTGGCGGGCGCGTTCCAGCAGCGCCAGGCCGTCCATGCCGGGCAGGCGCAGGTCTGAAACGATCAGGTCAAAGCGGGCGGCATGCAGTTTCTCGAGCGCTTCTTCAGCAGAGGCGCAGGTTTCGGCCCGGAAGATGCCCTCGCGGTACAGCCCCAGCGCCAGGCTTAAGGAGCGTGCCACACCCAGCGAGTCTTCCACCACCAGGATGTGGGCCACCGGTTCGCGGCCAAGGGAGGTGGGTTCGCTGGTCATGGGGTCTCTGGCTTGTAGGGGAGGGTAATGGTGAACTGCACGCCGGTTTCATCAGGTAAATTGCTGACCTCCAGCGTACCCCCGTGCTGTTCGACGATGTTGTGGCAGATGAACAGGCCCAGGCCGGTGCCGTTGGGCTTGGTGGTGAAGAAGGGTTCAAACAGGTGCGGCAGGTGTTCAGATGGAATGGCCGGCCCATCGTTGCTGATGTTGACCACCAGGTCTTGGCCCTGCACCTGCCCCGCGATCTCCAGCCGCCCACCGTTGGACATGCACTCGATGGAATTGAGCCCAAGATTGAGCAGCAGTTGGACGAACTGGTCATAAGACCCATAGATGGGGGGCAAATCTTCGGGCAAGATCAGCTCAACCTGGATAGCTGAGTTTTGGATCTGCTGAGAAAGCAGGTCCAGGGTTTCGCGGCAGGCCTGGGGAATAGAGACCAGGCCATAGGCATCTTGCCCGCTGCGGCTGAGGTTGAGCACATTTTGGGTGATGCTCTGCAAGCGCTGCACTTCGCGCTGGCAAATCTCTAGCATTTCCTGGCGTTCATCTGCCTCGAGTTGAAAATCATTCAACAGTTCCAGGCCGCTGCGGATGGCTTGCAGGGGGTTCTTGATCTCGTGCGCCAGGGTGGCGGTCATCTGGCCCATGGCGGTCAGGCGCTCGGCGTGGAGCATCTCGCTTTCGATGCGCTTGTATTCAGAGATGTCTTGCCCGGTGCCCAACACGCGGCCGATGTGCGGCTTTTCTGCTTCGCTGCCGGCAGGCTCAAGCTCAGGGCGGAGCTGCAGGCGCACCCAGCGCACCTGCCCATCCCGGGCCTGGATGCGCATCTGCATCGTGACCGGCGCTCCGCTGCGAAGGCGCTGGAGGCTGTCTTCTACCACCGGGCGGTCAGAGGGGTGCACCAGGTTGAGCCAATCGCTGTACTGGCCAAACTCGGCTGCCGAATAGCCGGTGATGCGCTGGAAGGCATCGGTGACCCATTCGGTGTGAAGGCCCGCATGGGGGTTAACCTGCATTGCAAAGGCGAAGTCAGAGGCTAGCTCAGAGACCGCCCGGTAGCGCATCTCAGAGTTGTGCAGCGCGGCCTCGGCTTCTTTGCGGAGCGAGATATCTTCGATGACCGAGATGAAATACTTGGGCTCGCCGCCTGGCTGGCGCACCAGGGCGGCCGTCAGGTTGACCCACACCAGGCTGCCATCTTTTCGGTAGTAGCGTTTTTCCATGCTGTAGGTCTTGCGTTCGCCCGCCAGCATTTGTTGGATGAATCCCAGGTCGGCTTGCAGGTCATCGGGGTGGGTGATATCCTGGAAGGTAAGGGCCAACAATTCTTGATCTGAGTAGCCGGTGATCTGGCACAGCTTCTGGTTGACGCGCAAGAAATGACCCTCAATGGCAACGTGAGCCAGGCCGACGGCAGCCTGCTCGAAGGTGGATCGAAAGCGCTCTTCGCTCTCGCGCAGGGCCGCCTCGGCGCGCTTGCTGGCGGTGATGTTCTCAATTGACACCAACACGCGAGCCAGCGACTCTTCAAAGCCGGGCGCTGCCGTCCAATGCAGGCGGATGTTAATGATCTCGCCGCGCAGGGTGCGGTTGACGCCTTCCCAGGCAAACGAGGTGCGCCCTTCTGCGATCCAGACCAGCTCTTCGATGAACAACTGGTAACCTTCAGCCGGCACCAATTGATCGATGCTGCTCAGCATCTCGCTGCGGTCGTTGGCGGCGTATAATTCCAGGCTGGCGTGGTTGAAGCGCAGGACCTTGATCAGCGCCACGCACTGGGATACCTCTTGGGGGTTGTTTTCAAAGAAGGTTCTGAAATCTTGCACGCCCTGCTGGCGCAGCTCTTGGATGCGCTGTTTGACGGCGGCAAAATCTTGTTCCCACAGCGAAATGGGCGACTCTTCGAACAGCTCGCGGAAGCGCGCCTCGCTCTCGCGCAAAGCTTGCCCGGCTTCGTGCTGTGCCTGGTGGTTAAGGGCCCTCAGCCGGCCGAAAAACAGGATCTCGTTGGCGCCGATCACCAGCAGGCCAAAGACGATGGCGATCAGGGCCGTGCTCCAGGCGCTGAGCGATGGGCCCAGGGCCTGCATCACCAGCCCATACAGGCCCATCAGCACCAGGCTGACAACGGCCACGCCTGCCAACAGCGGCAGGAGGTGTGGGGGCAGCTTGGGACGAGGATTGGCTGGATCCGTGTTCATAGGCTAAACGAGGTCGTTTGAAGAATAGAACGGTGATTTTTAAGCGCCAGGGCGGCACGCTATCTTCATTATACATCGAATATGCGCTCGCGGCGCGCCGCCTCTGCCAGCCGGGAGCGGAAGCAGATGGGGCGTGAACGGGCAAAGTCAACGCCCGTTCACATCCCTAAACACTTGCTGGTTAAGGTTGTGTGCCAGCCAGCAAGTAGGCGATCAGATCGGCAAGCTGTTGGTTACTGAGCTGGCTGTAATAGGGCATCAGCCCGC
>Ga0116144_10006121_pt1 | contig 10623 bp, 18 predicted proteins | sample AD_UKC035_MetaG_FD_89746 | JGI IMG/M metagenome (GOLD analysis project Ga0116144, IMG submission 89746) | Active sludge microbial communities of municipal wastewater-treating anaerobic digesters from USA - AD_UKC035_MetaG | ecosystem: Engineered > Bioreactor > Anaerobic > Digestate | place: USA... | reverse complement strand
TGCTCGGGACAGATTGCCGACCACCGTTCGCAGAAGACGCGGTTAATGCTTTGCCCGCTTGATCCCTCACCGCAGCTCTCTTCTGCTTCCTATTCCATATCTCATTCAGCGTGCCTTTTCCGGCTTCCCACTTCTGCCATAGCGCCTCGATCCCCATCTCCTGTGCTTCCTGTGTCAAGCCAATATGGGCGATACCTTTAATGTGTCTTAGGTCAATGAATTGATTGCCCAAGACGCGCAACAGTTGAGATGCGCACGTAGTGAGACTTCCATAGGTGCCACGATTAATCCCTTTGTAAAGCTCTGCGTAAGTACACAGAGTCTTTTGTTCGGCCAAGTAGGCGATCATAGCGTGGTGGGTTGATTCCATTTTATTGAATCTGTTTTCTTCCATGAGCTTCATTCTCCCAAAATACGAATAGATTTTCACAGGGCCATTTCTATTGCCCGTTGGCGCTGGGACTCGGAGGTGAGGCCGAGTATACAACGACCGTTTGAGACCATGAAGATCAGCGGCCAAGTCTGCTTGGACTTCGGCTGCCTCTTCCATTGCTACATATTCCTCAATGGAATATGTTCCTGCCTCTGTTGTGACGGTATCTAGTGACTCCATACCTTATATCTCCTCAAGCAGCTCGAATGAACCGGAACATTACGGCCAGAGCACAAGGCAACAACAAGATAAAGAGCAGCGTTTGAACATTTGCATCATGATTCCTGCGCCCCCCCTTCGATGATTTTTGCTGACTGATCCGCAGTGGTCACGCACCAGCGAGCAAAACCTGACCAGAAGCTCGCAAAGTCCTCCGCGGCCCTCTGTTTTGTATCAGCGATGGAGAGGTTGTGCTTTTGTGCCGCCAATTCCAGATAGCGGGAAAGCATTTGGGTCTGAAACGCGGTAGGCTGCTGCTCAGTTACCAGGGCATCGAAAAACGATGCGGCTGAGTTGTTAAAGTGGTTCAGATTGTCGTTCGGTGCAGGGATGCTCTCTGGAGATATTTCCTCAGCCGTGTAGAGCTTCGAGAATTCATCTGGCCACAGGTGCCGTAGTCCTTGTGATTCAGCCACCTTGGCGATCATTGTCGGCTGGTTTTCTTCGGACCAAAATTTTGTTGGTCGGCCTTCTTTCGTTTTCTTGATATAGGCTTTCAGATTGACCTCAAGCCGACATTTCGTTGTCCATCCCCTCGGCTGTGCTTCAAACCATCCTCCGACAAGGACTTCACCGTGTTCGGGCATGTAGAGACCGTATGTATCTGAGGTAGTCCCGGTCTCGTTTCGGACGATAATGCCCTTGGTCCATCCCTGGCAATCAGGCTGCGCCCTGGCGCGTTTACGAAAGTACTCGATGCTCGTGACTACAGCAGCAGGATCATTTTCGGTGTACTTAATCAGGTAGCAGTCGCCAATGTAAGGATTCATCTTGCGGCTTTGGCACAGGGCCATGAAGAACGTGAACTCTTGTAGGGTCACGCACTCGGGTCTGCCTCTGACGAGGAACTTCTTCACAATATCGACGGTGAGCGTGATCGCCTGACCATCAACCGCTTTGTAGGTGATCTCTTTGCCGCCTTGCCGTGCCAATGCCTGCTCTGCCATAATTCATTTACTCCTTCTTCATGCGGAAAAGGTTTATTTGTCGCCCTAACACTACGTGCGAAATACGGCCTTCTTCATTTGGAATATCCTTAAGCCGCGAATCTGCCGGATGCCGCCGCTTATCGCTTGCCGTACCAGTTTCTCATTCAGCGTAAGGTATTCCGGAGGGACTTGCGCGAGATCCTCAATTTCAAAGGTCCACACCTTCCGCATTGACGCACTACCAGACTCGGTGCGGATCGGTGCCGGTGTCGTAGGGATCACAGGGGTGGGGACCAGAACGGGTTCAATCCCTCTTGCAGCGGCCTCCTGATTCAGCAGGTGCTGCAACCGTTCGGCCTCGGCGCGAGCTGCCATCTCATCCTCGCGTCTTTTCTGCTCCGCAATGGCCTGGTAATCATCGACCTTCTGTTTTGCTATGGCAACGCCATCCTGGAGTCTCGCAGTGAACATCTTGGAAAAGGCGTTCACGCTATCGACAAAGTCCATGGGGCCCAGGAGGATCTCCTTACGCTTGCGGTCTATGATCTTGAGCAGCTTCTGCATCGTGGTTCCAAGCTGAACAGCCAGGCTACAGGAGGTTTCGTCCCGAACGGCGAGGGCCTTGGCTTCCTCAACTAAGGATTCAACGGACTCGATAATAGGTGCGAGGTGCCGTTTTGCCATGTCGAGGTCGAGGCTGGAGGCCGTAGGCAGAATGACTGTCGGCAAACCATGCTGCTCGACCGTGTGCGCAGAATCTATGGGCGGTAGGTTCCAATCGATGTCAGTTGTCATTGTGGGTCACGGTCTCGATAAGATGATCAAGGGTTCCCTGACCTTCATCGGCCATTCGCCGGTAGATCTCTCGGCGCAGCGAGGAGAGCGTTTCCGGCGGCAAAACCCGGTGGAGGACCTCGGCCAAGGCCTCGCCTTGCTCTTCGCAGGGGAAGTCTTTACCACCGGCATCGAGTTTTTCATCGACGATGATAAACACGGGAATGTCAGGAGGAACGCAACTTTTCTTTGCGCGGGAAACACGTATGACCAATGCTTTGCGGTTCTTTGCAGGTTGAGTCTTCTTCATTCTGCTGAGTCTATAAAGCGTTGAATGTTTACAAGGGAGAAAAGAACGGCGAGATCGTCAAGGTAGGTGTCGGTGTACTCGCGTAGCTTAGCGGGGCCACCATTGGGATCGAGTCTAAGACTGAAGATCCTCTCCGGTGGAGTTGCGCCGTTCGATATGGCATGGTTACGCACGATGTGCTTGTATCCTGCCATCTGTAATCGCCAGATCTTGTCATGTGCCGCAGCGGTCTTGAGGTCAATAATGGATGGGGCCTGATCGCCACGGATAACTGCGACCAGATCGGGATGGCCAATTATTCCGACAATATTGGTGTAGGATGTCTCAACAGAGACGACTTCAGCAACATAGTCGTCGAACCACCGTTTAAAACTGAGAAAATACCCCTGGCCGCCACGTATATCCTTGTCAGAGGTTTCATGGAAAGTACGGGATCGAGCATAGGCGGCACAGAGACTATGCACCAAGGTGCCACGCTGTTGAGCGTCCTTAAGCGTCTCATCAGGAACAGACCAGTACCTGGTTAGAATGCTGGCCAATTCGGTTACTCGGTATACCCGTAGCATATTGCCACTCTCACCAGTTACAAAGATTTGCAGCTGGTTTCAAATAACGGCCACACAAGGAGGAAGGTCCCTTTCTCCGGTTAGCATAAGGGATCTGGCACCCGGACATTGATGCCAGAGTGGTCGGGAGGATAGTGGAAACGCATCCCCCATGCGTGACCTCGTTACGATTTTCAATTGTTGTGCCTCATAGCGGTCCCGCCCTGGGTAGAAATGTGTGTCAGGACGGGACCAGAGGCAGAGTGAAAAAGCAATTAAGAGAATGTGGGAAGAATTTGTAGGCCTACCGTAGCACCAACTAAATGTTGGTGTCAAGAACTTTTTGCGAGAGAGAAGATAGAGGTTGTTAGGGCGTGTATCTCCTTGTTAAGTACCGCTCTTTTTTCATCGTGCAGTCAGAGGACTCTCTTGTTTTGTAGTACCAGAGGTGTCTATCTCTTCAGATTCATCTTCGAGAGCATCGAGGAATGCTCGGGTAAGAATGCGCAGAAGTGTGGCATCGTCATCATTGGCCGCCATGATGATGTGCTTGAGATGCGGATATTTCTTCAGTGCTGCGGTGGAAGCAGTGAGGGCGCCGTTGCAAAAGGCGAGACTATCGCCATCACTTTGGAGGAATAAACCGGCTGGCACCCCGAACTCTTCCGCAATGGTCGAGACCTCCTCAAGAGTCCATGGAATACGTCCACCGAGTTTCTGTGTGACAGTAACCCGATCCTTTTTGATAAGCTTGCCAATCTGATGATGCCGGTAATCGCGCCGCTTGATTTCCTCTCGCAGTTTGCCGTTATTGATTGTTACGGATAACCCATGTGCTACCATAATTATCTCCAGTGATTAAAAAAAGTTGGTAAAAAGTTGTTGACACGGACAATGCGCTATTCGTAAAATCGCCTCAATGAGAAACGAAAGTCTTTGCAAAACCATAATTACTGACATACGCGAAGCTCGGCAGAAAGCTGGTATGACACAAGCGCAAGTGGCTGAGAGGCTAAGGGTGGCACGGCCTACTGTTGCTTCTTATGAAACCGGGCGAATTGTTCCACGAGCCGATCAGTACCTGCTAATCATGTCGCTCGGAAGTGGAGGTTCAGCGCCTCAGGGTGTTGGTGAGAACATCAAGGCGCAAACAAAATAGTATGACCGGTTGTACCATGCGGAGGAAATAGTTGTCAAGGAGTTTTCGGGAAAGCGCGGGAAAGTGCGGGGATGACATGCTTTGTCTCCTGGAGGCATGTTGAGTCTTAATGAGTCACGTTGATTCGCATCCTGTCACGCACGGACCATTACCAAAAATCATGCACTTGGGAGTGTGGATACGTGCCTGTTAGCGACATCCGCATTGATGTCTCTTTTCGGAACCACGCAAAACGCCTTCGTTTAGAACGTCTTATCGGTCCTCGGGCGACGGGCCATCTATTGGATTTGTGGATCATGGTGGCTCAATTACGGCCAAGCGGGAACCTCACCGGATGGGATGAGATCGACGTGGCCATCTACGCCAATTGGGATAAAGATCCTCACACCCTGATCAATTCTCTGATGGAAACGAAGCTGCTCGACCGCCTGCCTGATGGAACGTACCGCATACATGATTGGGTGGATCACCAGGGGTGGGTAGCCGGAAGCGAAGAACGCAGCGCCACCAACCGCATGGTAGCGATCATCAGGCATCACGGCAAGGGCAGAAAGGCCCTCCAACGTGCAGTGGAAATGGGGATCAAAGAGGAGGACTTCACTGACTTTCTGCGCACCGTTTGCGACACGCATACGAAAGGGAATGCCCCATTACCATTACCATCTCCATTACCATCTCCTCCTAATAACAATCGTGAGAATAAAAGACAGACTAAGAAGTATGATCCGAACTGTGATGCTATGCAGCTCTCCGTTTATATGCTCTCACAGATCCGGGAGGTAAAGCCCGACTTCAAAGAACCTAACCTCCAAGCCTGGGCCGACGAAGCCGATAAGATGCTGCGGCTGGATGGCCGTACCATCTCAAGAACCCGCGAGATCATCCGGAGAACAACCAGAGACTCCTTCTGGGCAAAGAACATCCTCAGCATGGGCAAGCTGCGTGAAAAGTACGACCAGCTCGAACTCACCTTTGGAGAAATCAGTGATGATGGCAGATTCCCGACTGACACAACTTCCCGCTGACGAGTACAAAAAAGGCATCAAGGAAATCGAGGAGGCAGCTCGATTCTCGTACACGAAACGGCAACTGACTTTCATCTATGACGCCATTAAGCAATATGGGGTTAAGGAATTTTGGGTAGCAATCAATTATCTGGTTTCGCGTTCCATGCCGAACCGGGCGCCAATGCCAAGTGACATTATCGACGCGGTCAGAACCGAGGTTCACCGTATGGGGTACCGGCCCGAGCAGCAGGAAAAACGCGATGCGGAGGATTTCCTCTATGGGAAGCCAAAACAGAAGAGTCCGCAGGCTCTTGAAGCGATCACCCTGATTAGGGAATTCCTCGGACAGAAGATGACTATTAAAGTGCTGATCGACCGAATGAGGATGATGGGAGATAAGTATGGCAATCAGGAATGGCACAACCAGGCAAATATCCTTGCCCGTAAACGCCACGAGAGCTTGGGCGATGCTGGAGGAACATTGGCAGGAAATGAACCGCATCTACTATCCGGGCAGCCTGGGCTGGATGTGGAAAAGATGTCCGGACTTAACCATGCAGTACCGGAAAGCGGAGGAGACCATAGACAGGATAATGCTATGTCCTGGCCGCATTGATGAGGATGAGCTCGGATTTTGGTTGCAGGAACGTAAAACCATCTTTATGCAGGCGATAGCCCGACATGAGGAAAGCAATCAGCGGCAACTTCCTTTGGAGACCAACGAATGAAACGAAAACCCGTATACCATAAGCCTGAACGAGACATCACCATCGGGATCAGGAATTATCTGAACTTCAAGCGGATCTTTCATTACAAACACTGGCAGGGGCCACTCTCGGGGATGAAAGGCGTGGCCGATATCATCGGGATCTATCGTGGTCGATTCCTCGCTATCGAAGTAAAAAAGCCTGGAGAAAAGCCCACCAGGGATCAAGAGATCTTTTTGACTCGCGTCAATCATGAAGGAGGATTCGCCTTTGTTGCTCACTCTGTTGATGATGTCATTCGCGTGATCCAATCGATTGAGGGGATTCTGACAACCAAAAACACCGAAAGGGAGAAAGCCGATGAACAGTCAGGGGCCGGGTCAGGAGGAGAAGAGCCGGATAAGGAGGATGCCGCACGTGACGCCGCCGCAACCGAAGGAGATTCCGCAGGGGGTGTTGTTTAACGTTCTCATGCCGCTTCCGACCAAGCGGATCGTTGCCGCAGCAATCGCCATTGCAGCCTGCCGATCAGAAGAAAGCTGGTTCGAAGCTCTGGTGGATGTCTACGAAAAACTGTCAGCAGAAGAAGGATAGTTCCCACCGAGGAGAGGATGGATACTTGCGTATGGCTCAATCCGTTACCCAATGGGAAAAACCGCAGGAGGTCTATCGGATAGAATCAGCGGATTTGGGAAAGCTGCGGCTCGCCATCGATTGGTTTCTCCGCAAGGGACCATGCCGAGGCAAGTTCGTCATGGAGATGAGTCCCTATGCCTGCCGCAACGGACGCGTAGCGGCTTACTTGTTCTTTATTGTGACGGAGGTGAATCGGCTTGGTGTAAAACGAGAGAAGAATTCCTTGATTGGTAGTGAGTGAAGCGATGAAAGCCGCACCATTGATCAATGGGGAATCGTCGAAGCGATGAGGCCTTTGGGTCCTTCCTGGGCTCTGAAAATGATAGGGGTCGGGCGGGCGCGATGCTTTCCTGCTTGCGGCAATGAAAAGCCACTTTACGTTTTACAGTTCCCGAAATTTCTGTCAATGCGAGTCAACGGGAGTCAACCAGAGCAATTAACCTGTGTTGGCTCTCATTGTTATTATACAACCAAGTGGCGGTTGCCGGATTTACTTAATGGAGTCTCCATGGTAAGGAGGAAACTATGGCCAAAAAAGCAAAAAAAGGTGGAACGTACATCACTAAAGGTGGAAAACGCAGACGGCGGGACGGTGGACCATCTGCATAGCTTCTTCATTCTCTCAATGCTTCTCTGCAATGCGAACACAGGAGTTTTCATTGACTCCTTCCTGTGTTCGCTTTTCTTTTGAGGCCCCATGGATTACCAGCTTTTTAAGGATTCATTTTTAAGGCTCGAAAAGGTAGCGCATCACCATCCGGATATCGTGGTCCTTTTCTCCGCCGGAAAGGATTCTCTTGTATGCCTGGATATGGCAACCAAGGTGTTTCGGAAGGTTGTGCCGGTCTTTTTGTACCTGCTGCCGGGGCTGAAGGTGATTGAGGATCGGCTCAAATGGACGGAAGACCGCTACCAGATAAAGGTTCAGCAGTTTCCCCACTGGACTGTCTTTATGCTGCTGCGGGATGAAATTTATCGGGATTATAACAAGAATCTCTCCGAGAATATCTTCGCACCAACGATGCAGGAAATGTTCATGCTGATCATGCATTACATGAAATCGGATTACCTGATCCACGGGGGGAAAAAATCTGATTCCATCTGGAGGCGTCGGTTTTTCAATTTCGAGCATGATCGGCTGAAGGGGAAGATCCTGTACCCACTTATGGATTGGATGAAATACGATGTGCTGGCATATCTGCGTCTGCACCATATCCCGATTCCGGATACCTCAAAGGGAAATGCTACGGGCGTCGGGCTGAACACACCATCGTTATGCTGGCTGCACGATAAATATCCCGATGATTTCATGCGGCTGCTGGAGTGGTTTCCATATGCTGAAGCGGTGATTAAGCGAAGGGAGTATTATGGTATCGGCTAAGGCGAAGACCAAATTCGAGAAATACGAAATCGTGGAGGTTACCCGCGACCAGCTTAAGAATGCTCCGTACAATCCTCGCGTAATTCATCCGAAGAACCAGAAGAAGCTGCGCGACAACATCAAGCGGGTCGGCCTGGTGGAACCAATCGTATGGAACCGGCGTACCGGCAATATTGTTTCCGGGCACCAGCGCGTAGCGATCCTTGACTCTCTGGAGAAGCGCATGGACTACACGCTTTCTGTGGCCATGGTGGATCTTGATGAGAAAACGGAAAAAGAGCAGAATGTCTTTATGAATAACCCGGAGACGCAGGGAGGATTTGACATAGAGAAGTTGGAGGTATTGTTCGAGAGTGACCAAGTGGATAGGGAATTGGCGGGCTTCGACCTGGCCGACCAGATGCAGATCTTCGGAACCGAACAGGTTGATGAATCCGAAATCCTCGAACTTGGCAATAAGCTCCACGCGGCCATCGAGCAGATGGCAAAAGTGAAGCAAAGGAGTGAAGACCGGGATGGACCAGATTTCTATCTGGTGGCGGTATTCAGAAACAATGCAGACCGAACAGCATTTATGGAGCTGCTCGGTCTGGAGGATAACAAATATGTAAACGGAGAATTTCTAAGGGACGTGGTCCAGAAGAACCTTCCGGGGTCGATCACCAAAGTCGCCTCAGCGTGATTCCTTCCGATCAATCATCTTTCCGATCATTCCAAGTTCGGAGAGAGCTTTCTTTACTGAGGACATACCACTCGGAGTGTACTCGGTAAGCAACCAGATTTCCAGGCAGGCAGCTTCGAAAACAGTCATGGAGTAGAGCTTGTTCACGAGTGACCAGTAGAGCTTATCTTCTTTTGGGTCTTGATCGGAGCTGAGCCGATCCGTTTTCGCTCTGCGATGAACCTCGACCAAGAGAGTCTTGCCAGCCATCTGAGGACCGATCTCTGTTTTCGTGAGGACCTCGTGCAGGAAGGCCATCTCATCCTCTGATACGGAATCTACCAGGCGCACAATCGTCTCCTGAAACATGCGAGGCAGGGCGTCCAACCAGAAGGTAGCTCCCGCTCCGGGTGTGCCATGATGGCTTTTCAGGAAATCGTAGGCCTCTGCGGTGATCTTTGGGGCCACCTGCCGTTTCTTCTCCGCATCAGTAGGTTTTCTGGTCTTCTTCATGGTATTCTCCTATATGTTTGATTCCAGAAGTGGCTGGCGACGGAGGCATCTCCGGCACACCAGCTTTTACAGATGGAATACGAAGACCGAACCGGGGAATTGAACCCCGGTGCGGGACCACCTTCGGTCAGTCAAGAATGTGGGCAAGCTCTCTGCCCAAGGCCTCTAGCTTTACACCAATTTTGCGGTACCGATGGCAGTCGTCCGGATCATTCTCGAAACACATCAGGCAGACTGTTTTTTCCTGGGCCAATGCATCAAGGTCCGCGATTGCCTTCTTTGTGATTCGGCAACCAAAACCTCCGAGGCGGTCACCCCACCACTGATACTTTCCCCTGAGTTTCTCCTCAAGGTTTTTCCGGTTGAATTCTTGATATCCGAACCGGGACCAAGGCCGGGACCGGACATCGACAATAAGGTCGATACCATTTTCCCGCATGAGTTTTCTGAGGTGGGCCAAGGTGATACCTTGATACCCGATGGTGTAAACATCACGCATAGGCCTTCTCCTTGGTTAGATGGTTAATAAGACACCAAGAAAACTGGAGGCGGGGAATCGGACCCCGCTTCAACCATCCTCCAGTTGATCAATCAATGTTTGAAGAAAATTACGTCCCGCTTGAGTTCTCCAAGGTGCCAGCACATGCCGCAGTTTTCACAGCCACCGTGGCACTCCAGGGCACTCTTGGGAACCCGGTCCTCCGTGCCGTTCTGCACCCACGCTACCGGAAGCCGCTTCTTCCTCACCAGCTTGAGATCGCCCCACTTGGGCCACATGGAGGCGATGACCGTCAGGTTCTTCGGACGACCACTGAAATCAAGCTCGTGCCTCTTAGTAAAAACAAGGAACTTGATATTCGGGAACTTGCGCGCCACGTCGCACATCCGATTGAAGTAATCCTGATCGACCACATCGCCGCAGACATGCCATCTGAAAAATCTTGGCTGATTAGCGGAAAGGAACCAGCAGATGGACTCGAAGTATTTGTCCCGGCTTTCTTCGAGAACCGCCAGATTGTGCTGGTGTGCCTTTATGGTGGTCGGATACCGCGCAAAAGCACGGCAGTAGCACTGACCACGCTTCATGCATGGCGCGTCTGCCGGGCACCCGACACCACGAGGCAAGGAGATATTGGGAACCTTGCCGGTCTTACTGTTCCCCTCACTGATCTTGACCATAGATTTCTCTCCCTTATGCTGAAGAATTAACGATGCAAGACACCAAGAGAACCGAACCGGGGAATCGAACCCCGGCGCGGGGCCACCTTCGGTTAAGCGGCTTTGACGATTTCAAAAGCAGCATTCTTCAAATAGCGGGCACTGAGCTTATAGCGAGGCATCGCGTCATC
>Ga0116144_10006119_pt1 | contig 10625 bp, 11 predicted proteins | sample AD_UKC035_MetaG_FD_89746 | JGI IMG/M metagenome (GOLD analysis project Ga0116144, IMG submission 89746) | Active sludge microbial communities of municipal wastewater-treating anaerobic digesters from USA - AD_UKC035_MetaG | ecosystem: Engineered > Bioreactor > Anaerobic > Digestate | place: USA... | reverse complement strand
GTAGCAAACTCGCAAGCCGCCCTCGGCCCGACGGCGCAACGAAGACAACGTCGCCCGGTTTAGCGCGGATCGGCTCGTACTCCTCTCGGAGCCGCAGAGCGCGGAACGCGGCCGCGGCGTTCGACTCGCCCGAGTTCCACGCCTCGGAGTCGAAACCGGGCTCGTCGAATCGTCGGTCGGGGATAATCACCAGTTCAGCGCTCCCGGCATCCGGATGTCGATCGGCTTGAAGTCCGGCCGTTTCTCGCAGCCCGAGTAGCACTGAAGAATCACGTGCGGCAGGCAGACCCCGCCCTTACCCATGTTCCGCATCTGCTCTCGAGTCACGACCGGGATCCACTCCGTCAGAAACTTCCGACACCGCGGGCAGACGAAGATCGAACTCTGGACGGCTCGTCTTTTTAGCTCGCCTTCCTTCGCGTAGGCGGCGCGAATCCTTTTCGTCGGCTCCATCGTGGATCTCTGGTTTCTCGGATTTCCTGATTTCTTCGAGGAACTCGGCGACCGTGATTTTCTCGAACGGCGCGAGCGAGTGCGGCGACCCGACGACGCGGATCGACCCGCCTCCGCTCGTGTCCTCGTCGTAGTGGCGGGCGACGGTCGCGAGACGGCGTGCCTCGATGTCGAGCTTTTCCGAGCGGTAGTAGTCGGTCGCGTGGATCCGCTCGCTCGGGATTACTCGCGACTCACGGATTCCGGCCGGCCGATGGATCGGCGTCCAGTAATACCGCGTCGACGAGCGGAAGAGATCGAGACCAAAGACGAAGAGCGCCGGTCGCTCCGCCGGATCGACGCCGGCGAACCAGTCGTAGAGCCGAATCGACGGCTCGGGCAGCGGCGACCCGCTCGGCGGAATCAGGCGATCGAGCCGAATCGAGCCCGGCATTTCCGGATTTTTCTCCGGCGCGCAGTCGATGACGCGCTCTCCGCCGCGAGCGACGATCGGCTCAATCTGCGGCCACGCATCCGCCAGCGTCGGCCCCGGGAAAATCGCGATTCTCCACATCCGCCAAGCATTCCTCGATCGTTCGACGCTGCCAAGCCTCGATCAGACTCACCGGGCTCGCGTTCCAGACCACGCTATCACAATGCCGTGGCATAGCAACGCGGAGCATCTTCCGTAGCTCGTCCATCGACTTCGCAAATTCGCAGTGCCGATCCTCGCGTAGCACCATCTCCCCGTTCGGCGCGCGCAGTCGTTCGACTCGCCGAGCTTCGTGAATGCTCGGTCGGCCGTCCCAGTAATACCCCGCGTCGGGCTTCGCCGGAGCGCAGGCGTCGCAGCCGAGGAGGATGATTGGCCGCGCGCCGAGCCGAGCCGCGAGGTGGATTCCCGCCGTCGCCACGGTGTAGCCCTTGAGGAGGAATTCCGGATCTTTTTCGACCTCGCTCGGCGACCCGCTCGCTTGATACGTCGCGGCGACCAATTCTCCGGCCGTCGGCGAAACGCCCGCCGCGTTGCGCTCTCGGGTAAATCGCTGGAGCGAGGATTCCTGAATCACGAGCCGGGTTTTCGGCGAATACGTCCGAGCGGCGTAGCGCGCGACGAGCTTTCCGTCGCCCCAGACGTGCAGTTCGGCGTCGGGAACGGCGCCGATCGCGTCGTTGAGGACGAGCCGCGGAAGGTGGGCGATCCGGGCGAAATCGAATCCGGCGAGCGACCATCCCGAGCCGACGACCACCATCGGCCAATCGCGAAACTCGGTCGTCGCCGCGATCCAATCGACGAGACTCGGCACGATTTCTCTCCTTTTCCCAACGAAAACGGCCGCCAGCTTTCGCCGACGGCCGCCGGTGGATGCGGGACGCCGTGATCTTACGGACGCATGATCCGCGCGTAGTTGATGTCGATCAAGTCCGCGCCGTACAGCGTGTCGAAGGAGATGATCGTCCCCTTGTGCTCGATCGAGTACTGGGCGGTGTAGCGCACGCTGATCGAATCATTGTTGAACGCGCGCGAAACCGCGCCGAGCCCGCCCGGCGCAGAGCGCAGCGGCCGAGAAACGAACGCGAGCGCGTTGCGATGGAACGCGACGGACTGCGGAACCTGCGTCGACTCGTCCGACGGACCGCCGGGAATGTTCTGCGACCCGCGGACGGTGAAACCGAACGCGCGGCCGATCACTCCGCCGCGGAGCGTCTCGTCGGATCCGGACGTGTTCGCCTGATGGAACAGCGACCGGCCGAGCAAGTCGGCCTCGTGATCCGTGCCGAGAACGAGCTGCCGGCCGTCGGCCGGACACAGCGCGACGTCGAGCGCGCTTTTGAGGGCGATGATGTCGCCCTCATCGGCCGCGGCTCCGGTGCCGAGCGCGGTCTGAGACACGGCCGGCACCTCGTCGCCGCCGATGTCCGTGCTCGTGACGTTGCACATCTCGGCGAGGATGTCGGAATCGATCTGCTCTGCCATCGGGATCATCGCCGGCTGGACGTACTCCTCGTCGATCTCGGCGATTGCCGTCGACTGCGGGACGTCCTCGACGATGAAGCTGACGTGCTTCATCGAGTCGAGCACGATCGACATCTGCTCCGAGCGCGGCATCTCGATGTCGATTTCGCCCGAGATCATCGAGTCGGAATCGACGGAGACGCCGGTCCAGTTCTGAACCTGGAGCTTGCGCGGACGGCGGACGCGGACCGTGTCGCCCTTTTTGAATCCCAGCTCGCCCTCGAAATCGCGATGGACGAGCCCCGCCATCACGAGGTTCTTCGACAGCACGGCGAGCGCCGCCGCTGCCCAGACTTCCGGGACGATGACGTCCTTGACCGGCTCGATCGCCATGTTGGGTTCCTTCCGCGGACAGCTAGTCCGCTGCTATCTGCCCGGCCTTGCTCGCTGCGAGGATCGCTTCTCGATTCGCTGCGTAGAAGACTGGGTCTCGGAGTTGCTCGACGGTGAAACGGCCTTTTTTTCCGCTGCCGCCAGAGTTTCCGTCTTTTCCGGCCGGACCCGTGTCCGAGACCTTCGAGCGAAACAGCTCGGGCAGGATCTCGGTACGGACCTTCGTTTTGATGTACTCCGCCGGCGTCAGCCGCTCCGGGCCGTACTGGCCCTCGATCTCGACGTAGGCGACTTCTTTGTCGCCGTCGAGTTCGCGCTTGAAGTCGGCTTCGATCGCGCGGCGCGCGAGATCGGGCCTGAGGCAGCCGGCCTCGCTCAGCGCGTCGATCAGTTGTCGGCGGAACGTTGCGTCGCGCGCGGCTTGCTTCTCGCTTGCGATCTCGGCCTTGTGGGCGTCGAGCGCCGCTTTCTGCTCGTCGAGCTGCTTGCGGAGCCGAGCGACCTCGGGATCGGGCTTCGGCGGATCCGTTGGCTTGGCGCCGGGCGGCTTCGTCGCCTCCGGCGGAGCGTCTTCGGTTTCCTGCGGCAGCCGTTTCTCGAGCGCGTCGAGCTTTGCGAGCAGTTTTTGCGTCCGCTTGTCGAAGTCGGATTCGAGCGACTTGCGCTGCGACGCGAGCACTTGGGTGAGGGTGAGCCGATCGACCGGTGCTTTCGGATCGTTCGGGTTTGGCGGGTTTCCGGATCCGCCGTCCGCTGGATCTCCTCCGGCGGGTTCACCGCCCGAGGCCGATCCGTTTCCGCCGTCGTCGCCGACCTTGTTGTACAGCGCGAAGGCACGAAGGAGCATCGACATCCTAATCTCCGTTTTCCATTGTCAACGGCTTTCCGCCGAATCGTTGTCCGGGCCACCATCGTCATCGTCGTTCTCGTCGTCTTGATCCGGCTCGTCGCCGATCGGCTCGCGGTCCGGGTCGAGATCGACGTCCATCCCGGCCGAAGCCGCTGCGCCGGGCGTCGGGTTTTCGTCGATTTCTTTGAGGATCTGATTCCGCACGGCGTCTTTCTCCTCCGAGGTAAGCGAGAGCGCGATACGCCGCGAAATTCGGCGCGAGAGCGTCGGCGAGTTGATCCGGTCCTGGACGTACGTGAGGATCACGGTCAGCGCCTCGCGCGCGGCCGCGTCGAACGTCTCCGGGTACTGGATGTCGACCTCGGCGGGCGACGCGCCGACGAGCCGCGCTCCGAGCCGGAAGAACTGGAGTTCGAAGCTGGCCATCGAAGAAGCGATCTGACTCAGAATCCGCCCCTCCGACGTTTCGAAGCTCCACGCTCGCGCGACGCCGGACGCCTGGAACGTGCCGGTCGGTTCGAGCTGCCCGAGCGGGTCCGTGTGAGCGTAGCGGTGGATCGCCGTTCGGAGCCGATCGTCTTGCTGGAAGAGCAAGTCCGACGGCGTCGTGGGTAGCGACACGTATTCGAGATCCTCGTCTTGCGACGGGTCGAGCACGATCACGGTCTGCGACCCGATGCCGAGTTCTTCAATCTTCGACGACGTCTTCGCCTTGATCAGCGGATGCGCGTGTAGGTGCAGGTCGTAGGACAGATCGGAATTGCTGCGGAATCGCTGGAGTTCGGCGCGCGCAGAGAATTCGAGAAAACTCTTCCCGGCCATCGGCGCGTCGGGCACGCCGAAGTATTCGACGACGATCGGCACTTCGCCGAGCACGTTCGGAATCTCGTCCGTCGACAGAAGCTCGAGCCCGTCTTCGCTCGCTTCGCGAAAGACCCACGATCGAATCGTCTCGCGCGTGAACTCGACGAATCGCGTCCGCCGGCGCTGGTCGGCTGTCCCGGAGCCCGTGAAGTATTCCTCGCGCAAGCGCGCCATCGAGACCCCGTCGACGGCGTTCGCCTCCCAGTCGATCACGCTCTCGGGCGAGAAGTTCGCGGCGAAGAGCCCGGCTCGCTGCGAGATCTCGTCGGCGACGGTTGGCTCGGCCGAGCGAGTCGCGCGCGGAGCGACGGTCGAAACGAGCGTCCGCGTCGAGCCGTAGGCGAGAAGCGCGCGGCACGCTTGGAGCACGAACGTATCCCAATGGGTCCCGAGCCGATTGCAGTTTTTCTCGAATTCCTTGAACTGCGTCGGGAGCTTGCGCACGGGCTTCGTCGCGTAGATCGCGGCCGTGAGCTTGACGATGGCCTCGCCCGCTTCCGGGAGCCACTCCGCGAGCGCGATCCGCTGCTTGTACGCGAGCGGATCTTCCTGCTCGCCCTTGGGTAGATACCGTGCCTTATCGACGATTTTCCGATCGCCGAGGACCTCGCCGAAAAGCTGCCACTCGGCGATGCGCTCCTCGTAGTACGGGTGGCGCTCGGAGAGCCGATCGAAGAGTTGCTTGATCTCCGGATTAACCGGCATCGCGATATCTCCCGTCGCGTCCGCGGATCTGCCGGCGGAACGCTTTGCGCTTCTGAGACGAGTGGAGAGCGTAGCGCAGAGCGTCGACGGTGTCATCGTCGACTTTGTGCGGCTCCTCTTTCTCGGTGCCGTCGGACGTCGTCATCCAGTGATATCTGGCGATTTCTCCGGCCAGCACCGGGCACGCATCTCGAAGCACGACGAGCCCGCTTCGCCCGTCGTCGAGCGGGTGGATCGCGGTAGCGATCGAGAGGATTCCGTCTTTCACGTCGGTCACGGCGCGGCGTGCGCGGAGCCCCTCGCGGCCGAAATGCAGGATATTCTCGGGCCGGTCTTCTCCGCAAAAGAACGTCGCCGGCGCCCAACGCGCCGCGAGTTTCCGCGCGCGGCGGACCCAGGTGTCATCGCGCGCGTCGTCGGTCCGAACGAGTAGACCGGACGCGACCGACTCTTCGAGCACGAACACGCGGCCGTCGAGCGCGATCCCGACGACGACGATGACGCCGTTGTGGGCGAAACCCCAGTCGACTCCGGCGACGATCTCTTTGAGCCGGACGATCTCGGCCCCGAATCCGACGCCGACGCCGTCGGGCCGGATGAAGCGAAAATCGGTCGACTGCCGTTCGTTTTCGAGCGTCGAATAATCCTCGAAAATCTGCCCCTGGAAAGTCTCGAAACTCGCCTCGAACGTGCGCCGGAAATACTTCGGCGGCATCGTCTTGCGCTTCGACTCGATGAACGCGCGATCCATGAACGGGTTGTCGACGGTACGCCAGGTGAAGAAATCGACGTCGCCGCGATCCTGCGTCCACGGGAGATAGATCCGGTCGTACGCCCAATTCGGCCCCTGCGGAGTACCGGTGAGAAAGAGCTGGCCCTTGCGATCGGAGAGGCGGGTTTGCAGCTCGTCGAAGAGCATCTCTTTGACGAGGGGGAACTCGTCGACCCAAGCCCACGCGAGCTTGAGTCCGTACCAGCTCGCGGCGTGCTGAGCGCTCAGGAAAAAGATCGTCGTCCGGCCCCAGCGCCCGCGGATCACCATCCGCTGCTTCGTCTCTGCGCGATCCTCGATCACCAACTCGCGCGGAATCGACCGCCGAATCTCAGGCACGACGACGCGGAAGAGCATCCGAAAAGTCGGCGCTCCGACTCCGAGGACGTACCCGTCGGGATTGTCGAGATCGCCGACGGTGAAGCCCGGTTGGCGCGTGGCGACGATCGCCGTCTTGAGCCCGCCGGTCGTCGTCTTTCCCGAGCGCGCGCCAGCGATCACGCCGACGATCGGCTTCGGGCTCACGACGGCCCGAGCCTGGAAGATGTGCGGCGTCGTCGGGATTTTCAGCCGTTTTGTCACGGACTCACGTCGCGGTCCAAACTCCGATGCCGCCCCAATCCCCACCGCCCGAAGCGACGATTCTCGTCGTCGAGCCCGGCGCGAAACCGCCCGCGCAAGCGCGCTCGAGTTCCGTCCACCACTCTTGGACCTCGCAGCCCGACGCCCGAGAGAACTCGCTCTCGACGATATCGTGAGCGGCGATCAGCTTAGCCCCTACGAGCCGAGCGAGCGCGAAATCTCGCCGTACGGCGTCGTAAGAATGGTCGCCGTCGATGAAAGCGGCGTCCATCGCGCCGATCTGCTCAGCGGTGACGCTCTCGCTCTTGGCCTTGATGAATCGTACATCGGCGCCGAATTTGGCTCGGATTTCTCGGATCGCGATCGAGAGTTCGGCGCGGAATCGGACGTCGACGACGACGGGCGAGAGCCGCCGCTCGGCCTCGTGAGCCCGCCGCGCCAGGTGCCACTCGACCCCGCCGTGATGCGCTCCGATCGTGAGGACCCGGAGCGGGTCGGCGTCGAGCGCGAGGATCGCCGCGATCAGGCCGTCCAGCTCCTCCGGCTTCTGCTCCGTCCGCGGGGCGTCCGCCCGGCCGTCGAGCGGCGCCGGGTGCCGCAAGTCCGCAGGGATCCGGCACGGCGGAAACTTCTCGGTCGGCTTAACTCGTCGCGGTTCCATGGGTTGCGAATTCCTCGGATTTTCTCGGATTTATTCTTGCTTTCCCGAAACGCGGTGGCATAATTGCTTTCGTTGGTCGCGAGCGTCGCGACGACAAAGGAACCTCGGAAAGGAACCGAAACAATGAACGCAACCTGGACGAAGCTCAAGAGTGGCGAGTGGGGAGTACGAGTCGCGGGCGCGGAAGTGAAGGCCGGCGAGACGATCGTCGTGACGAAGAAGTCCGGCGAGACGAAGACGGTCAAGATCGCCAGAGTCCTTTGGACCGGCGACGGAATCTCGCTCTGCGCCGTCGGGAATCTCCCGAGCGCGATCGAGTCGATTCCTCCGGTCGGCCGGGCGTGCGTCTCCTGCGGCGAGCGCGAGCGCCTCGACAGCCGCGGATACGCGGTCGTGAAGATCTATCGGTCCGGCGAGTGCCAGGACTGTTACGAGGAACGGAAGAACGGGTATTGATCCCATGCCAATGAAACTCTCCCACGCGATCCGGCTCGGCGTCGCGAACAATCCGGTATTCTCGCCGCAATTCGTCTTTTCCGAGGCGTCCGGCGAAAACGGCGCTTCGCTCCTCGGAGCGGTTCTCGACTTCGACGGCCGCGGCCGCGAGTTCCTCGAACGCCTGGAACCGAACGCCCATGAAAACGATCTCGCGTACGACCGAATCCAGCTCTCGAAGCGCCTGATTTTTTCGCGGCCGATTGTCGAGGCGATCCACCGCGGGATCATCAGCCAGGCTCCGCGCTGGAGTCCCGGACGGCTCACCGAGGATCTGACCTGCCTCGTCGGCGAGCGGCTCCTCGACGGAGCCTCGATCGCCTGCGGACGAGTGTATGGGATCCGCCGCGTCGTTCTCGACCCGCGGCTCGTTGTCGCAGCGGCGCTCGAAGCGTGCAATCGATAGATCAATCCTTTCCGAGCCCGGGCGGCGCTCGCGGCCGCTCGGGTTTAACTCTGGAGAATCCCATGAAGCCCAGCGAAGCGATCCGACTCGGACTCGCCAGAAACCCGATCCCATCGCGCGATGTCTTCTGCGCTATCGTCGGCGGCGTCGGCTGCGCCTGCGTGCTCGGATGCATCCTCGATCGTGACGGAAAGGGGGAGGCAGCTCAGCTACGTTACGACTACGATCCCGACTTCCACCGAGTAGAAGACTTCGACGTTCTCGTCGACGATCTGGAACTTAAAGTCTTCTCCGTTGCGTGCTCCGACGGTCTCCTCGATGACATTCGCGAGTTCGCCGTATCGGAGATGTCGGAAGAAGCCTGGAAGGAGCAGTCTCGAGTCAACGAAAGGTCTCCGCTTTCCATCGGCCATGCGCTCATCGCCGCAAACGACTCCTTCCAGGGAGACGAAAGCAACTTCGACCCCCGCCCCGCCATCGCCGATATCCTCGAAAAGCACGGCTACTGAGTCTCTGTCTCTTCCTTTCCGAGCCGGCGCGGAGTTGATTCCGCGCCGGTTTTCCTTCCCCCTCCGACGGCATTACGGCATAATAGATTCCCACGAAAAAGGAGGCTCCCAATGGATCAGCAAGAGAAGATCCGCGCCGACGCGGAAGCGTTCGCGCGCGTGATTTCCGGCTCGATCGAAGCCGCGCTTCAGAAGACGATCCCGGTCGAATACTTCGCGAGCACGTTGATTTCCGTGCTCGTCAAGAGCCCGAAGCTCATGGCCCCGCAAGCGCGGCCGAGTCTGATCGCGGCGATCGTAGAAGCCGCCCAGCTCGGGCTCGATCTCGCGCCGTCGCGCGGACTCGCGTACCTCGTGCCGTTCAAAAACGAGGTGAAGCTCATCCCCGGGTACCAGGGTTTCATCGAGCTGGCCCGACGCGGCGGGACGATCTCGCAAGTCTGGACGGGAGTCGTCCGATCCGGGGATTTCTTCGAAGTCGACCTCGGCCAGCGCCGCAGACTCGTCCACCAGCCGGATCTTCTCGGCTCCGACGAGCGGCCGTGGACCCACGTGTACGCCTGCGCTCGGTGGCGCGACGTCGAGGACGTGGACTTCATCTTCCTCTCCCGCTCTCGCGTCGAGACGATCCGCGATCGATCGAGCGGGTATCAGTACGCTCGGCAGAATCGCTCGCCGTCGCCGTGGATCGACGACGAGGAGAGGATGGCCGAGAAGACGGCCATCCGCGCGCTCGCGAAGCGCTGGCCACTGTCGGGGCAGCTCGCGAAGCTGATCGAGATCGACGATCGAGACTACGTCGAGGATGCCTTGCCAGCCGCGGAACCAGCGAACGCGGTCACGGTTCGGACTCGCTCGGAACCTCCGGCGGAACCCCGGAAACCCCGCCATCGAGAACTCGAGGCGGGAACGCTCGTCGTCGCGCCGCCGATGTCGCTCGCGCCGCGAGTTCGAGAGCCGGAGAGGATTCGGCCGCTCGAAGAACCGGCGCCTCGCGTCGAGCGAAAAGCTGCTTCTCGGCCGATCCGCGAGGAGCCGGGCGCGACCGAGGACTATCCCGAGCGGCGCCTGCCGCGTTCGGCTGCTGGCTTTGAGGCGGACTTCGGGCCAGCGCCGGCCAGCGAGCCAGAGCCGTTTTCGTCGAGTCCAGCGCCGGAACCCGAACCCGTCCGCGAGCCCGAGCCGCCGCGGCCGTCCGGCGCCGTCGGCAAGCTCCCGCGCAAGGAACTCGTCGCTCGGTATTCGTCGCTCGATGCCGCGCTGCGCAAGCGCGGAGCGCCGCTCTTCAGCGAGGACGCGATCGACTTGCCGGACGGTATTCTCGCGCAGCGGATCTCGGAGATGGTCGCGGCGCTGAACGCGAAATGAAAAAACCGCGGCGGACGGTCCGTCGCGGAATGAGGGGGATCACCTCGGGAGGAGAGACATGTCTCCCGAGTAGAAAGGAGATCGTTGTGAACGTCAAGAGAATCAGAATCGAGAACGTGCTCGGGATCGAATCGGCGGACTTGCGGCCGGGAGGAGTTACGCTCGTCAGCGGGTCCAACGGGACGGGAAAGACCAGCATCATCGACGCCGTCCGCTGGGTCTTCGACGGCGGGCACGACCCCGGGATTCTTCACCGCGGAGCCGAGTCCGGCTTCGTCCGACTTACCCTCGACTCGGGCGTCGAGATCGAGAAGAAAGTCGCGCCGACGCGATCCTCGTACGTCGTCGAGGACGAGACGGGCGGGCGGATCGAGAAGCCCGCGAGCTTCGTCAAGAGCCTCGTCGACGGCGAGATGGTCGACCCGACCCGGTTCCTGAATATCCCCGAAAAAGATCAGGTCGCCGTGCTCGTGCGAGCGTTCCTGCCCGATTTCGACGTCGATCGAGATCTCGCGCCGGCGCTCGAACCGGTCATCGGCGAAGACGACCTCGCCGCGGCAGCGAAAGCGTTCCGGACCGACCCGAAGGCCGAGACCGCGCTCGATCGGCTCGAAGCCGCGCGCCAGTGTCT
>Ga0116144_10006116_pt1 | contig 10629 bp, 8 predicted proteins | sample AD_UKC035_MetaG_FD_89746 | JGI IMG/M metagenome (GOLD analysis project Ga0116144, IMG submission 89746) | Active sludge microbial communities of municipal wastewater-treating anaerobic digesters from USA - AD_UKC035_MetaG | ecosystem: Engineered > Bioreactor > Anaerobic > Digestate | place: USA... | reverse complement strand
TATACGCAGAATACCGATGAAGACAAGTACCTTCCGGTGATAAACGACCAGGATAGAAAACTCCTTTTTCCCGGAATGGATGAGAGAGCTGTGATTCTTTACGGCAGGTTCAGGGCCAATGACAATGTTGCAATAGAGCCTTATTATATACACAAGACAGAAGATGCGCATGTCCGTTCAGGCAATAACGTGGCCAAATTGAAACTCAACACAATAGGCAACAGGATGGTCTGCAATTTCGAGCCGTGGAAATTCAGGGGAGAGCTTGCTTACCAGTTCGGAGAATACGAAGATGACAGGGAAAGGGAAGGCCTTGGCGGCTATGCGTTTCTTACCAGGTCTTTCAAAGAGGCGAGATTCTCTCCTTCTCTTGATGTAGGGTACGCATATCTTTCCGGAGAAAAGGACCCTTATGCAGGGGAAGACCAGGGATGGAATCCCGTGTTTTCCAAATGGCCCTGGATAAGCGAACTTTACGTTTTCGGCTCTGCCATAGAAAGAGGAGAACCGGGATACTGGTCCAATGTCCAGGTTTTAAGGGCAAAGCTTGACATGAAGATGACCGGGAAAACCGGGCTCTGGGTTGCCTACAATTATCTCAGGGCCAATGAAAACCCTGCACCTGCAGTTTTCTTCGGGACGGGAAAAACGAGAGGACATCTGCCGCAGGTTCAATTGACCCATAAGTTTAACAAGAACATTGATGGACTGGTTTTGCTCGAATATTTCATGCCGGGCAAATTCTATGCCGACAGCCGTGACAATGCCCTGTTCTTCAGGTGGCAGTTGCAGATGAATTTCTAAATATTTCTTGAAAACGGAGGGCTGTTCTTCATTCCGGACAAGGACGGCCCTCCATATAAGCCGGAGAAAGGAATGAAAATTACATGCTCCAAGCCTTCCGAATACGAAGAAATGCAGAGATTCCTGGAAGAGGTCTACGGACATTCGCGAAATTCTTTCAGTGAAGGATGGCCGGAAGTCTGGAAAAAAAATTATACTGATTTCGAAAACATACTTCTTATAAGGGAAAAAAAACGTATTGTCTCTCTTTTAAGGATATTTCCGCTTGTTTTTCTGCAGAAAGGCGTCAAAGTCAAAGCCGCGGGCATAGGCAGCGTTTCCACGTTATATTCTCACAGGGGCAAAGGTTATATGTCTATGCTTCTTTCTGAATCTTTCCGCATAATGAAAAGAAACAAATATGCTGTTTCCGTGCTGTGGGGAGACCGTCACAGGTACGGATATTTCGGCTACGAAAATTGCGGTTCCCGAATAGAGGTAAGAATAAATGCAAGGGGCCTGCAAAAGACAGGCATAAAACAGGTGGATGCAAAGAGGTATTTTGGAGACCGGAGAATTTTGGGAAAGATATCAGAGGCATACAATAAAAATACCTGCATAAAAGAAAGGACAAACTGGGATTTTGATACTATTTACACCATGAGGGGTACTGCCACGTATTATGCTGAAACCGGCGGTGAATTTGCTTATATTTCAGTCGGTTCAACCGAATCTGCAGGGAGGGGAACCGTAAAGGAATACGGAGGCAGCAGCAGGCTTATACTTGGCATGTTAAAACACCTCAGTGAAAGGTACGGCCATTCTGGTTTTGTTTTGGCTTTCCCTGATGTGAGAGAAGTCCCTGATTTGTTTCTTGCGGCTTCTTCCGGATGGGATGTGAAAAATACGTGCATGCTTAAAATCATAGATATAAAAGAAACACTGCAATTATTTTCAAGACATCCGGGTTTTTTCTTTCCGGAGGGGAAGGAAATAACCTTTACAATAAAAAAGGGAGAATCTGCAACTATTGCAAAGAAAGACGGCAGGCTATCGATACACGGGAGAAAAAGCGGAAACGAGATAGTGTTGAGTGAAAGCGAAATGGCAAGGCTTCTGTTCGGCACGACTTTTTGGGCGCCTGCCGGCATCGACGGCGAAACACTCAGGCTGCTTAATATGTTTCTGCCTTTCAATCTTTTTGTATGGCACCTGGACCACATTTAAGGCTATCTTTCCGAAATTCTGAGAATTGAAGAATAAAGGAGGGATATATGACAAGCAGAGAAAGGATCATGGCTGTTTTGCTTGGAGGAATGCCTGACAGGGTTCCTGTATCGCTGTACAAAATCAATCCTTTTGAGAAGGAAAGTTTCTGGGCAAAACACAAGAGTTTTGAAAAGCTTCTGCAGGCAGCCGCCGAACTCCAGGACACATTCCATATTTACAGGCCGAAAACCGGTTTCTTTTTTTCAGCTCCCGGCAGCATTGAAGTAAAAGCGGAAGATTTTAAAGATACGCCGCTGACAACGACAGTCAGGCTTTCAGTCAAAACGGCTCTGGGAGAGCTGACCCGGACTTCAAGGACATCCAACACAAGCATCCATCATTGGGTGCAGAAACCCTGGATAGAGAACGAGAGAGACATAAGAAAATTCCTTGCCCTTCCTTACATTCAGTACCAACCCGTTTTATCGGAATATTACCAGTTGCTTAATGACCTTGGCGACAGGGGAATTGCCGTCATAGCCCTTCCTGACCCCGTGGGAGTAACGGGAGAACTTTTTGCCCCCGGCGATTTTGCAAGGTTTGCACATAATTCCCCTTCCCTGATAAAAGAATTGCTTGAAAAAATACATAAAAGGCTTATCAATCTGTACAGGTTTATTTCAATGTCGGTTTCCGGAGCTGTCATAAGGATAAGGGGAGCGGAATATGCAACTTATCCTGAAATTCCGCATGAGTATTTCAAGGATACGAGAAAAGCTTTTCTCGACTTTGTGCTGCGTTACGACAAGGAACTCATAGATATTCTGAGGTCCGGCAACAGGAACTATATATGCTACCATTGGCACGGCGATATCGAACCGCTGCTTCCCTACGTGATGAAACTGGGGATTGATATATTGGAACCTGTCGTTAACACTTTTGATATGCCGGACAGGATAACGAGAATCAGAAAAACAACAGGCGATAAAATTGTGCTGATGGGGGGTGTGCTTTCTGAAGATATGGAATTCCGGTCATCCAGTGAAGTCAGGCTGATGGTAAAAGATGCGATTTTGCAGGGAGGAAAAAATGGAAGGTTTATACTTATTCCTTCCAGCATACCGGAATCAAGCCCTGTATCTCCCGAGATGGAGGCTAATTATATTGAATTTCTGAAAGCCGGAACAGAATTCGGGAAGTATCCTCTCGCACGCTGACAGTAAAATCGGTTTGAAATTACCTGAAAAGAAAAAGCAGGAATGATAATGCAAGGGTGTACAACCCGAAAAGGTGGAACTTCTTCCTGACGAGAATCTTTTGCAGGAAAAAAAGGGAAACAAGTCCGAGTGCGAGGGAAATCGCAAATCCCGTTAAAAGAAGAGCCGGCGGCATCATTTCCAGCTTCTTTATTTCAAGGAGTATGGCGCCTGCTATAGCCGGCACAGCCGCAAGAAATGAAAACCTGAAAGCTTCTTCGCTGTCGGCGCCGGCCAGTTTTGCGGCAGATATGGTTGCTCCAGAACGGGATATGCCGGGCAGAAGCGCAAAACTCTGCATTATCCCTATAAACAATGCGCTCTTGGTGTTAATCTTACCTTTGCCATTTCTTATTGCGGATGCAAATAAAAGAAGCGAAGTAAAAAGAAATGTGAACGGGATTATTTCTATTCTTGACAGGGCTTCCATATGCGGCCTGAGAAAAATACCGGAAATACCCGTGATTAACGTGGCATTGATTATATTAATGAATAACCTGTATTCACCGGTCTTCTTTTCCCGTCTCACAAGCGCCTTGATAATTTGAACAATATCCTTTCGGAAGAAAACAATAATGACAAAAAGGGCGGAAAGATGGAGGAATATGTCGTAGGAGATTCCTGATTCCATGCTGAAAAGATAGCGGAAAAGAACCAGGTGTCCCGAACTGCTCACGGGAAGCCATTCGGCGATTCCCTGCACAACTGCAAGAAGAAGCGCATCTGTAAGTTTCAATTTTTGGCCTTTTCATGGCAGGGAGGGTTACCGGAATTGGTATATTATGTCATCCCCGACCGGTAAAGTAGCACCTTTTGCAGTTTCAAGCGTTCCGTTAGGGCCTGCGGAGTATATTGCCATAACCTTTGAGGAGGACTTATAGGCCATTCCGTATGTCTTGCCCCATGAATCCAGAGGAGTTCCTTTAGGAAAGTCTCCGGCTTCGGTATATGTCCAGCTTCCTTCTCCGTTCAGGGGAATGGAACCGGATGTAGCCGAAAAGACCGCCTTGTTCTGGAATACCTGGTAAGGTCCGTCCCACTGGTGTCCAGCGGTCATTTCGCTTTCAGTGTTAGTATCAACGCTCAGGGAAACAGGGTCGTAATAAGCAAACGTACCGATACCGTCGGGGATTGTTCCTCCCCAATCGTTGCCATAATAAGGAGAAGCAGAGAGGTATGTTGGACTTAACTGCGGGTCCGAAATATCGCAAAGCCTGATGTATTCTCCCGTATCCATCTTTGCCATTATTAACGTGCTGGAAAGAGAAGCCATTTCTGCTTTTGTCTTATCGATGAAGGCTTTTGCCCTTGAACGTCTCAGTGCCGGCAGCAGCAATGCGGAAAGGATGGCGATGATAACCATTACCACCAGTAGTTCAATAAGCGTAAATCCCCGGTATGATTTATTCCTGACATTTTTTTCTGTATGCTTGTCCATTTTTTCCTCTCGTGAAGTTTTTATCATCATGGTAAAAGTTTTTCTGCATATAGAAAACTTTATACTGCCATAAATGTTCAACCGTGCAATCCATGCATTAATGTCCCCAGCAAGTTCTTTCTGCAACGGTATCGACTACAGTGGAGAATCCGTTCTTCTGGCAGGCAACAGTGGGAAGGTCATCTTCAGGTATGGGCAATGACATGTCTTCCCACGGGAAACGTATGTCAGAATTGTTCACCCATTCAACGGAACCGTCGATATAGAGGACATTTATTCCCCAAACATGGTTTCCGGCTGACAGGTCGGTGTCAGCGGGAAGGTTGTCATACTTGCCCAGGAAAGCAGCATTGTCTTCTCTGGTTCCGTTAAAGATGCCCCTGTCGCTGATAAGGGGGACCCGCCATGATGCTTTATTTGAAGCCGTTAACCCGAAAGTGAAAGCATAGCTTGAATACCAGTTGTTCCAGTAAGCAGAATTGCGATAGTCCGTGATTCCGTTATCCGTGATATCGTCAGGAATTTTTCCTCTTTTTATAACACTGGAAGGGCACCAGAAAATTTTTGTCACATTCACATAATCGTTAAAGATGGATTTTTCTCCCTTGTAAAGTCCGTCCGGAAGGTCGGGGAAGTTTTCATAATGGTCGTCCGCATACATTTCGAATGCTATTGCCAACTGTCTCAGGTTATTCATGCAGTTTGTCCTTCTTGCCTTCTCTCTTGCAGTAGAAAGGGCGGGCAGCAGGAATGCTGCCAGTATCCCGATAATTGCGATAGCGACAAGCAGTTCTATAAGCGTAAATCCATGTTTCTTGCCCGGCAGTGTAGCCGCTCTTAACGTCTGAATATTCAGGTTTGCCATCTTTCACCTCCTTCATGTTGCTGCAAACGCGCTCCCTGATAATACCTTAACCTCCCGAGAGTCCCATGGCCAGTTTTATCAAGGGCATAAACAACGATATGACGATGAACCCTACGATACCTCCTAAAAAAACAATGAGCATCGGCTCTATCATTGAAGTCATTGCTGCCACGGCCGCTTCGACCTCCGCCTCGTAAGCCTCGGCTATTTTTTCAAGCATGGCGTCCATTGCGCCGGTTTCTTCTCCTACTGCCATCATGTTTGTTACCATGGGAGGAAAAACCTTTGTTTTCAGCATGGGTCCTGCAATGCCTTCTCCCTCCCTTACCCTGTTTCTCACCTCGTTTATACCTTTTGATACCACTTCGTTTCCCGTGGTGTCTCTCACTATCTGGAGAGACTGCAGGATAGGGACACCGCTTGCTATGAGGGTTGCAAAAGTTCTGGCGAACCTTGCCACTATGCTTTTTGATACGACAGGGCCGAAAACGGGCATCCTCATTTTTACTTTGTCTATGTAGAACTTTGTAAATTTAATCCTGTTCATAATTTTAAACAGAATGACTACTCCAACGATAAAAATGGCAATTATATACAGTTTCTGAGTCATGAAAGAAGATATTTTCATCAGGAGAACTGTTGGTCCTGGCAGAGCTCCGGCTTCCATATCTTTAAATATATCTATGAAGGTCGGGACTATTTTGAGCATTATGAATGAAAGAATGCCTACTGTAACAACCATGATAACTGCCGGGTACGCCATGGCCGATTTTATTTTGCCTCTCAACTTTGCTTCCTTTTCCATGAATTCAGCCAGCCTGGTCAGTACAGTTTCAAGAGCGCCTCCGGCTTCGCCTGCTTTTACCATGGATACATAGATTTTTGGAAAGCTTCCAGGATTTTTTGCCAGGGCTTCTGAAAAGAGGGCACCGCTTTCTATGTCATCGGAAAGCTTGGCCAGCACCGCGCTTGCCGCGCCTTTTCTCTGTTCCCTCAGGACTCTCAATGACCTGAGCAGGGGAAGTCCCGAACCAATCAGCGTTGCAAGCTGTCTTGTTATAATGGTCAATTCTTTAGGTTTGATTTTCGCAGCGCCGATTGAAATGCCTGCCCCTTTGCTTTTTTTCTTCACAGGGGCGGCTGCTTTTGCTTTTTCTTTGCTTTTCTGGGATGTCGTTACGGTTCTGGCAGGAGCTACGCTGGTTACAAAAAACCCCATTCCTTTTAGTTTCGATATCGCTTCCTGCATCTGGGGGGCGTCAATAGTTCCTGTTACAGGTTTTCCGCTTGTATCCATTGCGTTATACTGGAACTGTGCCATTTTACAACCTCCCGTACGGATATATTTATCTGAATTTCAATTTTGCCATAAGGTATTATGCGCACCGCACATGGCGTTTATCCTTTAGTATCCGTGAATCTCTTTCGCAACTTCCTCCAATGATGTTATACCCTCTTTTACCTTGTCAAGTCCATCTTCAAGCAGAGTTTTCATTTTGCAGTCTTCAACGGCTATTCTTTTGATTTCGCCCAGAGGTCTTTTTTCAATAACTGACTGCCAGAAAGACTCGGTCGGCGTGAGTATTTCAAATATGGCAGTTCTTCCCTTGTAGCCTCCTCTGCAAAAGGGACATCCTTTAGCCCTGAAAAACTTCATATCTTTTACTTTTTCTGAATTTTCTAACAGTCCTACTTCGATAAGTTCCTTTTTTGAAGGACTGTATTCTTCTTTGCACCTTGTGCAGAGCATTCTCAGCAATCTCTGCGCAATTACGCCTTCTATCGTCGAAGAAAGAAGAAAAGGCTCTATTTTCATGTCAATAAGTCTCATGATGGTGCTCGGAGCGTCGTTGGTATGCAGGGTGCTTAAGACAAGGTGTCCTGTAAGAGAAGATTGTATTGCCATCTGTGCCGTTTCAAAGTCTCTTACCTCCCCGACCAGGATTATATCGGGGTCCTGCCTGAGGATGCTTCTCAGGCACCTTGCAAAAGTGAGTCCTATGTGTTCCCTGATGGGTACCTGGAGGGCTCCTTCAAGCATATATTCTACAGGGTCTTCGGTCGTTATGACTTTAACATCGGGAGTGTTGAGCGTCCGAAGTATGGCATAAAGAGTGGTTGTCTTGCCGCAACCGGTCGGTCCGGTTGCCAGGACTATGCCGTTGGGCTTTTTTATTATCGTTTCGATTTTTCCCCTGTTGGCTTCGTTCAACCCCAGGTTTGCAAGGTCAAAGATAGTTTTACCCCTGTCAAGCACCCTTATTGCAAGGCATTCTCCGAAAACCGTGGGAACGGTATTTACACGAAGATCGACAGCCCTTCCCATGATAGACAATTCGATTCTTCCGTCTTGTGCCAGCCTTCTTTCTGCTATATCCATGCCTGCCATAATCTTGAACCTGCAGAAAAGCGCAAAAGAAAGTCCCTTGGGCGGATGAACAAGGTCATACAGGACTCCGTCCACCCTGTATCTTACCCTGAAATCATCCTCAAACGGTTCCAGGTGCACGTCAGATGCGTTGTCTCTTACGGTTTGCAGAAGTATAAGGTCGAAAAGTTTTACCACGGGCGGAAGCGACGCTATTTCTTCAAGAGAAGTTATCGTGGCATATTCGCCCTGGCTTGCTATGGCTTCCAGTTCTTCCAACTCCTCTATATCCTGTGCCAGCCATTTCACAAGGTCGTCTATTGTTTCTATTTCCTTGCCGTAGTGGACTTCGATTGCTTCCTTGATATCGTTTTCGTCTGCCAGAACCATTTTCGTCTTGTAGCCGAGAACAAAAGATATATCATCCTGTATGTTGAGGCTCAATGTATCCCCAACGGCAAGCGTCAGGACGTTTTTATCAAGGGATATGGGGATGGCATTGTAAGTCTTGGCAAGTGCGGAAGGGAAAACCTCAACGGCTTTCTTCTCTATCATAACATTTTTGAGGTCGACCATTTCAATGCCGGCCTGGATGCTTAAAAGGCGTTTAAGGTCTCTTTCTTCTATATAGCCCAGGTCTACCAGTATCCTGCCGAGAAAGTGTCCCGTCTGTTTCTGGCTTTCAATAGCGGTTTTTAACTGGTCCTGTGTAATCAGCCCTTCGTCAACAAGCATCTGGCCCAAAAGCTTTTTTTCGTCCATTTTATCCTCTGGCTATTTTCATTTCTTGATAACGCCTTCTTTTTTTACTGCCGCGGATTCGTCTATCAATCCCTGCGCCACAAGTTCAGCCTTGGTTGATAGCGGGTCGTATGAATAAGTCATAACGTCTTCATAGCTAATCTTGCCTTCCCTGAAGAGCTTTGTAAGAAAAGCGTCCATGGTTACCATACCCATGTTTCCGCCGGTCTGGATTTCGGAAAGTATCCTGTAAGTTTTCCTTTCGCGTATCAGGTTCTGTATGGAAGTGGTTACCATCATCAATTCAAATGCGGCAATCTTTCCTTTCTTGTCTATACGGTTAAGCAGTACCTGGGATATGATGCCAAGTATGGAAACCGAGAGCATGACCCTTATCTGTTCCTGCTGGGCAACGGAAAAAACGTTCACGATTCTATCCACGGTTCTTGATGCTCCCGTTGTATGCAGGGTTGCAAAAACTATATGTCCCGTTTCTGCCGCCGTAATAGCTGCTTCAATGGTGTCAAGGTCTCTCATTTCGCCTACCATGAATATGTCGGGATCCTGCCGCAACCCTCTCCTGAGTGCTTCGGAAAAGGTCGGCACATCGACTCCAAGTTCTCTTTGAGTTATGATGGATTTCTTGTGTGTATGGTAGTATTCTATCGGGTCTTCTATGGTTATTATATGGCTGCTGAGATTTTCGTTCATCCAGTTAACCATGGATGCCAGCGTTGTTGTCTTCCCCGAACCGGTAGGTCCTACCACCATTATAAGACCCCTGGGCCGGGTCAGCAGGTATTTCATTGTTTCAGGTTCAAGGCCTATTTCTTCAAACGTCAGAAATTTGTACGGTATAAGTCTCAGGGCCATCGCGATGTTGCCTCGTTCCTTGAAAACGCTTACGCGGAATCTTGCAAGGTCCTTGAAGGCAAAACCGAAATCTGTCCCCCCGACTTTCTGAAGCTCTTCCTGGTGTTCCCTCGAAGTTATCGCTTTCATGTAATTGGTCGCATCTTCAGGGGTAACAGGTTCAGTTCCCACTTTTGTGAGACCTCCGTGCATTCTCAATATGGGAGGAACGCCGACATTTATATGAAGGTCTGCAGCATCTTCCTTTATTTGCAGCGTGAGCAATTCTTCTATACTCTTTGCCATTTCTAATCTCCGGTAACAGTTAACACTTCATCAAGAGTAGTGATTCCGAGTTTAACCTTTCGCAGGCCGTCATCAATCATCATGTGCATGCCGTTTTGTATTGCAGCTTCCCTTAATTCGCTTACGCTGGCCCTTCTCAGAGTCAGCTCTCTCAGTGTATCGTTCATTGCAAATATTTCGAATATGCCTTTCCGTCCGCGGAAACCGGTGAAATTGCATTCGTTGCACCCTTTGGGCTGGCAGACATTGATTTCTTCGCCTTTTTGAATTTTCAGAGTTTTTGCAAGCTTTTCGTCGGGTTCTATTTTTTCTTTGCAGTAAGGGCACAGTACTCTGACCAGCCTTTGTGCCATGACTCCCTGCACAGACGATGCTATGAGGAAAGGAGGCGCGCCCATATCTATGAGCCTGGTTATAGCTCCGGGTGCGTTGTTCGTATGAAGCGTGCTGAATACAAGATGTCCCGTAAGGGCAGCTCTCAAGGCTATATCTGCGGTCTCAAAATCCCTGATTTCTCCAACAAGAATTATATCGGGAGACTGGCGGAGGAAAGCTCTCAAAATAGATGCAAATGTCAGTCCTATTTCTGAATTGACAGGAGACTGGTTTATTCCCGGTATCTGGTATTCTACCGGCTCTTCGACCGTCATGAGTTTTCTGTCCATGGTGTTGAGGGTCTGCAGGGAAGCGTAAAGAGTTGTCGTTTTACCGGAACCGGTAGGACCCGTGACCAGTACCAGTCCTCCTGAGTACTGGAGAAGGGCGTTCCATGACTGGAGGTCGTCATCGAGAAAGCCAAGTTCCTTGAGCC
>Ga0116144_10006115_pt1 | contig 10630 bp, 6 predicted proteins | sample AD_UKC035_MetaG_FD_89746 | JGI IMG/M metagenome (GOLD analysis project Ga0116144, IMG submission 89746) | Active sludge microbial communities of municipal wastewater-treating anaerobic digesters from USA - AD_UKC035_MetaG | ecosystem: Engineered > Bioreactor > Anaerobic > Digestate | place: USA... | reverse complement strand
GGCGGGTGATCCAACAGATGAACTACCGCAACGGACGCCTGCACGGCACCATGACCATCTATGGCAACGACGGTCGGCCGGTGAAGACCACCGAGTACGAGGATGGGAAGGTGAAGAAGGCCCCACCACCACCTTCTGGCAAGGCGAAGGGTGGTTCGGTGCCGGGGATGCGGTGATCACCGGGGAACATGGTTCGCCGTTGAAGGGTGATGGAGCCGTTAAGGGTGAGTGATGTTTCGCGCCCCAAGCATAGCGAGCACCTCGGGAGCTTAGGTTCGAGGCGAACCACGACGCTTGCCGTGCCGCATCATGCCCATTGCATTTGAACATTTTGCGTCTATCTTCATGCACCTATGTCCTCTGATCATCCCATCGCCGTATCCGCATTCGCCACACGGCCACACGGCATTCGGACAACAGTCCAACAAGGTAGCCCGTGTGGGTCTGCCAGAACAAAGAAGCCCCCGGTGCAGGAACACCAGGGGCTTTGGTCGCTCATGTCCCACCAACCCACCTGAATAGGTGAACGAAACAGAAGCCCTGCAAAGGTACCGCACCACCACAACGTGCTGCTGCCCCTGGCCAGCCCCTGCTAGGATGTTTTTCCGGAACCCGCGTCGGATTGGCATTAGCTCCAGCGGAGAAAGGACCGGGACGATGCGCCCGGCCGATACGAACGACGAACGCGATGACCTCACGCGCGATGAACCTCAGAAGGCCCGGAACCGGCCTCGGCTTGGTGCTGGGCTGCCTGGGGTTTGTTGTTGCTCTCCGCTGTGAGGCGCAGATCAACCTAGTGCCCAACCCGGGGTTCGAGGAAGCGGATACTTGCTCTGATCAGCTGCCACCATTTGTCGGCATACACGAATGGTACAGTGTCAATGGAAGCCCGGATCATCTACGAAGCTGTCTGCCTTACGGGGATTTCCGGGGGCTGCCCATGAACTTCTTCACCTACCAGGAGCCCTTCGAGGGAGCCTCGTGTGCTGGTATGTACACGTACTTCCAAAGTGGATCAATCGAGGGTCGTGAATGGATCATGGCGCCTTTGCTGCAACCGTTGGCGGTGGGGCAGACCTATTACTGCAGTTTCCGGGCGAACGCGGCATTCGGGGGCAATCACACCTATCCCCAGCACTGGCTGGCCAACGACAAAGTGGGCATGCGCTTCACCACCACGACCGTGCCTCCTTGGAACGTCGGCGACCCTTTCCCGGGGCCTCCAAACCACGCACACATCATGTACCCGCAGATCCTCTCGGATACGGTGGGCTGGGCTTTGGTGAGCGGCAGCTTCGTGGCGGACAGCGCCTACCAGTACGTGATGATCGGGCAGTTCTTCAGCAATGCCTTGACGGATACGCTGCACTTTTCTCCTGAGGGCGTTCCTTGGTACTGGTTACCGCGTGCCTACACCTTGGTGGATGCGGTCTGTGTATCGCCAAACCCGGACGGTTGTGATCTCGGGCAGGGGCTGGGCGAGGCGCAGGGTAGCAACCCTGTGCTGTTCCCGAATCCGGCACAGGGCCAATTGATCGTGGCGGAACGCGCCGGGGCGGAGGCACAGGTGCTGGATGCTATGGGGCGCGTGCTTTGGCAGGGCCGGATTCCTAATGATCGCTGGGTGCTGGAAGTGGGTTCATGGGCACGCAGTACCTATGTGTTGCGCATGGCGCATCGCGGCAGGTTGGAGTCGCACAAATTCGTATTGACCGAGTGAACGCATCGTTCCGGTCCTTTCAGTGAACACAAACACGAAAGGACATGAGAACGAAGGATTTCTTGAAGCACCTGATCCTGGGTGCGATGTTGCTGACTGCCGGCAAGGTGGTGGGGCAATCGACTACGCCCGGTAATGTGGCTGGTTTTAGCACCGATTTTCTAGGTTGGGATAATACCGGGACCAACAACTTCCCGCTGATGGTGCGGCATGATCTGAACCAGCCGATCGACTGGTACACGAACGCGCTCCATCGGATGCGGTTGTGGCAGAACCAGACCAACACGATCAACAGCCTGACCAACATCAACCAGAACGGTTTCGTCGGCATCAGCGATCAGCCATTGTTCTTCAATGGCAGCGTAGGAGCTTTCAGCAGGCTGCATTTGGTGGATCGTGGCACTGGCACCACCAACTTCGGGTATTACGCCCAGCAATTGGGCTATCGGCGTTGGCAGCGGAACGGGGTCACCTTCACCGGCAACAGTGATCATGGTTACGTGGGTCAGAAGTACATTCTCGACGGTGACAATGCACCGGTGTACGATAAGTCGGACATGGTATTGCATTGGAGCAATGATCCAGTGGGCGAGATCGGTCCGGACCGGTTGCGGTTCTTGTTCACGTCAAGCAAGGACGGTTCGGCACATGGCAGCGGTAGTGATGAAGGCCTGGAGGCCATGCGCTTCACGCCCATCGATAACGCCACGATCAATGCAGGACTCGGCGATTTCTACCGGGGCAACATCCTGGATCCGGTGAACGTGAACGAACCGACCGAACGGTTGGATATCCTCAACGGAAGGCTTCGGATAAGGGAACTACCGACCACCAGCTCGAACGACGGAGTAAGCAAGTACATGGTAGTGGACAATACCGGCGTGGTACACTGGCGCAACCTGCCAGCGGCAGCTACACCGGGGTGCGAATGGAGCAGGAATACGACCTACAAGCAGGTGATCAGTGGGTTGGGGAGTCCGGGTTCTGGCGGAGGCTGTCCCGACCGTGAGTGGCTGTACAACATTGGTGATCCGTCGTTTCCAACGGTGCTGAACGGGAAGATGACCGTTTATCAGAACAATAATGAACGAGCTCTGCGTAGCGGGTTGCATATGAAGATGGTTACGCTGCCTACATCACCATCCGAGAGCTACGGCATTCTTTCGGAGGTCACCCCAGTTTCCGGCCAGAGCACGCCGGTGAGCTATGGGGTGCGCGCTTCGGTGAAGGACCCCTGCAATAGTTCTACGGGAGGTTCGGGATACGGCTATGGCACTGCTGGGATCGTTACGAAATCGAATGCGTCTGCCGTGACTGAGATGTTCGGTGCAAGTGGAGATGCTCAAGTGGTATCGTCAGGGGTGGCGAATAGGATGATCGGTACGCATGGTCGTTCTTACGTCAACTTAGGTTCTACATCAGAATCCATTGGGGTTTGGGGCAGAAGTGTCCTATTCATGGCCACGGGAAGCGTGCTGGACAGCCGCGGTGGTAGTTTCCTTTCGCAGGCTTGGACGTCCACAGCAACTAACTCTTACGGGCTCACGGCCATGTCTGAAAGCCGATACTCTGGTGCGATAACGGGTAGCAGTTATGGTGTGAAGGCGGAATCGAGAGCGATCCTCGGTGGAACGGTCAACGACAGTTACGGGCTATGGGCAAAAGGAGATAATGCCTCGAATAAGAACTATGGCGTGTACTGCGCGGCTGGTAGTACCGGTGGAGAGAATTTCAGCCTTCGAGCGGCCCAGCCCGGTATCACCTCCAATGATTGGTCAGGATGGTTCGATGGCCGCGTGACGATCGTTGGAGACCTTTACCATGGTACCACACTGATATTCTCCGACGCATCATTGAAGACCAATGTTGAAGATGTGCAGGACACCAGAGCAAGCTTGTCATCTCTCCAGCCGCGCCGGTACACCTATACCGAGGAGGCGCAAGCACGAATGGGACTTGATGGCGATGTTCAACTTGGGTTCATCGCCCAAGAGGTGGAACAAGTATTGCCTGAGTTAGTTTCAGCTACCACACTTGCCGCGATCGTGGATACCTCTGGGACGGAGATCTTTCCGGCCCAGGACGTGAAGGCAGTGAACTATGTGGCTATCATTCCTCTCTTGGTCGCGGGGTATAAGGAGCAGCAGCAAACTATTGATGAACTTCAGGGTCGTTTGGATCACCTCGAACAAACCCTCGCCGCCTGCTGCGCCAACCCCGACGGCAGCCGCATGCTCGATCAAGGGCTGAACCAGCCCAACGAGTTCGACGGTAGCCTCAACGGCAGCGAGAAACTCCGCATCCAGCCCAATCCCTTCAACGAGCGCACCACCGTGTTCTACACCCTGGACCGCGGTGGCCGCACCCAGCTCCTAGCCAACAGCAGGGATGGGCGTGACCTGCGCGTTCTGCAAGAGGCCGATCTGGAGCCCGGTAGCTACCAGTTCGATTGGAACACCGCCGCGCTTGCGCCGGGCATGTATTACGTGACCCTGCTGCTGGATGGGCAACCCTTGGTGAAGAAAGCCGTGAAGGTGGCTCGGTAGTCTTTCGGAGAGGTGAAGGAGGCGAAGGGTGCGAGGGGATGTCCGCTCGCACCCTTTCAATGTCCGGCAGCGCGATGGCTTTCCAAAGCCCGTCCCTCGAACAGTCGGAGGTCCTCGCGACCGTTGAAGATCACCGGAAATACGTACATTTGCACCGCAAGTCGGCGGAAGAGGGAAGAGGGGACCGCCCCTCTTTTTTGTTCCTGTAGGTAGCGTAAGTCGGTCATGGTCAGCGCAGAACAAGTCCGTAACAGCGTGGAACAAAGGCTCCAGGGCACCGGTCATTTCCTGGTGGCGGTGGAACTGCGTCCGGGCAACAAGGTGGTGGTGGAGGTGGACAACGATCGCGCCATCACCCTGCAGGAACTGGCAGACCTGAACAAGGCCGTGCGCGCGGACCTCGGTGAAGCCGCCGACGACCACGAGTTGCAGTTCAGCAGCCCCGGCATGGGCCGCCCCTTCAAGGTGCAGCGCCAGTACCAGAAGCACACCGGCCGCATCGTGCTGGTGGACCTCACCGACGGCCGCACCCTCGAAGGGAAATTGGAACACTACGACGGCACCACCCTCGGCCTGCGCATCCAACACCCGAGCAAGGTGAAGGGGCGCCTGCCCAAACTGGATGAGGAGGTCACCACCATCCCGACCGCCGACATCCGCCACACCAAAGCAAGCATCACATTCAACTGACCGTGCAATGGCCACTGTGAATCTCCTCGAGTCCTTCGGCGAATTCAAGGACAACAAGAACATCGATCGCGTGACGATGATGGGCATCCTGGAGGATGTCTTCCGCGGTGTGGTGAAGAAACGCTTCGGAGAAGAGGCCAAGGTGGATATCATCATCAACCCCGACAAGGGTGACCTCGAGGTATGGCTCAACCGCATCATCGTGGAGGACGGCTTCAGCGAGGATGACAACCTCGATATCGAACTGAGCGAAGCGCGCAAGATCGAACCCGACTTCGAAGTGGGCGAGGAGGTGAGCCAGGAAGTGAAGATCGAGGACTTCGGTCGCCGCAACATCCTTTCCCTCAAGCAGAACCTGCAGAGCCGGATCCTGGAACTGGAGAAGGACCACCTATACAAGAAGTACGCGGAGCGCGTGGGTGACATCATCACCGGCGAGGTCTACCAGATCTGGAAACGCGAGACCCTGATCCTGGACGACGAGGGCAACGAGCTGATCATGCCCAAGGACCAGCAGATCAAGACCGACTTCTTCAAGAAGGGAGACAACGTGCGCGCCGTGGTGTGGAAGGTGGAGATGCGCAACAACACGCCCGTCGTCATCCTCAGCCGCACCGCACCCGAGTTCCTGGAGAAGTTGTTCGAACAGGAGGTGCCCGAAGTGGCCGACGGCCTCATCACCATCAAGCGCATCGTGCGCGAACCGGGCGAGCGTGCCAAGGTGGCCGTGGAGAGCTACGACGACCGGATCGATCCAGTGGGCGCCTGCGTGGGCATGAAGGGCAGCCGCATCCACGGCATCGTCCGCGAACTGCGCAACGAGAACATCGACGTGATCAACTACACCTCCAATGAACAGCTGCTCATCCAGCGTGCGTTGAGCCCGGCGAAGGTCGGCGACATCAAGCTGGACCAGGAGCACAAGCGTGCAGAGGTGTACATGAAGCCGGACCAGGTGGCGCTCGCCATCGGCAAGGGCGGTCACAACATCAAGTTGGCGGGCAAGCTCACCGGATTCGACATCGATGTGTACCGCGATACCGATGAGGTGAGCGATGATGTGAGCCTGGACGAGTTCGCTGATGAGATCGATGAGTGGATCATCGAGGAGTTCAAGAAGATCGGATGCGACACGGCCCGCAACGTGCTCGACCTCTCCGTGGAGGAGCTGGTGAAGCGGACCGACCTGGAGGAGGAGACGATCGAAGAGGTGCGTCGCATCTTGAAGAAGGAGTTGGAGGGTTGATGCGCAACATCAACCCGTAGGGGGCGACGTCCATGTCGCCCGGGCGTGGGGGCGGATGATCATCCGCCCGGTATTCGGAAGGCGATGCGGATCGCCGGGAAGTGTAAGAACGGATCGCGATCATCGATCGCACAGAAGGATAGAGAAGGCAACAGCGTAGGGCATGAGTGAAACGACCGACAAGGGAATGCGTCTGAGCAAGGTGGCCCGGGAGTTCAACCAGGGGTTGCACACCGTTGTGGAGTTCTTGGAAGCCAAGGGCCACAAGGTGGAGAGCAATCCCAACACGAAGATCCCGACCGAACTGTACGAACTGCTCCAGGAGGAGTTCGGCACGGACCGCGCCATCAAGGAGCAGAGCATGGCCACCGTGCAGCAGCGTCAGGAGCGTGAGACGATCTCCCTGGCCAGCGCTCCCGCGCCCAAGGAGAAGGAGACGCCCAAGCCGAAGGAGGATGCGCCGGAACCCGCACATGCCCCGGTGGCCAAGGCCGAACCGGAGAAACCGGATACCCCGGCGGATGAGCCGGAAGTGATCAAGGCGCGCGTGGCCAGGACCGCTGGTCCGAAGACGGTCGGCAAGATCGACCTCGCACCCAAGAAGGCGGCCAAGAAGGCCGCCCCCAAGGTGGAGGAGAAGCCCGCTGCCGAGACCACCGAGCCGGCACCCAAGGCTGAGGAGACCCCGGCGGCCAGTGCCCCTGCCACACCTGCCGAACCCGCCGCACCTGCCGAACCGGAGACCATCCGCGTGAATGTGCAGAAGCTGGCCGGCTTGAAGACCCTCGGCAAGATCGAACTGCCCGTTGAGAAGGAGCGCAAGCCTGCCGAGCGCGATGGCGAACGCGGCCGTCGCAAGCGGATCGTGAAGCCGGGACCCGTGAACGTGGACCGCGCCGTGCAGGCGGAGCAGCGCAACGCCGCACAAACCGGCCGTCCGGGCGAACTGGACGAGAACGCCGTGAAGAAGAAGGTGAGCGAGACCCTCGCACGCCTCACCGGCACTGGCAAGAGCAAGGGTTCCAAACTGCGGCGTGAGAAACGCGACGCACGTTACCAGCGCTTCGAGGAGGAGCAGGCCGCACGTGAGCTGGCCGGCCAGACCCTCAAGGTGACCGAGTTCGTGACAGCGAGCGAACTGGCGAGCATGATGAACGTGCCCGTGACCGACATCATCAAGGCCTGCTTCGCGCTCGGCATGATGGTGAGCATCAACCAGCGACTCGATGCCGAGACCCTCGCGGTCATCGCAGAGGAGTACGGCTTCAAGGTGGAGTTCGTCGGAGCTGATGTGCAGCAGGAGATCCCGCAGGAGGAGGACGTCGCCGATCGCGTCAGCGCGCGGCCGCCCATCGTCACCGTCATGGGTCACGTGGACCACGGCAAGACCTCCCTGCTCGACCACATCCGCAAGGCGAACGTGATCGCGGGTGAGGCCGGTGGCATCACCCAGCACATCGGTGCGTACAGCGTGAAGCTCGAGAACGGCAAGCGCATCACCTTCCTGGACACCCCGGGTCACGAGGCCTTCACCGCGATGCGTGCGCGCGGTGCCCAGGTCACCGACATCGCCATCATCGTGATCGCGGCGGACGACAGCGTGATGCCCCAGACGCGTGAAGCGATCAACCACGCGCAGGCAGCGGGCGTGCCCATGGTCTTCGCCTTCAACAAGATCGACAAGGAAGGCGCCAACGCGGACAAGATTCGCGAGGAGCTCTCCCAGATGAACATCCTCGTGGAGGAATGGGGCGGCAAGTTCCAGACCCAGGAGATCAGTGCGAAGAAGGGTACCGGCATCGACCAGCTCCTGGAGAAGGTGCTGTTGGAATCCGATCTGCTCGACCTCAAGGCCGACCCGGGCAAACGCGCCCACGGCGTGGTGATCGAGAGCACCTTGGAACAGGGTCGCGGCTACGTGACCACCCTGCTCGTTGACGCCGGTACGCTGCGCAAGGGGGATGTGATCCTCGCCGGTCAGTACAGCGGTCGGGTGCGCAACATGTTCAATGAACGCGGCCAGAGCGTTTCAGAGGCACCACCCTCCACGCCGGTCTCCATCCTCGGCCTGGACGGTGCGCCCAACGCCGGTGACCAGTTCCACGTGTTCGAGGATGAACGCGACGCGCGTGCCATCGCCACCCGGCGCCAGCAGTTGCAGCGTGAACAGGGCATCCGCACACACAAGCATATCACCCTCGACGAGATCGGCCGGCGCCTCGCCATCGGCGACTTCAAGGAGCTCAACCTCATCGTCAAGGGCGACGTGGACGGCTCCGTGGAAGCGCTCACCGATTCCTTGTTGAAGTTGAGTACCGAGCAGATCAAGGTGAACGTGATCCACCGCGCGGTGGGGCCCATCGCCGAGAGCGATGTGCTGCTTGCCACCGCATCCAACGCCATCATCGTCGGTTTCCAAGTGCGTCCCACGCCGGGGGCCCGCAAGCTGGCCGAGACCGAGGAGATCGACATCCGGCTTTACTCCATCATCTACGCGGCCATCGAGGAGATCAAGCAGGCCATGGAGGGCATGCTCGCACCGAAGGAGGTGGAGAAGATCACCGGTACGGCCGAGGTACGCGAGACCTTCCGCATCAGCAAGGTGGGCACCGTGGCAGGCTGCTACGTGCTCGACGGCAAGATCGAGCGCAAGAACAAGGTGCGCCTCATCCGCGATGGTATCGTGGTGTACACCGGCGACCTCAACGAACTGAAGCGTTTCAAGGACGACGTGAAGGAGGTGAGCCACGGCTACGAATGCGGCCTCTCCATCAAGAACTTCAACGACATCAAGGTTGGTGACGTGGTGGAGGCCTTCATCATTGAAGAGGTGAAGCGGACCTTGGAGGATTGATAATGACGAGCGTTGAGCGAGGAAGGCCGGGCATCGCCCGGCCTTCCTCGTTCTTGTCCATCCCAAGTCCCGCGTTCGATCAATCGACCCTTGTCATCTCGATCTCGTCCGGCACGATGTAGCTGCCTGGGAAAGCGGTCCTCACATCGTGCAGGAGGTGTTCAGCTTCCAGGCGCGTGCGGAAGTCCCCGACACGCAGGCGGAAGTTCGGAGCGAGCCAGCTCAGGTAGACCGGAACATCCGGGTTCTTCTGCAGGAAGGTCCGTTTCGTGGCCTCCGCTGTGCTACGGTCACCAAGGAAGATCTGTACACGATACCCATCCGTGCGGTGCTTGTGTTCGCCGTAGGCGGTGAGCAGGCGTTCCACCCCGGGACCGAAGGTCAACTGAACGTCTCCGGTGCGCGCGGTCGTATCCTGCTTCATGGGGAACAGTACAGGCTGCACCGGGTCCTGTGCAGGAGCGGTCAGGACATGCAGTCCGAGGAGCAAGGCCGCGAGAGGGGAATAGGGTGCAAAGCGCATTCTGTGGTGGCAGCCAAAAGTAGGCCGAGGTGGCCCTGGGTGTGCCTCGGGACGGTCGGTTCAGAAGGGCCGCACTATTTAGATGATCTCTAAATAGTGACATCGCCATGGCATCCGGAGCAAGCGCAGGTCCCGCGTACGGTCCGCCTTTTATTTTTGCCGCCGGATAAGCGGAAGCTTTTCCCTCTAAAATGCTCGGAATGCCGCTTTTAGCAAGGATTTCAGAACGTTCAACCGGGCTTCTCCACGCATCCCTCGCCGTCGTTTTCCTACTGTTCACCACCCTGGTCCAGGCCCAGCCTGCGGACAAGGCGTTGTATGACCAGGGGGCCAAGCTGTTCAAAGGGAACTGCGCCAGCTGTCATAAGCCTGACAAGGACATGACCGGTCCGGCACTGAAAGGAGCCAAGGGCCGTTGGGAAGGCAAGGGGGACATCTACGAATGGGTCAAGAACAGTTCGGCCTACATCAAGAGTGGCAATTCGTACGCCAAGGAGCTGTTCGACACCTGGAAGGGCAGTGTGATGACCGCGCAGGCCCTCTCGAACGAGGAGATCGATGCGGTCCTGTACTACGCCGATAACTATACCCCTCCGGTAACGGACAAGCCCAAGGATGGTGCTCCGGTGCCGGGTGCGCCAGAAGAGACGAGCAACTGGCCGTGGCTGGTGGTGATCGCGCTGCTCCTGCTGGTCGTTGGCCTTAGCCTTTCCGGGGTGAAGAAGAGCCTGACCAACGCCGTGCGTGAAGCGGAAGGTCAGGAGCCGCTACCTGATCGCACCTTCGGCCAGAACCTGCGCGCCTGGGCTTGGAACAACAAGGCCTTCGCGAGCATCATCGGACTGTTCATCGTTGTCTTCCTCACCTTGAAGCTGTGGGATGCGGCCTTCGTGATCGGCGTGTACGGCGGTGACGAAGTGCCTCACTACAAGCCCGAGCAGCCCATCCTCTTCAACCACACCCTGCACGCCGGCAAGGCCGATCAGGGCAACCTGAACATCGACTGCCAGTACTGCCATAGCAGCGCTTCCAAGAGCAAGCATGCGGGCAT
>Ga0116144_10006113_pt1 | contig 10633 bp, 7 predicted proteins | sample AD_UKC035_MetaG_FD_89746 | JGI IMG/M metagenome (GOLD analysis project Ga0116144, IMG submission 89746) | Active sludge microbial communities of municipal wastewater-treating anaerobic digesters from USA - AD_UKC035_MetaG | ecosystem: Engineered > Bioreactor > Anaerobic > Digestate | place: USA... | reverse complement strand
TGCAGCCGGCATTCTTCGCGGCCTGCTCGACCCCCGCGCAACCGGCCAGAACAATCAGGTCCGCAAGAGAGTGTCTCTGGCGGACCTGATTGTTCTGGCCGGTTGCGCGGGGGTCGAGCAGGCCGCGAAGAATGCCGGCTGCAAGGTGACGGTCCCCTTCACGCCGGGACGCATGGATGCCTCGCAGGGGCAAACCGATGTAGCCTCCTTCGCCGTGCTCGAACCGAAGGCAGACGGCTTCCGCAACTACCAAAAGGCCCGTTGTGCTGTCTCGGCCGAGGAACTGCTGGTCGATAGGGCACAACTCCTGACCCTGACGGCGCCCGAGATGACCGTGCTCGTGGGCGGCATGCGAGTCTTGAACGCCAACTTCGGGAAGTCTCCGCATGGCGTCTTCACGAAACGGCCCGAATCGCTCACCAACGATTTCTTCGTGAATCTGCTCGATATGAGCACGGTGTGGAAGCCAACCTCCAAAGATGCTGACGTGTTCGAGGGTCGTGATCGCGTAACGGGCGAACGGAAGTGGACCGGCACCCGCGTAGACCTGATCTTCGGCTCAAACTCCCAGCTCCGGGCCCTCGCGGAAGTCTACGCCTGTGAGGATTCCCAGGACAAGTTCGTGCGCGACTTCGTCGCAGCGTGGAACAAGGTCATGAACCTCGACCGTTTCGACCTGGTCTGATCGGTGTGTGGATGTCGATATCCTTCTGTGTGACCACAGAATCCAATAGCCAACTCAACTGAAAGGAGAATCGCTAATGTGTAATGAGAACCGATTGCCGTTGATCGGCGAGAAGGCCCCGTCGTTCAAGGCGGAGACCACCCAAGGGCCCATCAACTTCCCTGATGATTTCAAGGGCAAGTGGGTCGTGTTCTTCTCGCACCCGGCCGACTTCACACCGGTCTGCACCACGGAGTTCATGACCTTCGCCTCCATGCAGCCCGAGTTCGAGAAGCTCAACTGCAAGCTGCTCGGACTGTCCATCGACAGCACGTTCAGCCACATCGCCTGGCTGCGGACTATCAAGGAGAAGATCGAGTACAAGGGCATGAAAGGCGTCGAGGTGAACTTCCCGGTCATCAGCGACCTGACGATGGAGGTGTCCAAGGCGTTCGGCATGCTCCAACCGGCCGCCAGCAGCACCCAGGCAGTGCGGGCGGTGTTCATCATCGATCCGAATGCCGTCGTCCGGGCGATTCTGTACTACCCGCTGAGCAACGGGCGGAACATGGACGAAGTCAAGCGGCTGCTCGTCGCGATGCAGCACTCGGACCAGCACAAGATCGCCACCCCGGCCAACTGGCAACTCGGCGACGACGTGATCGTGCCGCCGCCGGGCTCGTGCGGCGCAGCCAAGGAGCGGGTCGAGAAACCCACGGCCGATATGAAGGTCCTCGACTGGTTCATCTGCCTCAAGAAGTGCCCGCACGGCAGCAAATAGGCCGGGATGACCCGTAGTGCTTCCTGCCGCTGTACGTGTTCTGTGGCAGCCAGATGAGACAAGCGGTGGGCAGCCTATCGGCGTATGGCCTGTTCGGAGTTCCGCGGTTACGCGGTCTGCACCCGCCTGAAGGCGGAACTCCAAAGGGTGTCCGCCACGTTTGCCCACTATCTCAAGATGGACAGCGTACTGGGCGCCGACACCGAGTTCCATGCTCTTGCACTTTCCGTCTGCAACCCGCCGCAGCCTCTGCGGCAGGAAGAGCCTGGATTCCCGCTTCCGCGGGGATGACAAGAGAATGGACATCGCGGCCGGCCAAATGGCGACGCGGTCGTGCCCGACGACTCTTCTTCGCGTCATTCGCGCGTCACTTGGTCTTGGGCTCGCCCTCGCCGGAGTCCGCGTCGCAATCGTACGTCCAGATCCGGATGCGGATGCTGGTCACCAGATCGACCGCGCTGTACGGGGCGGACAGGGTGACCGTGGAGTCCGTCAGGAAGCCGTAGGAGAACGTGGAACCGAGGCCCTGGTTGGTCAGGTTGGGCCCGGCGATTCCGGAGACCTTCCACTGGAGATCGATCACGTAGTTGTCCGTGTCGCCGCCGAGGTTGTGGACCAGAATCACGCCGTAGCGGTCGCTGGGGTCGCCGAAGGGCGTGACGATCCAGCCGCTGTTGTAGGCGGGTCGAGGGAAACAGGAGACGCTGGCCGTCGTGCCGCTGTCGATCCGGATGTCGTCATAGTAGACCGAGGACGCCTCGTTCGCGAACAAGTCGATGGCTTGGAGCGTGCCGTGCAGGTCGTCGTCCCACTCGCCGACCGCGATCTGCGTGCCGTTGTAGTACTCCTCGAACGTGTTGGCGGACAGATCGATGACGAGCCGGATCTCGACCCACTGGTCAAATGCGATCCTCGCTCCGCTGCCGGTGTCGCCGGAGAAAGGCATGATGGCCCCCGTCGCCAGATTGTACTGCGTCTGGATGGACCAGTCGTAGGGCCCGCTGTCATTGTAAGTATTCAGCAGGATGAAGTAGCTGAGGCCGCTGGAATGCGAGGGAACGTACTGCCAGGCGGTGAGGACCCACTTGCCGCCGGACAGGCGGAACTCGTGCACGAGATCGGAGTCGCGCGCGATCTCGACGGACTGCCTGCCGCCGTGGGCGTAGAGGTTGGAGACCAGGGCGCCGGCCGACGCCGAGTTGTTCCAGCCCTTCCATCCGCCCTGGCCGTGCAGGTCGGTCCCGGCGGCATACGATTCGAAGTCCTCAGAGAATTCGCTCGCCCACGCGCCGCCCGCCAGGCCCAATAGAACGATGAATGCCGAAACCGCGATTTGCCTTTTCATGATCAACCCCTTTCCTGAAAGGATGAACGGGTACATTGCCGTCGCCCCATATCATCTCTTATAGCAGAAACGACGGCCTCTGTCAACGTAAACGCGGGCGTGCCCCTCCGAGGGGGCGCAATTCGTGTTTGTCGGCAGGTTCTTCCAACCCCCTGGGAATCGACCCCTTTCACAGCAAACCAGAAACTACCTGCAAACTTGAACCGCACTCTTCAGAGCAGCCTGATGAGGGTTCGGCGTGTCGATCGCCTCTTCTGGGGCCGCGTCGGCACAGATTCTGCCTGGGCCGGCCCAGCGGATCTGGTAAAATGCACTCACGATCATCGATGACCGTTCGGACGGTTGGACTCATGTGGCATGAAATCATTGCTCGGGGCAGGACCTCTTTCGCGAGAGCCTACGCTGGCTGGCTGAGGGTGTGCAGTCGCTTTGCGCCGCGACGGTTGAGCCAAGTACACCTGGCCCGTCGGATCAAGGTGATCGCCCACCGCGGGGCCTCGCACCTGGCGCCGGAGAACACGCTGGCCGCCGTGAACCTGGCCTGGGAGCACGGCGCGGACATCGTCGAGGTGGACGTCCACCTAACGAAGGACGGGCGAATCGTCGCGATCCACGACCCGACCACTGAGCGGACCGCAGGCGCCGGTCTGGAGGTCGCGAAGACGCACTCCCGCCATCTGCGACGCCTGGACGTCGGCAGCCACAAGCACGAGGATTTCACGGGCGAGACCATCCCGTTCCTGGAGGAGGTCCTGGACACGATCCCGGCGGGCCGGCACCTGTTCATCGAGATCAAGTGCGGCCCGGAGATCCTGGCGGTCCTGAGCTAGGTCCTCTCACAGAGCGGCAAGCGGTCGCAGGTCGCGATCATCGGGTTTGACCTCCAGACCATGAAGGCTGCGAAACAGGTCATGCCGGACATTCCCGCCCACTGGCTGTGCGACAAGAAGCTCTGGCGGCCGTTCAGTCGCTCGCTGGCGAAGACCGCAAAGGAGCACGGACTCGACGGGATGAGCATCCACTGGTCCGGCGTAACGTGGCGGTTCGCCCAGGCGATGCGCCGGGCCGGCCTGAAACTCTACGCCTGGACGGTGGACCATCCGGCCGACGCCTCCCGCCTGCACGCGATGGGCGTGGACGGGATCACCACCAACCGCCCGGGGTGGCTCAGGAGGCACTTCCTCGCTCACCACAGCCGCGGAAAGACCCCCCAATGCGGGCCAAGGGCCCGACGCCAGACAGGCTCCGTGAAACGTGAAATGGGCGGGGATTAGCTGTTGACTCACGAAGGCAGCGACTGGTAGAATAGAAGCGTGACGGCTTTCTCGTCAGGATGGAGTGCAGGGTAGGTCGATCACCGTGGAAGAGGATCACATGGGTAGAGCGTAACGCTGTCGGCAGGCAGCGAACCAATATCATCTCTGTTTCTACTGGGAGGTTGGTTATGTATAGGAGAAGTGTGTGTGTGGCCTTGGTCTGCGCCCTGGGCGTGGCGTCCACGGCTTGTGGGAATCTGATCGGCTGGTGGACGTTCGACGAAGGGACCGGCACAGTCGCGGCAGATTCCAGCGGCAATGGAAACAACGGGACCTTCGTGGGCGCCCCGGTCTGGGTGACCGGCATGCAGAACGGCGCCCTGGAGTTCAACGGCAGTTCCTGCGTGGATTGCGGCAACACGGAGAAACTCGCCACGACGGGACCGATCACCATCGCCTGCTGGGTGAAGCCGACAGTGCTGTCGGGCGACAAGTCCTTCGTGGCCCGGGACGCGGGCTACGCGTTCAAAGCCTACGAGACGAGCCTGCGATTCACGACGCCCGGCATTCTCGACCACACAGCGACGAACACCGTCCTGGAGACGGGTGTCTGGCAGCACGTAGCCGTGACCTTCCAGCCGAGCACGACCAACGGCGCGATCTTCTACCTCAACGGAGGCGTAACCTCGCGCCTGACCAGCTCCGCACTGGCCGCAGGCACAGGCCCCTTCCGCATCGCCAACAACCAGTGGAGCCAATGGTACACCGGCGCCATCGATGACGTGCGGGTCTACAACCACATCCTGTCGGGCGGCGAGATCCTGGCGGCCATGGCCGGCGAGGTCTATCCCTTCGCGTCGGCAACAGCGCCCCAAGATGGTGCGATGGTCGCCTCGCAGCAGGTCACGCTGACCTGGAAGCCGAGCGAACTGGCGACGTCCCACAACGTCTATTTCGGCGACGGCAAGGACGCGGTGGCCGCTGCGACGGAGGCGGACACCGCCGTCTTCCTGGGCAACACCACCGCCACCAGTCTCGCCCTCGCGACCTCTGCGGCGGGGCTCCTGACGCCGGGCAAAACCTACTACTGGCGAATCGACGAGGTCAATCCCGACAATCCGGACAGCCCCTGGAAGGGCGCGGTATGGAGCTTCTCCGTTCAGCCGCTGGTCGCCTGGAGTCCCGTCCCGGCGGACGGAATCGCCTACGTCGACCCGGATCAGGATCTTTCGTGGCAGACCGGCACCGGCGCCCTGTTCCACACGGTCTATTTCGGCCAGAGCTTCGATGAGGTAGACGCCGCCACCGTGGGCGCGACGATGACCACCGGCACCACCTACGATCCGGGCCAGTTGGCCGCAGACACCACATACTACTGGCGAGTCGACGAGTTCCTCCCATCCGGCACGCAGAAAGGCGAGGTCTGGAGCTTCCGGACGCGACCTGCAATCACGGAGGTGGCCGATCCCAATCTCCTCGCCTGGTGGAAGCTCGATGAAGGCGAAGGCACGGCGGTCGCAGACTGGTCGGGCCACGGCCATCACGGCGCCCTCGCCGGCGGCGCGACATGGACCGCCGGTTTCCGCGGCGCCGCGCTGCAGCTCGACGGCGTCGATGACTGCGCCACCTTCGGCGCGCCCGCAGCCCTCTTTCTGCCGAGAAACTACACCTACAGCCTCTGGTTCAAAGTCGCCAAGAACATCTACGGCAACAGCGGCGCCCAGTATCTGCTGTGCTTCGGATCGCGAAGCGACCTGGTCCTGGGCATCGAGGACGGGGTCGGCATCAACGGCGATCTGTCCCTGCACTACTACGACACGACGCCCGGCTTCCAAGCCATCAGCGCCGGCAACATCATCTGGGACTCCGATGAGTGGCACATGGTCGTCGCGACCAAGGACAGCGCGGTCGGTCACAAGCTCTACCTGGACGGCAAGCTGAAGGCCGAGGACACGAACACGAAGAACGACAATTACAACACCACGCGGATCATCTCGATCGGCGCCCGAGCCTGGACCAACCCGAGAGTCGCCTTCTTCAAGGGGACCATCGACGAGGTCCGCGTCTACAACAAGGCTCTCACGGCGGGCCAGATCGACGATCTCCTCCGCGGCGACACCCTGATGGCACAGGACCCGTCGCCGTCGCGAGGCGCCATCGTGGACATCCGTGACGCGGTCGAACTGAGCTGGACCGCAGGGGACGGAGCCGCCTCCCACGACGTCTACTTCGGCACGGACCGCAAGGCCGTCGCCGCAGCCGACAAGACCTCGCCCGAGTTCCAGGGCAATCAGACCGGCGCCAGCCTCGATCTCGATGGCCTGGTGCAACTGGGCGGCGCCTACTACTGGCGAATCGACGAAGTCCAGGCCGACGGCAGCACATACGCCGGCGATGTCTGGGGCTTCACCGTGCCCGCCCACCTGGTCGTGGAAGATTTCGAGAGCTACACCAACGACGAGGACAACGGACAGGCCATCTACCAGACGTGGATCGACGGCGTCGAAAACGGGACCACCTCCTACGTCGGCTACGAGACCGCCGTCGCCGGCACATTCGGCGAAACGACCTTCGTCCATGGCGGTGGCCAGTCGATGCCCATGGACTACGACAACGTGAACTCGCCCTACTATGCCGAGGCGGTTCGCACCTTCGACAGCGCTCAGGACTGGACCGCCGCGGGTGTGAACACGTTGACATTGTTCGTCCGCGGACGCATCTACAACGGCCAGGGACCGTTCTACGTGGCCCTGGAGGACAGCAGCGGCAAGCTCGCCGTCGTGTACGACGACAAGGCGGTCAACTCGCCCCAGTGGATGCAGTTGGACATTCCGCTGTCCGAGTTCGCCAACGTGAACGCCGCCAAGATCAAGAAGATGTACATCGGCGTAGGCGAGCGGAAAGCTACGACCGCCGGCGGCGCCGGCAGGATCTTCGTCGACGACATCTGGGTGACGAACCAGTAAGGATTCGTCGCACAGGTTCGTTCAACGACATGAATCAGAGAACCGAGGCCCCGATGTCGAACGTCGGGGCCTCGGTCTTTTCTTCATGGGCAGGGAAGATAACGCCTCACGGCGTCACCACAAGCGGATTCGTCAGACGCAGCCTCTGCGGACTCCGCCGTCCGCGGAGAGAGCCAGAGTAACGTGTGCAACCGCCAGCAGCCTCGCGGCGCGCATACGCCCGCCTCCCATAAAACACGATGTGACACAACTAATAAATCCGATATTCCGTGGGCCGGCCCTGGCGGGGACCGTCGAACAGCATCAGGACAGTGACATGGTCGTCGGCCTCCTCCAGGATCGTCATGGCCTCCGCCTTGCCGCGAACGTCCGGGATGGGTCCGATCTTGTGCACCTCCGAACCCTTGCCGTCCCACGAGCACAGCAGGAACTCGCGATCCTCGTCGTAGTCCATGGATTGCGTGTACTTCTCCGAAGGCTCGGAGGCCGAGTTGCCTGCAATGATCAGGAACTCCGCACGACCCGCAACGATCTCGCGGATGCCGAACCCGGCGCCCAGGCGAAGCCTGTGGAGCACGTAGTTCGGCTGGGGATTGCCGCGGAACACATCGTCCGCCGGGATCTCCAGGACGAACGCATCCCCCTCCAGGTTCGGGCTTCGCAGTCCGACGAACAGACGCCCGTCCCGCACGGCCAGGCCCTCGATGTTCACCCCCCGCTGCTGGAGCGGTTGGCCGAAGTGCGGCCCGAGGACCGGGTCCGCGCGCAGCACGGCGGCAAGACTCGCCCGGTCCGGCGAAGCCGCTCGGACCGGCAGGCCCGTCGCCGGGTCCACCGTGAGACGAAAGACACTGAACCGATTCCCCTGCGGCAGACCCTCCTTCTTGGAGATCCCGTGCGAGCCGATGATGTAGTAGCGATTCCCCTCAGACGCGATGGCCTCCGTGTCGATCTCGTCGCCCGAGCGGGCCAGCGAAATCGTCTCGACGACTCGCAGCGTCCTGGCCTGACGAGACAGTTCAACCACCTGCACGTCGCGTGACTCATCGGCGCCGACGAGGCCGAATCGCTCCGAGATACAGGCCAGGCCGCTGAGATCCTGATCTTCCGCGACTTGCCCCCTGAACGACCATCGACCGGTCGGCTCGATTCGCGTCCAAGGCCGGGCTCCGCTGCGGGCCTTCTGCGACGGTTCTGCGGACTTCCCACAGGCCGGCACCAGCAGCAGGACCAGCGAAAGACAAAGAGAAACGATTCCCAACAGTGTCACTCGAATCCACTCAATGCCCATTCTGTCAACCTTCCGACATCCGGTGAGAAACGTCCTGTAGCAGACACAGTACTGCCAATGTACTCGCGCAGAGCGGCGGCGGCAAGGCTTGTTCCCGGTGCCTGTGGAGCCACCCGGGCGCCTTACCCGAAGTCCTACGCCCCATGGGAACATCAAGGGCCGACGAAACCTCGGAAAAATTTTCTCAGGTTGGTCCCAGAAACCCGCGTGCTGCATCCTCCAGCGCGGGTGCCGCGACATTTCTTCGCTTCCGAGCGGACCGGCGTCAAACTGTCTCTTGATTGTTGACAACCGTCGTGGTAGAATGAGTCAGATCCTTTATGGGGTGGTGCCAAGCTATGAATGAAATGCTTCTCGCTTTGTTCGTCATGCTGCTGTTCCTCCCGAGCATCGCGTCCAGAACGTAAACCCGGAATCCCCCAAGGTGTAGTGTGCTTTCGGGTACTGTTGCGGACCGGACGTCCCGGCGGTTGTGATCGTCCTGTTCAGACGCCCGGCACGTAGACACCCGATGGAACGCACCGCCATGCGTCCCTTTCATCCGGTTCCGTTGACCGGAATTGTCCCGCTACAGACACACGCCGCACGAAATCCGCCATCGAACTAATCTCGCTTGACAAAATGGGCGAAAGGATGCTAGGATGCTACCTGGATTGGCCTGTGTGTACTTCTCACTGTCCAGCAATGGACACCGGTTGCTGCGTCCCGGCCCGGAAGGGATGGATTCTTGGGTTGCGCTATCCCCTGGGGAACGGCGATGTACCGAAGCTCAGCCGGATGACGCGCGAGTTGAACGTATCGTGGGCTTCTGTTGACGACGATGACGTAACGGCGGAGGAGATCGGTGCGCGTGCTGTTGCCAACAGACAAACTGGAATGAGGGCAAGATTTTAGGAGGAACGCACATGAACAAGATAGTGTCGGTATTGATCGCTACATTGGCGTTGAGCACAATGGCGACAGCTTCTGACATAGCCATTTCCACACAGGCAAACTGGTGGACGCAAGAAGCGGCTGATCGCGAGATGCAGGAAATTGTGGACAACGTAAACGCTGCGTCCGTCGAACGATTCACAGCGAGCCAACAGGTCGCCCTGGCAGACTGGGTGAGGGATCACACCGGGGACGGCGTGTCGGACCTCTTGATCCTCTGCGGGCAGTGCCCTGCAACGATCTACGCACCGGGTAACACGCAGCCCGATGGCTCCCTGCTCGAGTTGTTCCTGGATGACGGCAACTGCATCATCAACACCGGCGACTGGATCTTCTACGTCGTCGATGGCGCCGGCACAAACGGTACGGCTGCATTGCCCTACGTCATGGACATTCCCAGTATGGACATGTGGGACGACGCCACGCCGGTTACTGTGACGGCCGACGGCGCGAAGTACACGCCGTCTCTGGTCAATTTCAACACGGACCGCGCCATTCACTTCGATGTGCTTCAGAACAACTGGTCTGCGGAACTAATTCTGGCTGTGGCCGCCGACAACAACAGAGCGGACCCCGTGATCCTTCACAACTCCGTGACGGGTGGTCGCATCGGCATCTTCTACCAGAAGTCTACCGATGACACTCTGCCTCGCGGCGAGGTCATGAGTGAATGGATCAACAACTGGTATCTCCCCAAGGTCGGCGCCCTTAATCCGCTCGCTCGCAGGCCCAGCCCGAAGATTGGGAGCGTGGTCGACACAACGACCGTACAGGCCTCGTGGTTCGCGGGCGATCTGGCCGCCCAGCACGATGTCTACTTTGGCGAGAGCTATGACGAAGTCAGTGCTGCTACGCCGGACACCACCGGGATCTATGTCGGCAGGCAAGCCACCACACAGTTGGCTATGGGCGTGGCGGGCGGCCCTGCACCCGACGGCCTCGTGCCGGGCAAGACGTACTACTGGCGCGTCGATGAGATCAATGATGGCGAGGCGGACAGCCCCTGGAAGGGGAACGTCTGGAACTTCACGGTCCGACCGCTGACGGCTTGGGGCCCCACCCCTGAGGATGGAGCCACGCTCATCCGACTGGACCGGGACCTGACCTGGAGCGCGGGCATGGACGCGATCTTCCACAACGTCTTCTTCGGCGCCAGCTATGACGAGGTCGCCAATGCGGTGGAACCCATTTCGCAGAGCGTCGATCCGACGCTCGATTTCGAGGTCCTCGGCATCGCTCTCGAAGCGGGCAAGACTTACTACTGGCGAGTCGATGAATTCGCCCCGATGGGCATCACGCAAGGCGAGGTCTGGAGCTTCAGCACCGTGCCCGTGATCCCCATCACGAACGCCCGCCTCGTCGGCTACTGGGGCTTCGATGAAGGCGTCTCCGACACC
>Ga0116144_10006109_pt1 | contig 10639 bp, 9 predicted proteins | sample AD_UKC035_MetaG_FD_89746 | JGI IMG/M metagenome (GOLD analysis project Ga0116144, IMG submission 89746) | Active sludge microbial communities of municipal wastewater-treating anaerobic digesters from USA - AD_UKC035_MetaG | ecosystem: Engineered > Bioreactor > Anaerobic > Digestate | place: USA... | reverse complement strand
TCCTCCGGGTAGTAGTCCATCCAGTAGCCATCGTTGCGCACCATCAACTCGTCGAGGCCGCCCATCCCGTAGAGGCTTTCGGTTGCCATCTTTTGCAGCCCGGCGCCCAACGAGACGAGCACGATGACCGCCGCCGTGCCGATGATGACGCCAATCGCCGTCATCGCCACGCGGGCCTTCATCCGCTTGAGGTTGCTCAACACTAAACGAAGTAAGTCACGGATAGTCATACAAATTACGAATTACGAGTTGCGAATTACGAATTACGAATTAGGAATTGCAAGTTAGGATCAACGGATCAACAAATCCCACACCTCAGTCCTCAGCACTCAGTCCTCAGTCCTCAACTTCCTAATCCCAGAAACCCCTTGATGAAGCGCCAGAGCTTCTGAGGCAGAGTTTCCGGCGTCTCTATCGGGACATCCGGGCCGACCGGGCCGTCAGGACCTATGGGGCCGTCGGGACCCATGGGGCCGTCGGGTTGCGGTATGTCCATCACCTCAAGCGTCAACGTCTGGCTGATGATCTGCGTCTGGTTGAGGTCGTCCACGTAATGGACGTTGACGACGACATCCAACGGACCGGGCGTCATCGTCATCGCCATCGCATCAAGCGTCCAGGAACCGCCGGGGTCCAAATTTCCCACAAAGGTGCTAGATTCGCCCATAAATTCCAACCCCACACCGGTTGCTTCGAGTGTGGGGATGTTGAAACGCGCCGTCCCGGCATTCACCACTTCGATGGGTAGCGGAAATGGCTGGCCGACCATCGCGGTGCCCTCCACCGGCCGATAAAAGCTGACCTTAAAGTTTGGGCGACGGCGCACCATCAGGCTGATGCGCTGCGTGTCCTTTTCGCGGGTGCCGCCCACCGTGTCATAGGCGAGCGCGACCGGCAGGTTGTGGGCTTTCGTCTCCGCGTTGCCCGCCGCCATCATCCGCATCACCACTAGCTCTTTGGCGCCGGCGCTTAACTGCGGAATAAAACTGACATTGCTGCCCCCCACCGGCACAAACGCGCCGAGATTCTCACCATCCACGCCGCCCAACGCCAGGGTGAGCCGCTGCGCCGAGCCGCCGCCGACGTTGCTCAGTTCCATCGTCAGCGTGAAGCTGTCGCCGGGCGACACCTCCTCCGGCTCAGTGTGATAGTTAGCAATGAGCAGTTGCGGGCGATTCGCCAGGCTCACATCCACGTCCAGCCCTACCGTCTGTTGATCGCTGTAGGCGCCGCCATTGTAATCGCTGTACTCCAACCCGACGCTAAGTCCCAAACGGCCACCCTCTTTGACCGGCTTGAGCAACAACGGCAGCGAAACTGTGACGACGCCATTGATTTTGAGCACATCGGTAGCCGCGGCGATGGCGCCGCCTTCCGCCGGGATCGCGGCCTCGGCGTCGGCCTTGGTCATCACATTGGTGGCCGTGCGGCTGCCGCGGTTGACGAGGCGCAATGTCAAGGTGAACGACTCGCCGGGTGCGACGCGCGCGGGCGTGGTGCTCACGCCCTCAATGAGCACCTTAGGCTTGCCGGTCGCGGGGGCGGTCCCGGTGCTGGCCCCAATCACTTCCACCGGGATATTGGCCGGATAGTCGTAATGGTTGCCCTCATAATCGTTAGCCGAGAGCTGCACGGTGACTTGATGGATACCGTTGCTGATCTCTTTGGGGACGCGGAAGCGCTGCGTAGCGACAAAGGTGGCGTTGATGTGAACCTGCCAAAACAGATGTCCCTTCTCATCCAATGGAAGGAAATCCCCGCCGGAAAAGACGGCCATCGTATTCTCCCCGGCGCGGCTGCCGTTGTTGTAGACCTCAATGCTGACCACAAACTCTTGCCCCGGTTTAACCTGAAGTGGGTCCACCGTGTAGTTGCGTACGGTGAGGATCGGGCGGCCATCCGGCGGCGGCGATTCCGGCTTGGGGGTAGCCGTCGGCGCGGGCGCCGCCGTAATGGTGAACGTCCCGGTGCCGACAGTGTTCCCGCCGGCATCCAACACCAACAGCGTATACGTTCCTGTCCCCAAGCCGGTCGGCACGACGGCCTGGAGCGTGGTGAGATTCACGTAGGTGGTCGCCAGGATGCCATAATTCACCAAGCGGATCGTAGTGGTCGTGGTGAAAATGTTGGAACCACCAGGCGCGTAGACACTGATGGTGCCGCCCAGATCAGAACGCAAGGAAGATGGTTCTACTGTCACCGACGCTTGCGCTGTGACCAACGCCGCCATTCCACCAAAAATCAGCCCTGCTACAAACAAAATCAAAGTCCATTTTACAATGCGTCTCATTCAGCCCTCACAAGCGAATTACGAATTGCGAATTAGGAGTTGCGAGTTAGGAGTTGCGAGTTAGGAGTTGCGAGTTAGGAGTTAGGAGTTAGGAAACACCCTGTCACCTGGTCACCTTGTCTCCCCCTCTCCCTCTCTCCCCCTCACCCTCTCTCCCCCTCTCCCGCTCTTCCCCTCACCCACTCTCCCCCTCACCCTGTTCCTGCACGCGCCCATCCCGCAGGTGAAGCGCGCGGGTAGTGTAGCGCGTCACGCCGGGATCATGGGAAACGATGATGATGGTGCGCCCCTCACCATTGAGGTCACTCAACAGCGCCAGCACTTCTTGCCCGGTGTGTGAATCCAGGTTGCCGGTCGGCTCGTCAGCCAGGATGATGCGAGGATCGTTGGCAAGGGCGCGGGCGATGGCGACGCGCTGTTGTTGCCCGCCAGACAGCTCGGTGGGCCTGTGCATCCGACGATCCGCCAGGCCAACGCGCTCCAACAATGCCTGAGCGCGTTCCCGCCGCATACGCGGGGCGATGCGGTTGAAAATCATCGGAAATTCCACGTTCTGCTGGGCCGTCATCGTGGCGACAAGGTGAAATGCCTGAAAGATGAAGCCAATCTCCTGACCCCGGTACGTCGCCAGATCGTTCTCGTCTAGCCCCACAATCTCCCGGCCGTTGACCCAGATCTCACCCTCGGTCGGACGGTCCAATCCGCCCAGCAGATACAACAGCGTAGACTTACCCGACCCTGACGGCCCCATCACTGCCAAAAACTCACCGGGGGCTATCTCCAAATCCACCCCATCCAGGGCGTGAACGACCTGATCACCCATCATGAAATCCCGGTGTAACTGCGCGGTGCGGATCGCGGGCGGAATTAACCCGCCTTGCAATGCCGGGGAATCAGCCAATTCCGCCTCCGGGGGTAGTAGGCCCGGTAACGCCCCCTAACACACCGCCCAAAATGGCCGGGACGATGCCCAACAATGAGAAGACCACCCAGATCGCCAGCACCGCCAACAACGCCTTGCGGTACTTCAGATTGGTAAAAGACATTAACCCCAAGCTGACCAGGATCAAATGCCAGACCATATACAGGTCCACCTTTCCCAAGATGCTGGTCAGCGCCAGTTGACCGGGGCCGGGGGCGATCATTGCGTTGGTGGTTTGATTCACAAAGCCGGAAAGCCCGGCGTTGGTGATGGTCTCGCCTGTGCCAAGGATGTAGGCGGTCTGTACCAATCCCCGGATACCGTACGGCAGCCACGTCCACACAGACAGGCGGAACATCTGCCCGAAGCTGCTGCTGCGTCCCAGGAAGACGCTCGCCAGGTAGAGCGCCGCCCCCCAGAGCAGCCACGCCGCCGGCGTCCCCACGATCTTTCCTGCGATCTGGAAGAGATTGAGGCCGCTTGTCGGCGGCTGCATCGGGGCCTCCCCCATCATCGGATCATAACCCTCGATCATCATAGCCTTTTCGCCCATCATCGCCTCCATTTCCATAGGGACGGCGGGCGCCACCGTTCGCGAGGCCGCCACCAACGGCGCGACGGTCAACAGCAAAATGAGAATAGCCGGGAGCCACCAGGCATGCTTGTGGTTATCCTTCAAATAAGTAAAGGTAGATTTTGGGCGCAGCAACACCCCAAAGAGTAGCGCAAAGATGTTTTTCTTACTCGCGCCGGTTGCGGTTTCTTTTTCCATGGTCCCTCCCTACAGGAAAGAAGCTATCAAGGCGATTATTCCAGACAATCATAACGTTGCAATCTTGTCAAAAGTTCCCGCCAAACGGCAACTATAACACGGCTCGCGTTTTGCGCAACATCAGCTTGGTGGCTCCTGCGCCTTGAAATGTCCCCCCCGCACCTCGTTGGCCTGTGTGAAGACGACGAAACCATCGGGATCGCCAGTATGAACAATCTCTTCGACGTGAGCGATCTGAATATCACTGACCGCGCACAGAAGCACATCGCGCAGCTCACCAGTGTACATTCCCACCCCCTCCAATGCCGTGACGCCCCGCCCTAGTTCTTTCATCAGACGTGAAGCAATCGCGTCTTTGTGCGTGGTGATGATGAAGGCCAGATGCGGCATAGCCTGAGGTTTGTACCAACCCGGTCCTCTGTGTTGCCACTCAAAGCGGCGCGGGACACCCCGTTTCTTATAGCGCCGATAACCTTCGAGGGTGATAAGAAACAAGAAAAGGTAGATTGCTAACACGACCAGAATGCTCACCTCACCACGAATGGCGGCGCCAATGGCCGCCCGACTGATAACTTCCCGCAAGCTGGCGGTCGGAGTCGGATGCACCGCCAATTTAAGTCCCCAACTCGCCAAAATCACGCCGAGAATCGCGGCATAGTTGCGACGGAAGCGGTTGCCCATGGCCTCCCAATGGGAAATTGGGAAAATGGGGTTGAGCAGTGCATCGCTGAGCGCGTCCCCCCAGTCGGGCGCCGGGCGGAACGGCGGCGCAAGCATCGCCGCAAAGAAATTCGTCTCCAGCAGTCGCACCCGGTGATACCACAGCGAGTAGTACGCATAGCGCCGGGCCTCAATATTGAGGAAGATCAGGACAAACAACAGCACCAACAAAATCACAAAGTGCGGGTTCTGCGCCGAGCTGAAGCCAAAAGTGATGGCGCCGGCAGTCGTCACCACCGCCCAGTTCGTCGTCGTGTCCAGGCGGCTGCGCCACAAGTTGACACGCGCAATTTCTGCCCGGTATAGATGCACTAACGCGGTGGTTAAATTCCCCTTATCCAATGTATATCCCTGGTATGTCCAAACGGGATCTTGTTCAAAAGGCGCTGTCATATTGAAATCCCCCTATAAAATCCGCGAGAAAAGGCGCGCTCTATTATACTGCGAAAATATGTTAAAATTGATAGCTACTCAGGTTATCCACTCATTGGGTGTTAACCGCGGCCTGGAGGAAAACTATGAAACATACCACTCATCGAATAGGGCGTTACCTCAGCATCATACTCATGGTAGTCTTGACGGCTTGCACATCTGTGACGCCCGATATAACCGAGACACCGACGAATATCCTCCTCTCCGATGATTTCTCAACACCACACCCGGATTGGACGCTGTTCGATACAGACGTGGGCGCTGCCTATATCCGCAACAAAGAACTGCACCTGGAAGATCGGGGCAAAGGGGTCGCCATCTACTCGCCCCTGCTTAATCACACCTATGAGAATGTTAAAATCTCGATCGAGACCCGGTACGTCCAGGGCGCAATGAACAACTGGATGGGCGTCATCTGCCGGCAGCAGGACGAAACCAATTATTATCTTTTGGCGATCAGTACGGATGGCTACTATCTCATTCAGCGCGTGGAAAATGGCGCGAGCACGCCGCTAAGCGGGCCAGAACGCAGTGATGCCATTGCTACTGGCAGGACCCAGAATCTACTGGAGGTAACCTGTAACGGCACCACCCTCACATTGACGGCCAATCACCGGCGTCTTTCCACCATTCAGGATGCTACCCTGGGGACAGCCGGTCAGGTCGCGCTCTTCACCGACGCGGTTGAGCCAGGGGGGACGGTCGTAACCGCTTTCGACGACTTTCTCCTTGTGCGCCCGTGAATAACCCACAAGACCCCATGACCAAAAGCACACACACTTCCCAGATGTTGTTGTGGATCGGCGCACTCCTCGGCTACGGCGGCCCCTGGATAGCCCAATCAAGCGCGGCCCTGGCCTGGAATGCCTATGACATGTTCGATGTGCTGCGCCTGCTTCCCGAAATCGAAACCGGTGCCTTGAGCGTCAACTTGCAGGCGCTGCGTCTCCCCCTGATAGGCCTGGCCGTTCTGCTGCCGGTGCTATACGCCAACCTGCGATGGTTCTGGCGCATCACCGCGGCCACCTTGGGGGCTGGATTGGCCCTGGCAACACTGCCGCCGTACCCTGAAATCGTCACAGCCTGGCGCACGCCGGGCTGGCGCATCCCTTTTTGGTGGGGCGTCGGCGCGATCCTCGCGGCAGGCGCGCTGATAGAACTGGCATCCCGGTTGGGGAAATCGCGTCAGTGGCTCATCGTGGGGTGGCTTGCGCTCACGGGCATCCCCGCCGTCGCCACCTTCAACCGACTCTTGCCCGCGCTGCACACTCTTCACACCCGGCCCGTCCATACGGGATGGGGTTTCTGGCTGTGGGGCATTGCCACCTTGTTATTGGCCCTCATCTGTTGGTATGAGGGCGCAACGCAGAAGTCAGACGGCGAATGAGGTAAGGAAGGGCCTATGACATTGATGGACAAAATGGCGCATGCGCGCGCAGTCAAAGCCCGACACGAGGCTGACCTGATGAAAAAGGCCCATGTGGTCGGCGTGGGGATTGGCCTGCAACGGCCAGAAGCAGCGGCTCTCCCGGAACCCGCGCTGATTGTCAGCGTGACGAAGAAAGTTCCCTTGGAAAAACTCCGTTCCAAAGACCGCATACCCCGCACATTGGAGGGGATCCGCGTACAAGTGGAGGAGATTGGCGTACCTAAAGCGGCAGAAAGTTAAACGGACATTTTCGCGTTTAATCTGTTCGATCCGTTGAGGCTATTTTCAGCGTTTTCGACTATAAGACTATCTGACTAACGACTATCAGGCTGTTTTCGGAGGAGGGTATCCGTCATGACAACACAAACTGCATTTTTAACCCAGGCGCGCGCGATGTACCAACAACTCATCCCGGAACTTTTTGGACGGCGCAATGTGATTGGCGTGGGCATCGGTTACAAGAACAGCGAAGGACAGGCTACCGGCGAACTCAGTTTAATCATCTCGGTAACGCAAAAGCTGCCTATCGAACAACTCTCGGCCCAAGATGTGATCCCCAAGTTCCTGAACGGTCTGTTGACCGATGTCGTAGAAACCGGCCGCTTCCGCGCCTTTGCCAACGATCCCCGGATTCGCCGCCGCCCGGCCCAACCCGGCAGCTCCATCGGTCACTACGCCATCACCGCCGGAACATTGGGGCTGCTCGTGCAGCGCGATGGCGTCCCCTACATCCTCAGTAACAATCATGTGCTGGCAAACAGCAACCATGCCCAAGCCGGCGATTCCATCTACCAGCCTGGCCCCGCCGATGGCGGCACAGCGCAAGACGTCATTGCCACGCTGGCCGACTTTGAGCCGCTGGACTTCGGGCAGAAGGCCGGCGAGTGTAACATCGCCAACACGCTGGCGACGTGGCTCAACACTCTGGCAAAGTGGACCGGCTCCAGCCACCGCCTGGAAACTGTACGGGTGACGCCCGGTGACAATGGTATGGATGCCGCGTTGGCACGCTCGCTGGCGCCGGATCTGGTCACATCCGCGCTGCTGGACGTCGGCCCACTCACCGGCGTCGCTGAGCCGCAGTTGGGGATGGCAGTGCAGAAAGTGGGGCGCACCACGGGCCTGACCCAGGGCGTCGTGACACAAATTGATGTCACGGTCAACGTGGACTACAGCGGACGCAGCGTGCGCTTTGTCAACCAGGTGTTCGCCAGCCCCATGAGCGCCCCCGGCGACTCTGGAGCCGCTATTATGGATATGCAGCGCCGCGCCGTCGGGTTGCTATTCGGCGGTTCCGACCGGGCGACTATCTTCACACCCATTCAACGCATTCTGGAACGCTTCGATGTTACCTTGATGCATTAACTGACACAACACAAGTCACCCGTTTGTTAGCGGGTGACTTGTGATAGGGAAGAGGGCGAAATCTCCCAGGCGAACTCACTTGCTCCCCGTCACCCCCCACCCCTGGACCATATCGGCGACCGCCGAGCGCGTAGCCTCTGCCCCAAAGCCCCACGCCAACAGCGTGAAATAGTCGCCAATGCCATTGGCGCCAAAGTCAGGACGGGCAGCGTACAATTCCATGAACCCGGCCAACGCCAGGGAAACTACCGCGACGGAATAGGTCAGCCAGGTGAACCAGCGCAACCGGCGCCGGGCGTCCACAATCTTGGCCGCCGTGGGCTTCACCTGAATGGCGGGAAGTCCGGCCAACAGGGGCGGCATTTCCTGGGGGCCTTTTGCCGTAAACGATTCGTTGGGGTTCGGCCGTATTGCATCTATCGCCGCGGCGACGGCGCTTTGCAGCGCCAGATACCCCCCTTCATCCTCCGGCGTCAGTTCGGCAAGCGCCTGCTTGAATTCTGCCACCTTTGCTGACCAATCCGCTTGCTCCGTCTCTGACAAGTCGGCGCCCATTTTCTCCATCTTAACGATCTGTGTTTGCAAAGCCAACTTACGAGCATGGGTAAAACTCGCCTCAATCTCAGCCGCCAACTGGGTATAAGCAGATTCTTCATCAGGGTCGAGCGCATACAACTTGCGCCGCAAAATGGCCGCCGGGGCTGCGCCCTTTCCCTCGCCCACTTGCGCCAATGCGGTCAGGCGCATCTCCAGCGCCTCAAAGCGATTGATCTGCGCGGTCAATAACTCTAATTTTTTCCGAAACTCTTGCGGGTCGAGCATATCCGGGATGGTCCGCAACGCATCCCGCGCCGCCTGCCGCACTTCTTGCAGGTAAAAAGACGGGGCACTCATGGCCGCCAGTTTCTCCGATAAGGCCTGATAGTATTTGAGCTGCTCCAACCAGTCCGGGCGACTTCGCCGCCAGGTCAACCATACCTGCTCGGCGCGCCCGGCTGCTTGACGCGCAACCTCCCAGCGCTGCCCCTCCAACGCGACCTCGACATCCACCAATTCAGCTTCCACTCGCTCGAAGAACGGACGCCCCAACCCTTCCAGGTCTTTGTCCACTTTCATCTGCGTGCGAATTTGCCCCAGTTGCACGAGGATTTCATCGCGGGGGCGGCCGCGCGCGCGGTAGTTGGAGACGCCAATCCCCAGCGCCACGCCCACGACCAGCGCTCCCAGCGGCAGCCAGGGCAGATCTTTCACAGCCACGCTCACCGGAACCGCAAGGCTGCCGCCCTCATAACTGAGCAACAATTCGCCAGTGAAAGCGCCGCAGGGCGCCTGCTGCAAGTCAAAATTCACGGGGATAGTCACCAGGTCGCCAGCCGCGATGTTGACGGTGGGCAAGTCCACGCCGATAACCTCGGCAGGCAGCACCTCATCGCCCTTGGCGCCGACCAGGTCCAGCGAAACCACCCGCAGCCCAACCAATGGCTCAGACGTTCTTAGAAGCAAAGTCCGCGCGACCAGTTGCCCGCGCACGGCAGCGATACTGATCTGCGCCGGCGAAATTGTCACCCCTGATTGCGCGATCAAAGGCCCTGACCACGCCAAAGCAATGATCCCCACCAACACAATCCTGGTTAACCATTTAAGTCGCATCACGGCCTCCCTTGAAAATAGCCGCTAAAGCGGCGGGTTAAAGGGGGTTTTTCGCGGGCGAGCAGACTCGCCCGCGAAAAACCTTTCCTTTGATTCTTGGCCCGCAAGGCCACGATTTTCATCCAACCGTTGGTGAACCGCAGGTTAATGAGGAATCCTCTGAAAATAAGGGTTGGAACGTCGCCACGTTGCAACGTTCAGGCGTTGCAACGTGGTTTTCATCCAGCGGCTGACGGCTCGTTGGTTTCCGGGCTAACAGCCATCATAATGGGAAGAGTAAAAATGAAGCGGCTACCGTGGCCCTCGACGCTTTCGGCCCAAATCCGCCCATCGTGCTGGAAAACCACTTCCCTGGCAATCGCCAATCCCAGGCCCAACCCGCCGTGATGGCGGACCAGATGATCTTCCACCTGATAAAAGGGGTCGAAGATGCGCTCCAATTCCCCCTTGGGAATTCCGATACCGTTATCCGCCACGGCTACCGCGACCCGGCCCGTATGGTGCGCCACGGCCACTTCGATATGTCCGCCTTCCGGCGTGAAGCGGACGGCGTTGTTCAACAGGTTGTTCAACACCAAGGCGATTTTGCCGGCATCGCCATTTATGGTGATGGGCGATGGCGGCAATTTGAGTTGCAGTTCTTGCTGTTTGGCGCCGGCCAATGCCTTCCATTCTCGCGCAACTTCATTGATGGTATCTTGCAAGACAAACGCTTTCGCAGTCAAGGTAATGGAACGGGCATCCAGATAATTCAAGTTCGTCATCTGATCAATCACCGCTTGCAATTTGCCAGCGCCCTTGAGCACCATGTCGAGATCGTTGCTCGTCTCGGCAGAGGCCTGCTCCCGCAAAAAGCTGGCATAGCCCTGCACAATCATCAGAGGAGTGCGCAATTCATGGGAGGCGATGCTGATGAAGTTGGACTTGAGCCGATCCAGCTCCGAAAGACGGCGGTTAGCCTCCTGTAAGCGGGCGACCAAACGAGCATTCTCGATGGCGACGGCAGCGTGCGAGGCCATGGTCGAAAGGACTTGCACGTCTTCTTGATCGAATGGAATG
>Ga0116144_10006107_pt1 | contig 10644 bp, 13 predicted proteins | sample AD_UKC035_MetaG_FD_89746 | JGI IMG/M metagenome (GOLD analysis project Ga0116144, IMG submission 89746) | Active sludge microbial communities of municipal wastewater-treating anaerobic digesters from USA - AD_UKC035_MetaG | ecosystem: Engineered > Bioreactor > Anaerobic > Digestate | place: USA... | reverse complement strand
CTCCTTTAGCAGAGGGTGTTACTCCGGCAGGTAAACAACTATCAGTTACTAAGGTTTACGCAATCGTTGCTCAATACGGCGATTTTGTAACAGTAACGGATATTCTAACTTACGAAAGTGCAGACCCAATCTTGATGGAAACAGCCGAGATTCTCGGTGATCAAGCCGCACTTACCCTGGACACATTAACCCGTGACATCATGGTAGCAGGCTCAAACGTTCGCTACGCCAATGCAGTCGTAGGTCGTACTTCACTCACAGCAGGTGTTGATTTGCCCGATGAGGCAGACTTCGATGCCGCTATCCTTACCCTTAAAAACGGTTTGGCGATGAAGATGACCAAAATGGTTAATCCCGATACCGGCTACAACACACATCCTGTACGTCCTTGCTACATCGGCATTTGCCACGTGAATACAACGCCAATCTTGGAAAAGATGAACCGCTTTATTCCCGTGGAAAAATATGCCAATAAAGCAGATGTTATGGAGGGTGAAGTAGGTACATATCGTGATATTCGCTTCATTGAAACCACAAACGCTAAGGTGTTTACTGGTGGTGGAGCTGGTGGCGCCGATGTGTACGCAACCATGATTCTTGGTATGCATGCATACGGTAAAACCCGTGTGTCAGGCGAGGCTCTCAAAAACATTGTTAAGCCTCTAGGTTCGGGTGGTACTGAAGATCCGTTGGATCAACGTGCTACATCAGGTTGGAAAGCAACTTATGTTGCTAAGATTTTGAACGATTCGTTCATCACTCGTGTTGAACACGTCATTTCTTAGTGCTAACGAGGGGATAGGCAACTATCCCCTCATTGAGAACTATGCCTAGAAAGAAAAAAAACTTTGAAGAACCGGAGATTCAAGATGACGAACTCATGGACGAAGACATGGAAGACGTAGAAGACGTTGAACATGACTTGGAAAGTGAGCCAGTAGTCGAGGATTCCTCGGAACCTCAACCCGAACTCCCCGAAGAAGAACCAAAAACTTGGTTGGATCAAGAGGGAGTAACGGAGATATTGCCTTATCGAGGTAATCAAAAGGACGCATTAAAGACCAAAGAGGCTTTAATGAACCAACCATTACGCAATTTTCATATACCTCTCCATGAGGGCGAAGAAGATACTATCCAATACGATGAAGCGTTTATTAACGGCTTCGGCGTACAGGTGCAAAAAGGTATTTTCGTTGACTTGCCACAAAGCATTGTCGAATTATTCGCAAATAAAATGAAAATTGCCAGTACCGCAGGTAGAGATAAACTAATTAACCGCAATAAAGAAGTGCTTGACGCACTAACCTAATAAATATGGGTAAAACAATCTCAAATGGCGTATATACATCTTCACAAGATATTTTGAACGCCTTAGAACAGTTGCAAACAAATGCTTGCGACATGCTCTTAAACACAGGTGGTTTGGCAATCGGTTCGTCTTCAAAGGCGGCTGTAAAAATTGCTAACACAGTTTATGCGATGATCGACGGTGCTCTTGTTAAAAAGACAACCGCAGAGGTCGCACTATCCGGAACTGTTACCAATGCTAAGTTCAATGTTTACGTTCTCTCAATGGACGCAAGCGGAACCGTAACAGCTTCAATGGGTACAGAGGGCGCTACAATCGGCGCAGTCGTGTTCCCAACCGTACCTGATGATGAAGTCGTGCTTGGCTTTGTTATCGTAAACCCAACCGGTACAGGAAACTTTGTCGGTGGTACAACCGAGCTTGATGACGCAACAGTCGCTCCTAACGCTGTTTACGTTAACACTCCGTATCCGTTCAACCTAAACGCACTTTCTCTCTAATTTGAGAAATAAGCTACCAATATGAAGCCTACCGAAATTGCCAGTTTGGTCCGCTCAAAAACTCGCACCAATGCGACAACTTTTACGGACGCACAGATTCTTACCTTTATGAACCCCATCATGGATTCCATGTCGGAGGAAATCGCAAAGATGAATGAGAATTTGCTTGGCATAACTCGGCAGGCTTCTTTGGTAGCGGATCAACGCAACTATGCTATTGCCGAGGATGTAATATCCTTGAAATACGTAAATGCGAAGATTAACGGCACAGATTGGACAGAATTGGATCATATAGATATTTCAGCACTTGGCATTCCACTCCAGGAAAGCAATATCCGCTCCCACTTCACGGGACATGCTTCCGCCTACGATTTATTGAATAGGGAGATATATTTATTTTCTTCCGAGGCAATAATCGACGTAACAAATGGACTGGAATACTACGCCATTATCTATCCCGAACACCCTGCCAATCTTACCGGCACTGATGACTTATCAAAGGATTCATCTTCAACGACACGTGGATTCCCCAGACAATTTCACACTTTGTTATGTACTCGGATCATCATTGAGTACAAGCAAAGCCGTGATAAACCAATTCCGCTTGTTGGTAATGAAACAACTTTTGATAAGGATTTCAAATCTAAATTAAGTGCAATACGCAATCTTAATACACAAAACTCATTCATAGCTTCTTTACCACCAGAAACAGGTGAAGATTATTAAACTATTATGCTAAAAGACGGAATTATCGTGGCAAATAACCGGACAGGAGAGATTCTGAACAAATCACTCCCAGTCGCCACAACAGAGTATTCACAACTCATACCAGCCGGAACTAGACAATTTACAATTTCTAGCCGTCTGATGGGTACATTGCGCATTGCTCTTAACTCCGGTGAAACAACAACTAAGTATTTAACTATCCCAGCAGGCGCTTCCAAGACGTTCAAGGATCTTGCTGTACGTGGATTAACGCTCTATGTGCAATCAGATACAGGTAGTGATGTCATGGAGGTAGAATGTTGGAAAGATACTGTCTAATATGAAAAAATACTTAAAAATAGTCAGCGTATGGTTGGCTTCAATCATCGTTGCAGTTGGACTTGCGGTAGCAATCAGTCCGGCTGGAGCGCAGATAACAAATCCTAACTTTTGGAGAAAAACAGGAAATGCTGTTTATCTCATCAATCCAAGTTGGACACTTGGCGATTCTTCACACCCGATCCCAGAGATGACGGTAACAACCGCCACAATCACAGGTATCAGTTCAGGCGACCTTTTACCAAGTGCAAATAATACCTATGACATGGGTGCTTTTGGTTCAGCTTGGAAAGATGTGTATGCAAGCGGAACTATTCTAGGTGATAAACTCCTTGTCGGCGTAGGCTCAGTAGGTGCACCCAGCGTTGCTTTCGCAGGTGATGACGATACAGGTATTTTTAGCGTGAGTACTGGAAATGTTGGTCTTGTATCCAATGGTAGTGAGAAATTTAGAGTTGGAGGCAACAACGTAACAATGGCTGATATTGTTCCCTCAACCGATAATACAAGAGATTTGGGTTCTTCTGCTTTTACTTACGCAGAGTCCCACGTTCAAGACGCTTACGTTTACGACACCTTAAATACAGGCTCATGGAAGAGCGCAACAGACCCGGGTTCACCGTATCCATTTATGAGTTTTCCTCTTTCCGCTACACCGGCGGCAGGAACTCGTAACAATGCGATTATTTCAATGGGTTCAAGTTATATGATGAGCTTTTACGGCGAGAATACGGGAGCGGCTAACGCAGTACAAAACAGGAGCGTAAACATCTATGCGCCGAGGTTTAAGGTAGGGCAGGCTAATACAGTCAGCTATATGTACGTAGGCACTACAGACGGCTGTATGGGACTTACATTTACAACAAGTTCTACTTTTCCTACGGCAGTGCCAACGAGTACATCATTTTGTCTTTAATGTTATATGCCTAAAGGTTTTAGACACGGATACGCCAGACACCCTCTTTATAGGATGTGGGCAGAAATGCGCAAACGTTGTTTGAATAGTGGTAGCCAACGTTATAAAGATTACGGAGGTCGAGGAATCAAAATTTGTACGGAATGGAATAATCCTAAGGTTTTTGTTGAGCATTTTATGGATGAATGGTTAGAAATGAAAAGAAAATATCCGAATCAAAGACTTTCGTTAGACAGGATAAATGTCAATGGTAATTATGTTCCATGCAACTGTCAGATAGCAACCATGAAGATGCAGGCAAATAATACTCGATTGAATAGACTGATTACATATAGAGGTAAAATGCAAACAATGGCACAATGGGCAGAAGAGCTTGGATTGTCTAAGTCCACAATTTCTTATCGCATAAATAAGTTGGGCTGGTCTCCTGATAAAGCTCTTACTGTAAAACCAGAGAACCGTGAGACACGGATGTTCACCGCTAAAGGAATTACTTTGAGTATTCTTGGTTGGTCTAAACGAAGTGGTATTTCAAGGGATATTATCTGTAATCGCATTGATAGGCATAGCTGGTCAATGTCTAAAGTATTGAATGAATGTAAAATATGAAAAAACTAGCAATCCTATTTATTACACTTGCCACGATATTGTCGCTTAGCAATATAGGTTTTGCGATTGGGACGATGAGTAGTGCAGAAAAGCAAATGCTGGCAGATGGAGACATGGCAAGTAGCGGTACAACCTCATGGACAAAAGCTCCCGGCATAACAGCAACTAAAATAGCAACTGGAGGTATTGATGGCGGTCAATGGATGAAGCTCGATTACACTACTGGAGGCAATCAGACATATCAGCCAGTATTGACTATTGGCAAAATATACACGGCTAGATTTTGTGCCAAAGGAGATGGTACAGCATATCCGCGCGTTTATATTGGCAATTCAATTTACTGGCAGGGGACAGCGTCAACAGACTGGCAATGCTCGACATTGACAGGGGTAGCCAATGGCAGTGCCAATTTTTATTTGACCGTGAGTGCGACTGGCTCGGCAGGTTTTGATGAGGTTTATGTTACCGAATACACAGGCGAAACGCTAAATGCAGAGAAGCAGATACTTGTTGACGGCGATATGGAAAGTGCTGGCACGGCAAATTATTTTCAAAATTACGTCACGATAACAAAGTCAACAACCGGAGCATACGCAGGGACACAGGCATTAAATTTAGTTAGTGCTAGTGCAGCTATTGCACCATATGCCTATACGGGCAATATCTTAACTGTCGGCAAGACGTACAACGTAAGAGGAGCCGCAAGAAGTGTTGACGGCGTAGCAATCCCGCAGTTATCGCAGGGGGTTTATGCCGCTTTATGGACTGGTACAGCCTCGACACAATGGCAACCATTTAACGTGACATTTGTGGCTAACAGCCAATTTGTGAGGTTTTACGGACACATTAGTAGTGGCATAGGCAATAATTCGCAGTGGGATGAGATTTATATTACTGAATACAAAGGGCAAACGCTTAACAGTGAGAAGCAACTTGTACCCGACGGCGACATGGAGGAGAAAGTTACTTATGGCGCAGAGCTATTAACAAATGGCACTCTTGAAACTGGTAATACTACGGGGTGGGGTACATATGGAGGTGTAACAATATCAGCTGAAACAACTAGCCCTTATGAAGGTTCGTATCTGTTGAGAGCCTTAAGAACGGGTGGTTCACCATTCGCTAAACAAGATATTTTTACAATTTATCAGACGTATCACGTTACAGGCGTTGCAAGGAGCGACGGAACAACTCAACCAATAATACTATATCCAACTGGGTCACTAACTTACGCTCCATGGATTGGTGCAATATCAACCGATTGGCAACCATTTGATTTTTATTATACAGCACCAGTTAATGGAAGTTTTAATCTTTATGCTGGTGGCGCAGGCGGGCATTATACAGAATGGGATAACATGTCGGTCAAGCGAGTTCTTAGCGGCACTTCACAATGGACGGCGTTAAACTATGCGACACTATACAAAGTTCAAGGTAAATATGGGCAAGCTCTACGAGTTGAACCAACCAATACAGCCGGTCCTGTTGCCTATCATGCCAATGTATTTACACTTGGGAAGAGTTATAGATGCACTGGCTGGTACAGAGGCGACGGAGCAGGTGTTGCAATACCAACGATTGATTTAGGCTTTGGGGGTAGCACTGAGCCTTTAATCACTGGTTCTAATTCAAATACATGGCAATACTTTGACACAGGAGTATTTACACCGGCTATAAGCGGAACATTGACGTTGCGACATAAACAAGCTAGTGGCTATGTAGAATTTGATGAAATCTTTTGTAACGAAGTAAACTAATATGGAAATACCAAAATCACTCATAGGCGCAGGTTCGGTAGCGGTTCTAGGAACTGGAATGTTTTTGGCTATCACAGCCACTAAGCAACCGGTTCAAGAGATGACCACAGTAGATCCTGTTACAAAGAAAGTCGAACAGTATCAGACCAGCTTGCAGAAGTGCGATGACAAGGGGCAAAATTGCGTTCCCTTGAGCAAGGCGGAGTATGAGGCACAAAGAGCCTATTGCGCAGGTTTAACGTCAGGCAGGACGCATTTCGAGGGAACGTGGCAGGATTTACAGCTATGCGCAACACTCACAAACGAGGACGCAGAGGCTAAGAACGAACCTGTTATTCAAGGCAAGTTATCAGATGACGTTATAGTCAAGAAAATCAATGAACGATTAAAACCTGCGACGGTTAAGCCCGTCGGAGATATTAAAGAATTAACCAAATAAGTATATGGACATGTTTATACAAATCCTAAGTACAGCGTTACTTATCGCCGGAGGTGCTGGCGGAGTATGGTTTGCTACCGAAGCGGTAAAGCGAGCCAAGCAAATACCGTGGATCACGGAGGGTAATAAACCGGCATTACGTGCAACGGCGGCGGCTTTTTCAGCCTTAGCGGTTGTATTTGTGGGTTTAGTATCAGGAACTCTTACGCCGGAAAGCGTGCAAGATGTTTTTGTAAAAATCCTTGAAGCCGGTCTTATCTGGGCTGGCGCGCATGGAACGCATAAATTGATGCAATAGATATGGAGGAGGGAATCATCAAAGCGATAAGTGAAGCAGGGTTGGGATTGGGTTCATTACTCATCATGGCCGGATTATTCGTTTATCAGCTCAAAACAAATAGAGAGATACAAAAAGACCATAAGGAGGCTTATGGCGCATTGGGTTCACAGATAGCCAAAAACACAGAGGTCCAGCAAGAGATGGTTCATGCAATCAGAGAGTTCAGGGAAACTGATAGGAAGGTAATACAGTCTATTGAGTATTGTAAAAACAAAAATGGAGATAGATCCGGCGTCCGTCCGTAAGGACAATCGCTCTTTACAAGCTGGTTTTTATTATGTTTACCAGCAAGCATGGGTGTTACGGTGAGTTGTGCATGTTCCTCCTTGCATAACTTATCAACTCCGTCAGCGTCATTGCTGGCGGACGGCGGATACTTCATGCCTATCCTCCCTAAATAAGGGCAGATATGTTTAGTCCCATATCTGATCTTCCTCTATTAAGCGGTACTTATAGAGGGAGGATATGTATGTAGATTATGGTGATACTTGGATCTCGGCGATATTATCGTTGATGTTTGCTATTCTAGTGTTCATTCACACAAAACAACCGCCAACATTATGAAACAACCATTTGAATTAAAAGACATTAACCTGGGCGGAATAGCAGACAGCCGTTACCAGGGCATAGCGAACTCAATGGCAAACATTGTTGGTCTTGATATTCATTCCGAGCCTGGAGCGATAAAATGCAATCAGGCACTCGTGAAAGACAGTGGCACTACGGTTGATGGACCGGTATCAAAAATTCTCCCTTGTACCGACGGGAATACTTATTTCTTTGGCAAAACAAGCGGTAAAATATGGAAACGCACGTCAGGCGGAGTTTGGTCGCTTGAAGCAACCGCTTCACCAGCCGCAGGATCGGCTGGTATTTTAGACGCTTATGAGTTTGAGGGTTATATCTATTATTCCATGCAGAGCCGTTTAGGACGTGTAGCGGTTGGCGCACCAACGGCATGGGCAGGCAGAGATGACAGTTGGGCTACATTTTTGAATACAAATGCGACATATCATCCGATTAAAGAGAAAAATAAAATCCTTTATATCGGCGACGGTTTTTATATTGCACAGGTTGAGGGCGGTTTATTTACAGGTGACGCTTTGGACTTGGACAGCACATACACTGTTACGGCACTTGGAGAATCGGGTGAATCTTTAGCGATTGGCACAATTATTGCCAATAACGTGAATTGGTGCCGTGTATTTCGCTGGAATGGTTGGGCAATTTCCTGGACGGTTGATGATCAAGTGCCGGAGGTTGGCATACGTGCTTTTATTCCGGCAGACAATTTAACCCTTTTTGCGGCTGGGACGAAAGGCAACGTCTATTCTTATGACGGAAACTATGGTCAGCACGTAAAACGTATTCCTGGAATATATACCAGCACAAATAAGGCGGTAGTAGCTCTTAATGCGGTTGCGCACTTTGATCGCCGTCCTATGTTTGGTATATCTTACGACAGTGGCAATCCTTGTTTACAGGGCGTTTATTCATTCGGAGGCTACTCCAATAATTACCCGAATGTTTTAGTTTTGGATTATGTAATTTCAACTGGACACACGGCAAACGTAAAAATCTTATCAATGGAGGCTTCGGGTGATTTATTATTCGTGGCTTGGCAAGATGATAACGGTGGTACTACTTACGGCGTTGATGTGTTGGATTTATCGAACAAAGCAACGGGATATTTTGAAACCAGGATAATAAATACAGATAGGTTGAATGGAAAACAAATCGGACTAGCCGTTCCATATCGTGAACTTCCAACCGGAACATCGGTGGTTGTGAAAGCTAAAAACAATTACGCTACTTCTTGGACTACACTAACAACAGTCGTTGACGCAGAACACATGATAATCAATGTAGATACTACGGATTTACCAGATTCACAGGCGTTTGAGGTTCGTGTTGAACTTGTGCCAAGCAGTAATGACACTCCCGTTGTGGAGGGTTTGGTAATTGCAATTTAGCTATGGAAGAAGGACAATCTTTATTTACAGACATCCCCTACCTTGATCCAAGTCAGGTGCAACAAGGTTTACAGGAACAGCAAGATGTTACAAATGCTCGTAGTTTAAGATTGGGCGCAGGCGCAACAGCTATTCATGGAGATCAATCAGGACTTTGGCTTGGGGCTGATAAGTTTTTAGACGCTCCATTTTCGGTTGACATGAATGGCAACATGACAGCAACCAATGTCATTATTAACGGTTCTTCAATCAGTAATGAACATGTTTTTGGCTTTGGAATAGACGGCACAGCAACCCTGGACGGTTCGGCAACGGTAGGTTGGGCTTCCAAGTCAGGTTCGGTTTACACTCTTACCAAAGACGCATTTTTGGATACGCTCACTATTAACGTGGGCGTTACTTTGAAAACAGGTGGTTATAGATTGTTTGTAAAAAACACTCTTACAAACAATGGAGCTATTCATTGGAACGGTGAAAAAGGCACAGACGGATTAAATGCGCACAGCTACACCCCAGGCGCAGGCGGTACGGCTGGACCAGCGCTCGCTTCTCAATCTTTATATGGTTCAGTAGCAGGTAAAGCTGGATCTGCCGGTGGGAAGGGTAGTTGGTCAGAGTCGGGTGGTGCGGGTACGGCAGGCACGGCAGGCGTGACAGGAAACAATGTATCAAATAGTTTTGCTTCGGCTTTTTCGGGTGCTTCTGGGGCTGGTGGCAAGGGCGGAAACGCTGGTGACGGTGGCACACCTTTAGCATTTGCTGGTGGCAACGGTGGGGCTGGTGGTGCTTCTGGTGCGTTATCAAGCGCCTCTAAAATCAGACCATATTGCATACAATTTGCCGTGGAAATGTTTGATAAAGCGGCTGCGACGGCATTGGCATATCTCACCTATTACGCCGGTTATGGCGGTGCTGGTGGAGGTGGAGGTGGTGCTTCGGGTTATTATTATGGTCATAGCTTTAACCCAGGCGGAAGCGGAGGCGGAGGTGGAGGGTCCGGATCAGGCGGAGGTACGTTGGTTATTTGCGCTCGGAATATCGTGAATAACGGCACAATTCAATCTGTTGGCGGTAATGGCGGTAATGGCGGTAATGGTGGGGCTGGTTATAGTGCAAACGCCTATCCCTCGGTTGGCGCAGTCAATGGCGGTGGAGGCGGTGGAGGCGGAGGCGGTGGACGAGGCGGTGCTGGTGGAATTATTGTTTTAATTTACGGTTCGCTCACGGGAACGGGGACTGTAAGCGTTGCAGGCGGAGCAAGTGGAACTGGTGGTCTTGGCGGTGCAGGAGGGCGTAGCGCAATTAACATGGGATGGACACCAGGACCATATGCACCAGCGGACTGTTCAGACGGTCAAGCTGGTGCAGACGGAGTAAGTCCAGCCGACGGAGCGGACGGAATAATTATCGAATTGCAAGTTTAATGTTAAAATACTAACAATATGCCAGTCTATCTAAAAGATCCTAACAAAGGGACTATCGTACCGTACCAAAGTACCGGAGCCGTTGATTATAAAATGGCTCTTAAAAGCGGTTACATACCGATAACAGTGCCAATGGCGACGCTTATTAACGCCAAGGGAGATAGGGTACAGGTCAGAACGGACGTAGCAACCAGCCAAAAAATCCATGATCCGGCAGAATTAAAAAATTACACGGAAAATCAAATAATCAGAAAGCCAGACGGAACAATTTGGCTCAAAGGCACACAAGATTATTTTGCCGAGGGCTACAAATTGGAGAAAGCGCCAGGCGTG
>Ga0116144_10006106_pt1 | contig 10645 bp, 8 predicted proteins | sample AD_UKC035_MetaG_FD_89746 | JGI IMG/M metagenome (GOLD analysis project Ga0116144, IMG submission 89746) | Active sludge microbial communities of municipal wastewater-treating anaerobic digesters from USA - AD_UKC035_MetaG | ecosystem: Engineered > Bioreactor > Anaerobic > Digestate | place: USA... | reverse complement strand
GTCAGCAAGCAGCTGAAGCTGCTGGAGGACGAACTCGGCTTCCAGATCTTCATGCGCGAGGGTCGCGCGCTGACGCGCATCACGCCGACCGGACAGCAGGTCATCGAGCGTGCCCGGCGCGTGCTCGCAGAGATCAAGGCGATCAAGCGCCTCTCGGAGGATCTGCGCAACGAAGCCGGCGGCTCGCTGTCGATCGGCACGACCCACACGCAGGCCCGCTACGTGCTGCCGGAAGTGATCGGCGACTTCCGCAAGCGCTATCCGGACGTCGAGCTGCATCTGCACCAGGGCACGTCCGAGCAGATCGCCGAAATGATGGCGCGCGACCAGATCGACTTCGCGATCGCGACCGGCTCGCAGGAGATGTTCCCCGACACCACGATACTGCCGATCTACCGCTGGCACCGGACCGTCGCCGTACCGAAGGGCCATCCGCTCACGCGCGATAAGCGCCTCACGCTGAAGGGGCTGGCGAAGCACCCGATCATCACCTATTCGTTCAGCTTCACGGGCCCCTCCTCGCTCAACGAGATCTTCGCCGCGGCGGGTCTCGCGCCGCAGATCGCGCTCACCGCGCGCGACGCCGACGTCATCAAGACCTATGTGCGCCTCGGTCTCGGCGTCGGCATCGTCGCCTCGGTGGCCATCGAGCCCGGGGCCGACAGTGACCTCGTGGCCATCGACGCCTCGCACATCTTCCCGACGCACACCACCTGGGTCGGGTTCCGCCGCGACACCCTGTTGCGCAAGTACATGTACGAGTTTCTGCATGCGCTCGGCGGGCACCTCGATCGGCGCAGCGTCGACCGTGCCCGCGAGTTGCGTACCGCCGCGGAGGTCGCCCAGTACTTTGCCGCGGCGAAACTGCCGCTGCGCTGAGCCTTCGCCGGCCTGGCGCGAAGCCCGGGTCGCGCTATAGTGGCCGCTCGACCCGCCGGAGCGGGCTACGGGGGTGCCATGGATCGGACCGCCTGCATCGGGATTCGTGTCGCATCGATTGCGCTCGCCTGCCTCGCGTGCGCCACAGGCTGCGGCACGCTGGCGCCGGTGTCGTCCGGCGGGCGTGCCGGTGAAACACTCGGCGCACACGCCTGGACATTGCCCGAATGCCCATCGCTGGCCGCGGCCCCGAAGGCGGGCGTGCTGACCGGCGCGCTGATCGCCACGGGCGTCGACCTGTTACTCGAGCAGATCGCGGGTTCGCTCGCCGCCGCCGCCGTCGCCGATCGCGACGGGCTGGCCTACTCAGGCGTCGATACGCGCTATCTCTACTTCGCCCACGCGGCACAAGCGCCCGGCAAAGCGGAGCCGCTTGCGGCGCATGCAGGCTGTGTCGTTGTCGCCGTAGCGGATCGGGCGGGCGCGCGACCGGGCAGCTGGTGCGCGGCACACGAGACGGCGGGCGCGGGGAGCGACGCATTCGCCGCAGCCTGCGGGACGCCAGGGCGCGCCCTGCTCGCCGCGGTCGGTGACGACACGCCGCCCGGTGGCGGCGACACTCGCGCCGTCCCCGTTCTGCCGCACCTCTATGCGGAGATCCGCCTTCAGCCCTCGCGCGATGGCGCCGCGATCCGGCCCGAGGTCGTGAATCTGCACTACCCGAAGGCGCTGCAGGCGCGCGCCTCGGCCTCACGCGATCTCGCGTTCACGCTGCAACTGCGGCTGCCCGAGCAGGCGCGAGGCGCAAACCTCTTCGTGTTGCTGCGCGACCTCGAGCCCGGCAAGCCGCGCTATGAAGCCGGCGACCTGGCGAGCGACGACAGCCTGTGGACCGTCGCCGCGGCCTATCAGGGCCGCACACCGACGACGGCGGACATCGGCGCCGGCCTCGGGGCCGTCAACATCCTGACCGAAGTGCGCGAGACGGGAGACACGAACCGGTTCCTGCAGGCACTGGCGGCGAGCTTCGCCGCGACCCGATCGGAATACGAGAAAGCGTTACAGTAGCGGCCCCCGCTTCCGGAGGAATGTCATGCGCCATCGCTGCCTGCCCGGCCTCGCCCTTGCGCTCGCTGCATTCGCACTCGCGCCAACGGCGGATGCGCGCACCGCGAAGCCACCGCTGTACGGCCAGGACTGGGTCGCGATCACCGGCAAGCCGCTCGCGGCCACGGCCGGCGCCAAGATTTTCGAGCGCGGCGGCAACGCCGTCGACGCGGCCTGCGCGATGATCGCCGCGACCTCGACAATGTGGGACGTGCTCTCCTGGGGCGGTGAAACGCAGGCGCTCGTCTTCGACCCGCGGACCGGCAAGGTGACCGGTGTCAACGCGCTCGGCGTGGCACCGAGCGGCGCAACCGCGCAGTTCTTCAGGGACCAGGGCATGAAGTATCCGCCGGACTTCGGGCCGCTCGCTGCGGTAACGCCCGGCACGCCCGGTGGCATCATGGTGATGCTCGCGCAGTACGGCACCATGAGCCTCGCTGAAGTGCTCGAGCCCGCGATCCGGCTCGCCGACGGTTATCCGATCGACGCCGAGACCGCCAACCGTATCGAGAGTGCCAAAGCGCAGCTCAAGCAGTGGCCGGATTCGAAGCGCGTGATGCTGCCGCACCTCGGCGAAGCACGCGAGGCGGCCCGCGCGGGTGAGATTTTTCGCCAGCCCGAACTCGCCGCAACGCTGCGCAAGCTCGTCGCAGCCGAGCGTGCGGCACTCGATGCCGGCAAGGACCGGTCGGCCGCGATCCACGCGGCTTACGAACGCTTCTATCGCGGCGACATCGCTGCCGACCTCGTCGAGGCCACGCGCGCGCTCGGCGGCCTGTTTACGCGCGAGGACCTCGCCAACTGGGAGGTGAAGCTCGAAGAGCCGGTGCACGTGAACTACAAAGGGATCGAAGTCTACAAGCTGACCAGCTGGGTTCAGGGCCCGGCGATGCTGCAGGCCCTCAATCTCCTCGAGAACATTGACCTTGCGGGCATGGGCTACAACAGTGCCCGCTACATCCATACGCTCTACCAGGCGATGAACCTCGCATTCGCCGACCGCGACTTCTACTACGGCGACCCGTACTTCCCGCCCGCCGAGCCGGTGCAGGGCCTGCTGTCGAAAGCCTATGCGCGCGAGCGCGCGAAACTCATCCGCCCGGATCGCAATGATCCGGACATCCGCCCGGGTGATCCCTATCCATTCCAGGGCGGGCGCAATCCCTACACGCGCAGCCTCGAGCAGTGGCACACGGTGCCCGCGGAGCGCGTGTCGGCACCGCCCACGGCGTCACGCCTCGAGCAGCTCGAGCGCCAGTTCATGAGTGGCACGACCACGGTGGTCGCGGCCGACAAGGCCGGCTGGGTCGTGACCGTGACACCCAGCGGCGGCTGGGTGCCGGCGGTGATCGCCGGCCGCACCGGCATCGGGCTGTCGCAGCGCATGCAGAGCTTCGTGCTCGACCCTGCGGAGAATCCCTTCAATGTCGTCGAGCCGGGCAAGCGCCCGCGCGCCACGCTGACACCGAGCCTCGCGCTGAAGGACGGCAAGCCTTATCTGGCATTTGCGGTGCAGGGCGGCGATTCGCAGGACCAGAACCTGCTGCAGTTCTTCCTCAACATGGTCGAGTTCGGCATGACGGTACAGGAAGCGACCGAGGCCGCGAACATCAACAGCTTCCAGATGCGCGCCTCGTTCGGCGGCCACGAATCACAGCCGGGCAGGCTGCTGGTCAGCACCCAGACGCCGGGCTGGGTGCGCGACGAGTTGAAGCGCATGGGTTACTCGCTGCAGTTCAGCGAGCGCACGTCGGGACCGATCAATGCCGTGTGGTTCGATCGCGAGCACGGCACCCTGTGGGGCGGCTCGAGCCACCACGGCGAGGACTACGGCATCGCCTGGTGAGGTGCCGGGTAGCGGTCCAGGATCGCCTTCACGGCCGTGTCGATGAGCGACCTGGAGCGGCTCGCCGCATCGCGCGGCAGCCGCCCGGCGATACTGCCGGTCCACACGATGCGATTCGTTTCGCGGCTGACGAGATCGATGGTCAGGGTACCCTCGGTGGCGGTCTCCACACCCCCGCCGGTGCTGACACCGACGCCCATGCCCATGCCGCCGCCCGACCATCCGCCATACGAAACGCCGATCCGGGGCGACGTGCCCTGGGAGATCGTCTCGCGGGTCGTCACCGCAAAGTTGACCAGCAGGTCGGGAGTGCCGGTCACGCGGCGGATGCCGTGTGCCAGCAGTTCGCGCTCCGTCGATTCCTTCAGGTGCTGCGTCGTGAGCGTGTGGTAACCGGCGCTGTCGGTGCTCAGCGGATCGTGGAAATCGAAGGTCGAAAAGCCCGCCAGGTCCACGCCCGCTGCGGCCTCGCTCGTGACCCTTGGGCCTTGCGCCTGGCAGGCGGCCAGGCCCACGAGCAATGAAAGCACGATCGCACTGCGAATCGACAGGAACGACTGGAACATGGCTGCACTCCGGCCGTGCGGAAGTCGCAGAGCGTATCAGGCCACCTGGTTCGCCGCACGCACCAGCACGTCTTCGCCGAGGTCGATGTCCGCAAAGCTGACCGGGCGCGCGCGCAGGAAGCGCTCGCAGGCGGCGGCGGGCGCCGGCTCGGCAAACAGGTAGCCCTGGGCATAGCGGCAACCGAGCTTGCGCAGCATCTCGAGCTGCGGGAAGCCCTCGACCCCCTCGGCGATCACGTCGATGTGCATGTGGCGCGCCATCGCGAGGATCGCGCCGACGATCGCGAGGTCGCTCGGGTCGGTGACCAGGTCGCGCACGAAACTGCGATCGACCTTGAGGTAATCGACGCGCCAGCGCTTCAGGTACGCGAGGCTCGAGTAACCGGTGCCGAAGTCGTCGATGGCCACGCGAATGCCGAGGGCGCGCAGGTCGTTGATCACGTCCTCGTTCGATTCCCCCTGGCGGCCTTCGAGCTGTTCGAACATCGCCCCCTCGGTCAGTTCGATCTGCAGCAGGGTCGGTGACAGATTGTGCGCGTCGAGCGCGCTCACGATGGCGCTGCGCAGATTGCCGCGCCGCAGTTGTCCTGCCGAAACATTGAGCGCCACCGGCACCGGTGTCAGGCCCGCCGCACGCCAGGCCGCGAGGTCGGCGATCGCGCGCTCGAGCACGAACTGGCCGATCGGCACGATCAGGCCGCACTCCTCGGCGACCGGTATGAAACGGGTCGGCTGGATGCAGCCTTCGCGCGGATGCTGCCAGCGCAGCAACGCCTCGAGCGCCACGACCCGGCGCGTGTTCACATCGATCAACGGCTGGTAGTGCAGATCGAGCTGTCCCGCGTTCATCGCCGCGCGCAGGCTCGACTCGATGGCGACGCGCTCCTTCAGCTTGCGGTCCATCACCGGGCTGAATACCTGGAAGTTGTTGCGGCCGCGATCCTTCGCCTGGTACATCGCGGTATCCGAGTGACGCAGCAGCGCGTCGACGTCCTGGCCGTCGCGCGGGTAGAGGCTCACGCCGATGCTCGCCGTGGTCACGAGCGGCCGCCCGTCGATCACCACCGGCGTCGCGAGTGCGCTGTTGATGCGCGCCGCCGTTTCGTTGACCTGCTCACTGTTCTTCACGGTGCCGAGCACGACGATGAACTCGTCGCCGCCCATGCGCACCACGACGTCGTCGGTACGCACCGCCTCGCGAATGCGCGCCGCAACGGCCTGCAGCAGCTTGTCACCGACCTCGTGGCCGCGCGTGTCGTTGATGTGCTTGAAGCGATCGAGGTCGAGGAACAGCACCGCCAGCGGCGCGCCGGTGCGCTTCGCCGCAGCGAGGGCCTCGGGCAGGTGCGCGGCGAGGTACAGCCGGTTCGGCAGCCCGGTCAGCTGGTCATGGTGCGCAAGGTGATCGAGGCGCTGCTGGTTGTCGAGCAACTGCGCCTCGATCTTGCGACGCATCGCGCCGTTCTGCTCGGCCTCGGCGACGAAGGTCCGGTGGCGGTGGTCGACCGAGTTCACGCGGCGCGCCAGGCTCCTCAGGCGCAGGGCGAGCGCGACCGAGGTGATCGCAAGCAGGCCGGCAGCGAGGCTGTGGGCGAGCAGGACTCCGTTGGACATAAATCGTCGGCAGCGTGGGCAGTTGCCAGACTATCGGCCACTTGCCCCGAATGCTGCCGTGCATCGTGCACAGAATCGGACATCAGCCGCCCCACCCCGGCCGCTGCACGTACCGCTGGCACCGGGCGCGGCGAGGGCGCATATTCGACGGTCCAGGGGCACGGACAAGAACGGTGTCATGGACCAAGCCGTCACATTCGACCGACTGATGGACGAATCAGGCTCGCGGATCCAGCAGTTGGCGCGCCATGGCACGCCGGCCGAGCAGCACATCGCGCAGCGCGTGCTCGACGATCCACGTGCCTGGAGCCTCTGGGAGAGCGAGCACGCCGGCCTCATGCGCAAGGTCGCCTCGGCGGCGCGCACTACCGGCCAGACCGCGGCGCTGAAATCGGGCTGCTTTTCGCTGATCGAGCGCAAGGCGCCGTTCGGATATCTCACCCGCCGCAGACTGCGCGGCGAACCGCGCCGACGCATGCTCGCGATCTTCCACGGTGACCGCTCCTACACCGATGCGATGCTCTCCGAGCACGGCAATTTCGTGCGCGCAGCGTGCAGCCACATGTGCTCGAAGCACGTCGGCACGGTGGTCATGCTCGATAGTGCCTTCCAGGAGCCGCTCGCCCGCTACGAGCAACTATTCGACGAATACTTCTCCACCTTCTGCGACGTCACGCTCGGCGCGCACGATGAAGCCGAATCACTGCGCGCGCTGCTGCCCTACCTGAAGCACCAGGTCGTCGGACTGCGCAAGGCGATCCTCGCCATGCCGCGCACCCTTCCGGAGCTGATGCGCGAGGCACAGATCCGGCGCCCGACCGGCGACACCCTGCGGCTGCTTCGCCCGCGCTAGCGGGCACGCACCCGCCCCGTCACGATGCCGAACCCCGGAGCATTGTCGCAACCACGCGAACTCGGCTTCTGGATGTGCACGGCGCTGGTCGTCGGCAACACGATCGGCATGGGCATCTTCATGATTCCCGCGGCGCTCGCGCCGTATGGTCTGAATGCGCTGACCGGCTGGGCGATCACGCTGGTCGGCTGCATGTTCCTCGCGCGCGTGTTCGCGCGCCTGGCGCGGATCTATCCCGCCTCCGACGGACCCTATGGCTACATACGCTCGACGCTGGGCCACTGGCCCGCCTTTCTGTCCATCTGGAGCTACTGGGTGGCGACCTGGGCCACCAACGCCACGCTCGCGATCAGCGTCGTCGGCTACCTCAAGGCGATCGCGGCGCCGCTCGCCGGCATTCCCTCGGCGCTGCTCGCGCTCGCGCTGCTGTGGATGCTGGTGGGCGTGAACCTGATGGGCGCGCGCACCGGCGGGCGAGTGCAGGTCGTCACGACCGTCATCAAGCTGTTGCCGATGATCGCCGTCATGGGATTCGGCGCATGGATGCTGTTCGCAGAACCGGGGGCGTACACGCGGGCCGTGCCGGTCACACCGCTCACCCTGCCACAGACGGTGGCGGCCTCGACGATCGCGCTGTTCGCGATGCTCGGCCTCGAGTCGGCGAGCGTGCCGGCCGCGCGCGTCAAGGATCCGGGCCGCAACATCCCGCGCGCCACGCTGATCGGCACGCTGGTCACGGCAATGGTCTACATCATCGTCTCGACGATGGCGCTGTTGCTGATCCCGCAGTCCGAGCTGTCGCAATCGGGCGCACCCTTCGTCGACCTGCTGGACCGCTTCATCGGCGTGGGTAACGGCCGCTGGGTCGCACTGTTCGTGATCGTGAGCGGCCTCGGCGCGCTGAACGGCTGGACGCTGCTCGTCGGCACGCTCACCGCGACGATGGCACAGAATGGCGACTTCCCGGCGCGCTTTGCGCCACTCAATCGCCGCAACGCGCCCTCGCGCGGGCTCGTGCTGACCGGCGTGCTCGCGAGCACGATGATCCTGATGAACTACAGCCGCTCGCTGGTCGAAGGCTTCGTGTTCCTGAGCACCATCGTCACGGCAGCGAGTCTGCCGATGTACCTGTGCGCTTCGCTCGCGCTGGTGGCCCTGTGGCGGCGCGGCGAGCGGCCCGCGTCGGGCGATCTCGCCGTGGCCGGCCTGCTCGGCACCACCTACGTGGTCATCGCCTTCATCGGCGTCGGCCACGAGCCGTTCCTCTGGGCGCTCGCCCTCGCGCTCGCCGGCGTGCCGGTGGGGCTGTGGGTGCGCCGCGGTCAGCGACTCGCGATCGCCTCCTCGTAGCGCGGCCAGGAGCCCGCGCCAGGCGAGCGTGCACGCAGTGGTGTCACGGATATCCGGTATGCTCCAACTATCGCTTTTCACGCCGGGGAGGTGTTGAGTCGAATGTCGTTGCCGACCGGAATCGGCTCGCCCGAATCCCGCCCATTCGCACGAGCGATGGTCCGCTGATGTACAGGCTCTGGCGCCGCCTCGACGACGAGCAGCTGCTCGACCTGCGCTTCTGCGATCTGCCGCTCGACATCCGCCGCGGCCAGGTCGCACGGCAACTGAGCCGGCTGTACGCGGAACTGCGTGCACGCGGCATCCGCTTCCGGCCGCATGCCTGGTACGGCACCGAGTGGTTTTCGCCCGATGGCGTGCCCGGGTTCGCGGTGCCGTTCTATCTCGCCGATCCGCGCCTGAAGCGTCTCGAACGCCACGTCATGCAGCAGGTCGAAGGCGGCGACGCGAAGTGGCTACGGCGCATACTGCGGCACGAAGCCGCGCACGCCCTCGATACCGCCTACGGCCTGCGCCACCGGCGTGACTGGCGCACCGTGTTCGGCCCGGCGTCGGAGCGCTACCCATCCGATTACACGTCGCGCCCCGGGAGCCGCCGCTATGTCCTGCATCTCGGTCACTGGTATGCGCAGAGCCACCCGACCGAGGATTTCGCCGAAACATTTGCCGTCTGGCTGCAGCCGCGCGCGCGCTGGCGCCGCGACTACGCGGGCTGGCCCGCGCTCAGGAAGCTCGAGTATGTCGATCGCCTGATGAAGGAGATCGCGCAGCGGCCGCCGCGCCGGCGCAATCGCCGGCTGGTCGAGCCGATCGCGAAAAACCGGCAGACTCTGCGCGCACATTATCGCCGCAAGCTCGGGCGCTACGAGCTTTCCGACTGGCGCTACGACCGGCAACTCGTGCGCGTGTTCGCGCGACCGCATCGCCGCGCGCGCGCCGCGCCCGCCGCGCGCTTCCTGCGGGAGGTGCGCCCGCAGCTCGAGCGGCTGCTGGTGCGCCGCGCGCGCCTGCATCCGTATGTGGTTGCGCATGCGCTCGACACCGTGACCCAGCGGGCGCAGCAGCTCGATTTGCGCCTCGCGCGCGACCGCCGGCGCAGCAAGCGCGATGCGGCGCGGCTCACCGAACGGGTGGTGCTCGACTTCCTCGAGCGCAACCGCGAGAACTACGCGCTGTGAAGAAACTCAGGATACTGCTGCTCGTGCAGGAGAGCCTGGTGCCGCCGGCCGATCTCGCCGGACTGTCGGAAAGCGCGATCGACGCCTGCCGCACCGAGTACAACGTGCTGTCGACGCTCACCAACCTCGGTCACGACGTGAGCGTGCTCGGCATCGGCGACCAGATCGGCGAACTGCGCCGCGCGCTGCGTGACACCCGCCCCGACATCGTCTTCAACCTGCTCGAGGAATTCTCGGGCATCGTCACCTACGACCACTACGTCGTCGCGTATCTCGAGCTGATGCGCCAGCCCTACACCGGCTGCAATCCGCGCGGCCTGATGATCTCGCGCGACAAGGTGCTGACCAAGCAGGTGCTCGCCTATCACCGCATCCAGACACCGCATTTCCACCTGTTTCCGTGGAAGGCGCGCTACCGCGAGCCGCGGCGACCGCAGTTTCCGCTGATCGTGAAATCGACGACCGAAGATGCCTCGCTCGGCATCTCGCAGGCCTCGGTCGTGCACGACCCGGCGCATCTGCGCGAGCGCGTGCAGTTCATTCACGAGCAGGCGCAGAGCGACGCGATCGCCGAGCAGTACATCGAGGGGCGCGAGCTCTACATCGGCGTGCTCGGCAATGATCGACTGAAGACCTTTCCGGTCTGGGAGCTCGACTTCGGCACGCTGTCGGATCTGCAGGCCGGCATCGCCACACGCAAGGTCAAGTGGGACCCCGACTATCAGCGCAAGCACGGCATACGCACCGGCGTCGCGCTCGAGCTGCCGGCCGGTCTCGAGACGCGGCTCGCCGCGCTCGCCAAACGCATCTACCGCGCACTGCACATGAGCGGTTACGGGCGCATGGATCTGCGTCTCAGTCCGGACGGCAGCGTGCACGTGCTCGAGGCGAACGCGAATCCCAACCTGACCTATGGCGAGGATTTCGCGGAATCGGCCGATCTCGCCGGTCTCGACTACGACGGGCTGATCAGCCGGATCGTGTCACTCGGGCTCAGCTACCAGCCCGAATGGCGGCTGTTCGAGAGCTAGCGCAGGAGGCTGATCGCGCCGACGACATCACCGCCCGATCGGTCCACGTCCTCGATGACCCTGCGAACTAGATTTCGCCGCCCACGCGGACCAGCGATCGGCCGCGCAACGCCCGGCTCTCGAACAGGCGGTGGGCCTCGGCGACTTCATCGAGCGTGAACACGCGCTCGATCGGGATGCGCCAACGACCCGTCGCGAGCTTCTCCTCGATCTCGGCATTC
>Ga0116144_10006104_pt1 | contig 10646 bp, 7 predicted proteins | sample AD_UKC035_MetaG_FD_89746 | JGI IMG/M metagenome (GOLD analysis project Ga0116144, IMG submission 89746) | Active sludge microbial communities of municipal wastewater-treating anaerobic digesters from USA - AD_UKC035_MetaG | ecosystem: Engineered > Bioreactor > Anaerobic > Digestate | place: USA... | reverse complement strand
GGTATTGGCTCCTCGCGGGCCGGATAAATATCCATCAGCAATACTTCATCGGCCAGGCTTAGGCTTTTTGAAAATCCTTCGGCAAAATCGCGCGTACGCGTAAATAAATGTGGCTGGAAGATTACCGTTATCTTTTTGCCTTTGTACATTTCCTTTAACGATTTTAGAAAGGCTTCAATCTCGGTAGGGTGATGGGCATAGTCATCGATATAAACCAGGTTTTCGGTACGGATAATAAATTCAAACCTGCGTTTTACTCCACGGAATGAAGTGAGTGCTTCGCGAATGGTTTTATCGTCCACGCCAAACTTGCGCGCTACCAGTATGGCAGCAATCGCATTTTCCATGTTATGAAAACCGGGGACACCGAGCTTGATCTTATCGAACTTCCTGTCCAATCCCAGGAGGTCGAATTCAAAAAATCCATCCCGCCCTAGCGGAACAATGTTGCCGGCAAAAAACTGTCCCCGGCTCATACCATAGGTTTCTTTAGTTACATGCTGAATTTCATTTGCCAGCAGTGCAATGGATTCATGCAGGATCAGATTTCCTCTGCGGATAATCTGGTTCATGAACTCTTTATACGAACTCAGCATTTGCAAATGATCACCATATATATCCAGATGATCTGCATCGGCTGAAGTAACTACTGCAGTGTGTGGGAATAAACGCAAGAAGGAACGATCAAACTCATCGGCTTCTGCTACAACCAGTGTGTCCTTGTTTACCTCGCCATGCATAACCAGGTTTGATTCGTAGTTGGCCGTTATGCCACCTAAAAATGCAACCATATTTTTTCCAGCAGTCTTTAGAATATGGGCAATGAGCGATGAGGTGGTGGTTTTACCGTGTGTACCTGCCACCGCAATGGTTTTATAATTTTTGGTAAGCAAGCCTAACACTTCCGAACGTTTCAGAATGGTGTAGCCCTGTGCCTTCAGGTAGTTATATTCCACGTGCGTTTTGGGAATAGCCGGGGTAAACACCACCAGGGTGGTTTCTTTACTGATATACCCCGGAATAAATTCTACTTTATCATCAAAGTGAATTTCCATTCCTTCTTCAATCAACTCGTGTGTAAGCGGAGTGGGTGTACGGTCGTAGCCGGCTACGCGCAAGCCTTTGTGTTTAAACCAACGGGCCAATGCACTCATGCCGATACCGCCAATACCTAAAAAATAAATGCTATCGTATTGCTCCAGCTTCACTGCTATTATAAAATCAGTTTTTCAATTTCGTTTACTATCTCTTCGGTAGCACGGGGCTTACCCAGTTTTACAATGTTTTTGCGAAGTGTTTCACATTGCTCTTCATCAAAAAGCAATTTCAACGATTCGCTGATAAGCAAGTACTTTGCTTCAATGTCTTTAACCATGCAGGCTGCGTTTGAATTTACCAGTGTACGTGCATTTTTTGTTTGGTGATCCTCAGCCACATTTGGCGAAGGAACCAGAATGCTGGGCCGTCCGGCAATACACAACTCAGAAATAGCCAACGCGCCCGCACGCGAAACCACCACATCCGATGCGGCATAGGCCAAATCCATCTGCTTCAGAAAATCATAAATGCGGATGCTGCGTAAGTCTTTATTTTGAACCTGGGCTTTAACGCTTTCATAATATACTTTTCCGGTTTGCCAGATTACCTGCACCCGGGCATCAATCAGTTTATCAATCCCCTCCATTACACTCTCGTTAATTGTACGGGCTCCTAAACTTCCTCCTACTATTAAAAGTGTTTTTTCGCTGCAGGTAAATCCAAAGTGGTTGAGTGCTTTTTCCTTTTTGTTGGCTAAGTCAAGAATATCTTTCCGAACCGGATTTCCTGTTAATGCGATTTTTTCCTTCGGAAAATATTTCTCCATTCCTGCATAAGCCACACAAATGCGTTGCACGTTGTGCCCTACCTGTTTGTTGGTAAGCCCCGCATATGAATTTTGTTCCTGAATAAGCGATGGTATTTTTTTCTTTGTTGAAGCCAATAAAATAGGACCGCTTGCATAACCACCGGTGCCCACCACCACATGGGGATTAAATTTTTTAAGAATGGTGCGCGCTTTAAAGTAGCTGGCAATAAGCTTGAACGGAAACAACAGGTTAGATAGGGTTAGCTTGCGTTGCAACCCGCTTATCCACAAACCCACAATTTTATACCCAGCTTCAGGCACACGTGTCATTTCCATCCGGCCCTGGGCACCTACAAATAAAATTTCCGCATCGGCATAGCGGCTCTTAAACTCATTGGCAATAGCCAATGCAGGAAAGATGTGGCCGCCAGTTCCGCCACCGGTAATGATTAATCGATATGGTTGCTTTGCGTTCAAGTATTAAGCTGCTTTTGCGTCTAAATTTTTCTCTTTCAATTTTTCTTCACCTGCTGTTTTCTGCTGACCCCAATTCTGCTCTTGTTCGCCCCGGCTTACACTTAGAATTATACCCACCGACAAACCGGTAAACACCATGGCTGTACCTCCCATGCTAATCAATGGCAACGGTTGTCCGGTAATGGGCCCAAGCCCCACTACCACGCCCATATTTACCATAGCCTGGCACACAAGATCAAAAGCAAGCCCGGCCGAGAGCAATCCGCCAAAGGCGCGCTCGCTGTTATAGGCCGCTTTCATTCCCCGATGCAGTAAAATCAAATAGAGAATCAGAACTGTAATACCACCCACCAATCCATACTCTTCAATTACAATAGCATACACAAAATCAGAATAAGGATGTGGTAAAATGTTACGTTGCTCGCTATTGCCAGGGCCCTTTCCAAATAAACCACCCGTTGCAACGGCAATCATTCCATGCTTTGCCTGAAATGGTAATTCTTTTCCTTCTACCACGTGCGAGTAAAAATTCTTTACCCGACTGATGGCTGTTTCAAATCGTTGGCCGAAATAAAGCCCGGCCGTGCCAAACAATAATCCGATTAACACCAGCATGGCAAGGTACCGAACCGGTACACGGCCAATAAACATGATGAGCATACAAGTAGCAAACACCAATATGGCGGTTGACAGGTTGGTGAGTGCAATCAAACCACATATTACACCACACCAGATCAGAATCGGAAATAGAGATTCTGCAATGTCAGTAATATTTTGTTGCTTCTTGGAAAGCATACTGGCCAGGTTGATAATCAAAGCCAGGCTTGCAAAATCTGATGGCTGAAATGAACCAAACACAGGAATGGATATCCACCGGGCAGCTCCGTTTATACTTACCCCATTGGTAAATGCATAAATCAAAAGCGGAACACTTACCCACAACGCCAACCGCGACAACTTGGAGTAGTAGCGATAATCTATCTTGTGCGCAAACCACATAGCCGCCAGGCCCAGAAATACCATGAATGTGTGCTTAATCAAAAACACTTCGGGGCTGGTCGAGCGCTTGTAGGCCAGGGTGCCGATTGAACTATACACCACCAGGATGCTGATCAGCGAAAGCGCAAACACCACCGCCCAGATTACCCGGTCGCCCTGCAGGTTTTTATCAGCCCATTCTTTTATTTTACTAAGTTTCATACTGTATCGCTTTTAGGATTCAACTTCCCGCTTCAACTCAAGCACGGCCGCTCTAAACTGATTCCCTCTATCTTCATAATTCTTAAACAAATCGAAACTGGCACAAGCCGGAGAAAGCAATACCACATCGCCCTCATGCGCGGCTTTCAATGCAACTCTTACGAGATCTTTTGTTGTTTGTACTTCATGAATTTCAGAAACAACATTTTTAAAAAACTCCTTCAGTTTGGTATTGTCTTTACCCAGGCAGATTAGCGTCTTTACTTTTTTAGCTACCTCCGCTTTTATGATGTTGTAATCATTTCCTTTATCAATACCTCCGGCTATCCATATTAAAGGTTGCGCATAACTTCCAAGTGCATACACCACCGAATCTACGTTGGTGGCTTTTGAATCATTCACAAACTCAACTCCTTTTATCATACCTACCGACTCCAGGCGATGGGGTGCATTTGTAAACGTTCCAAGACCTTCTTTTATGGATTGAATACTTCCGCCTGCCAGGTAAACAGCTGCTACGGACATCATGGTATTGATCAGGTTGTGCGGACCTTTTAACGTGGTTTCAGACTGCCGTACAGCAAATGTAGTTTCACCAAACGTCCATATCATTTTCTCGCCATCGTAATGAATTGAACCGGAGTTGTCTGTTAACGATACCGGAATTTTAACCGGAGCAATAGTACGCTGCTGCAGTTGTTGGCTTGTAACAGCATCATCTGCATAGTAGATGAAGAAGTTATTTTCTGTCATGTTGCGCACCAACTGAAACTTGGAGTTGATATAATTCTCCATTTTATACTCGTACCGATCCAGGTGATCGGGTGTAATGTTGGTTAGTATCCCAATCTCAGGGCGAAACGATTTTGTCCCATCCAATTGAAAACTGCTGATTTCAATCACATACCAATCATGAGCACCCGCGGCAACTTTTCGTGCCAGGCTCTCGCCCACGTTGCCAGCCAGGGCCACCTTAAACCCGGCCGTCTTCATGAGGTGAAAAGTAAGTAACGTAGTGGTGGTTTTTCCATTCGTTCCGGTTATAGCAATCACTTTACCGGTGAGGTAGCGGAAAGCAAACTCCAGCTCGTCAATTACTTCAATACCTTTTGCTTTAGCTTGTTTAATCAAATCGGCCTTATCCGGAATACCTGGACTTTTAATGATTAAATCAGCCGCAAGAATTTTTTCCGAAGTATGTGCTCCTTCTTCAAAAGCAATTTTTGCTGTTAGTAATTCGGTTTTGTATTTGTCTTTAATCAATCCCTGATCTGAAACAAAAACATCATAGCCCTTCACCTTCGCGAGTAAAGCTGCACCCGTTCCGCTTTCGCCTGCACCTACTATGACAACTTTCTTGTTCATCTTAGTTTTAACATTGCGAGTGAAAGAATAGCCAACAGTATTCCTACAATCCAAAACCGGGTTACGATTTTAGCTTCGTGAATATTTTTCTTTTGATAGTGATGATGTAAAGGCGACATCAGTAAAATTCTACGCCCTTCACCGTATTTCTTTTTCGTGTACTTGAAGTACGATACCTGCACAATCACTGATAAGTTTTCTACCAAAAAAACTCCGCACAACAGTGGAATCATGAGTTCTTTTCGTACTGCTAAGGCCAGTACTGCGATAATACCACCCAGCGATAAACTGCCGGTATCGCCCATAAACACCTGAGCGGGATAAGCATTGTACCAAAGAAATCCCAAACATGCTCCAACAAAAGCAGTACAGAAAATTACCAATTCACCCAGGTTGGGAATGTACATGATGTTGAGGTAAGAACTAAAGTCAACCCGACCTGACAGGTAAGCGAAGATGGCAAGCGTTAATCCGATAATGGCCGATGTACCGGCCGCCAGTCCATCAATCCCATCGGTTATGTTAGCGCCATTTGAAACTGCCGTGATGATAAGGATAACGATCAACGTAAACACAATCCACGTATAGTTCTTATCTAAAAACGGAAGTATATCGCTGTAGTCAAATTCATTGTTCTTAAAAAACGGAACAGTAGTAGAAGTGGATTTAACATCGCGGTATTCCAGTTTTGTACCTTCGGTTGGTTCAATCACCAGCGTGCTTACGTTGGTTGCGGGGCGCACTTCCCGTATTACCACATTTTCATTAAAGTATAAGGTAAGGCCTACAATCAACCCGATGGTTACCTGGCCTACAATCTTAAATCGGCCGGCAAGGCCTTCTTTGTTTTTCTTAAATACTTTAATGTAGTCATCCAGAAATCCAATTAACCCTAACCAGAGGGTAGTGGCGATTAGTAAGACTACATATACATTATCGAGGCGCGCCATCAATAAGGTGGGTATTAGAATGGCTGCCAGGATGATCAGCCCCCCCATGGTAGGTGTGCCCTTCTTCTGTAACTGGCCTTCCAGCCCAAGATCGCGAATGTCTTCACCTACCTGCTTTTTGCGTAAGTAGTTGATTAATGATTTTCCGAACAGGATCGTGATCATTAACGACAATACCGCTGCGGCACCGGCACGAAACGAGATGTACTGAAATAATCCCGCCCCTGGCAGATCAAAATTCTTTTCGATATAGTCGAATAAATAATACAGCATTAATTACTAAACAGCTTAATCATTCGTAACAATACCTCTTTATCATCAAATGGATGTTTTACACCCTTTACCTCCTGGTAATTCTCATGCCCTTTTCCTGCCACCAACACAATATCTTTTTCACGCGCCATCATGCAGGCAGTTTTAATAGCTTCTTCCCGATCTACCATCACCAATGTTTTTTTTGCATCGCCAGGCCCAACTCCTTTCTGCATATCACGAATTATTTCCATCGGATCTTCGCTGCGCGGGTTATCGGAAGTAAGAATCACTTTGTTCGAATATTTACAGGCTATTGCTGCCATTAGCGGACGTTTGGTTTTATCGCGATCGCCTCCACAGCCAACTACTGAAATTACCTGCTCGTTTCCGGAGCGGAAATGCTCGATGGTTTCCAATACGTTTTTCAATGCATCGGGAGTATGGGCATAGTCAACAATAGCCGTAAACCTGGAACCGGGCAACACCAACTCAAATCGGCCCGAAGCACCGGTTAAGGCGGAAAGCTTCATCAATACCATTTCAGAATCTTCGCCCAGCAAGCAAGCGGTACCATAAACAGCCAGTAAATTGTATGCATTAAAATCACCGATCAGCTTAAACCAAACGCTGCGCTCAGCTATTTCAATTTCCAAACCTTCAATTGAGTTGGTGATGATTTTCCCTTTGAAGTCGGCCATTTTTTTAAGGCCGTAGGTAAGTTTACGAGCCTTTGTATTTTGCAACATCACCATGCCGCGCTTGTCATCTACATTTACCAAAGCAAACGCATCGGCCGATAGATTATCGAAGAAACCCTTTTTGGCCCGGATATAACTTTCAAACGTGCGGTGGTAATCCAGGTGATCGTGTGTAATGTTAGTGAACAGCGCACCTGCAAAATTTAATCCTTCAATCCTACCCTGGTCTGCCGCATGCGAGCTAACCTCCATAAAACAATGCGTGCAGTTTTCTGCCAGCATTTGTATTAACAATTCATTAATCTGAATGGGATCGGGAGTGGTATGCGTGGCTGGTATCTCCTTATCCACAATTTTATTCACAACTGTGGATAACATTCCGCATCGGTAACCTAATGTTGAAAATAACTTAAACAACAACGTAGCAACGGTTGTTTTACCATTCGTTCCGGTTACACCCACCAGTTTTAATTTAGCAGACGGGTTACCATAAAAGTTTCCTGCAATAATGCCCAGCGCCTTCTTGCTCTCCTTTACTGTTACGTAAGTAACGTTTTCCGAAATTACTTCCGGCAGTTTTTCACATACCACTGCAATGGCACCACTCGTTACTGACTTTTCAATAAAACTGTGTCCATCTGATTGAGTTCCTGTTACTGCAATAAATAAAAACCCAGGTTGCACTTTGCGTGAATCGAACGCAATACCCTTTACCGCCACACCCATGTTACCCGAGGTAGAAGTAATGTGTACTTTATATAATATGTCTTTCAGTTCAGCCATTAGCCTAATCGAACATAAATTCTGGATCCCTTTGATATTTTAGTTCCCGGTGCAAGCGATTGTTGCGTTACGCGTCCTTTCCCTTCAAACGAAACCTGCAATCCGGATTTTTCCAGCAGGTAAACGGCATCGCGATAAGTCATGCCGGTTACATCCGGCACCAGATCTTTTACAACCGGATTATTTTTCCACACTACCGCGTTACCATTTTTAGTTGCTCTTATCCACTCTTCATCCGTTGCGGAATGATTCGTTACCCCCAGTTCGTTGCTGATGCGGGTAAGCTCTTCCTGGTTACCGGCACGGATTACCGGAAACACTCCGGGTTCCTGTACCTGGCTTTTTTCCATGGCCAAATGCAGGTTGATGTTGCGCGAATAAATATTATCGGCTATATCTTTAAACACCGGGCCGGCCACATTGTTACCGTATTGATAAAAACCCCGTGGGTTTTTGATGAGCACAATTGCTGAATACTTTGGAGCGTGGGCCGGAAAATATCCTACAAATGAAGTGATGTACCTCTTTTCGTAGCGACCGTTTATCAATATCTGCGCGGTACCTGTTTTACCAGCAATGCGGTAATGTGTGTTTTTCAAATTCATGGCTGTACCATTTTCCACCACACCTTCCAGCAAAAGTTTAAGTTTATCCAATGTTTTATTCGAGCAGATTTTTCCGGTTATCTGTTCGGTTTCAAAGTCCTGTTTTACATTATCGGCTTTGCTTACCGAGGTAACAAAAACAGGTTTGATCATTTTACCATCGTTGGCTATGGCATTGTATAGTGTAAGTGTATGCAGGGGTGTCATCTCCAGGCCATAGCCGTAGGCCATCCACGGAAGTGTAATGCCACTCCATTCTTTGGTATTGGGCCTTGGAATTTTTGGATACGCTTCGCCTGATACCTGAACGCCCAATGGCTTTGATAACTTTAGTTTATCTACATATTCTAAAAACCGCGATGGCTTTGTTCCGAAGTATTTATCCGTAAGTTTTGCCATTGCCACATTCGAAGAAAGTTCAAATGCCTGCTGTACGGTAATTTTTCCATATCCCCCCTCATGGTGATCGCGCACCTTACGATTATAAAACGTGTATTCGCCATTACCGGTGTTGACGCTGTCTGTTAGCTGCAGGTTTGTATCTTCCAACAACGCAAGCATGGTTACCAGCTTGAACGTAGAGCCGGGTTCCATCGAACCTCCCACCGCATGATTGAATTTTTCGTAGAACCCTCCATTCCCATCGCTGCTCAGATTAGAAATAGCTTTGATGTGACCTGTTTTAACTTCCATTACTACCACAGTACCTTCATCGGCATTGTGTTTAAGCATGGCCTGATACAAGGAAGTTTCGGCTACATCCTGCAGGTTAATATCAATGGTAGTATGAATATCCAATCCATTAACGGCCTTGGTGTTGTTGCCATCAAAGACGGGTTTCCAGGTACCCCCGGCAATTTTCTGAAAGAGCGCCTCGCCATCCTGGCCACCCAGTACATCATCAAAACTATATTCCAGGCCAGCGCCTCTTCCATCTTCGTTTACAAAACCAACGGTTCTGCGACTCAGGTTGGAGAAGGGCCTGTAACGCACATCAATCTTTTCGAAAATAACACCACCCCGGTACCGGCCCTCGCGGAAAATAGGCCAGCTCATCATTTCCTTTTTTGCCTGATAGTTAATTTGCTTGCGGTTAAGTACCAGGTATTGTTTACCTGACGCGCGCGCATCTTTTAAAAGCTGTTTGTACTCGGCTGCCGAACGATCTTTATAGTACCGGGAAAGTAAAAGGCTAAGAGAATCGATGCCTGCCCGAAAAACTTCCTGCTTCGCTAAGGTTGGATCGATAGCCACTTTATAAAATGGCAGACTGGTAGCCAGCAAACTTCCATTGTCAGAATAAATGTTGCCTCGCGTAGCTTTTACTTTTCGGTAATCAAAGTGAATTTCTTCGCTTAGTTTTTCCCACTTGGCACCATCTACCACCTGGATATGACCAATTTTTGCAGCTACACAAACGGCAAAAATCATCACACCTAAAAAGGCTACCCGAACCCGGATTAATATGGATTTTTTAATATTCACTTCCGTCAACTACAACTTTATAGGGTGGATTTAAGCTTTCCCTCAATCCCATTTCTTTAACTCTTCGTGCCACTTCACTTTGCTTACTGGCATACATGATATCCGCTTTCAGCGTAGTATAATCTGCACGCAGGTCCTCTACCTCAGATTGAATTTTATCAATCTTACGCGTAGTCTTTTCGGCAAAGTGTGTATTGCTGATGTAGATTAAACTCAACAACACCACAAACAATACTTTTGGCAGGTATTGAACCGGAAAACCTTCTTCGAAATAGGCTTCGAGTTTCATTCTTTTTTCTAAACCAGAAAAAATGCTGGAGCCCGCGGTGGCCGTTTTCTCTTTCACCCTCGCTTCATTTCCTTTTGAGGGCTCCATTACTCTGAATTTGTTCTCGCTCATAAGTCTTCTACTCTTTCATATTCTCTCCGCTATCCGCAGTTTTGCGCTGCGGGCGCGTTTATTTTCTTCTACTTCTTTTTCCGAAGCTTCGATTGGCTTTCGGTTTATTGCCCGAAAAGGTTTAATCGGATTGCCGTAGAAATCTTTTTCCAACGCTCCGAACACCTTTCCGGTGTTGATATAATTTTTTACCATCCTGTCTTCCAATGAATGATAACTCATCATGACCAGCCTGCCACCCGGCTTTACCACTTCGCCACATTGGTGCAAAAAATCTTCAAGCGCTTTCATCTCCGCATTTACTTCGATGCGCAGCGCCTGAAACACCTGGGCGAAATATTTGTGCTCCTTACCACGGGGAGCAATGCTTTGCAAGGCGTTTTTTAATTCGAGCGTGGTAGTTAATGGCTTTTGCGACCGGGCAACGATAACTGCTTTGGCTGCGGTACGTGCATTTTTCAATTCGCCATACATGCCAAAAATCCGATGCAGCTCCTCCTCACTGTATTCGTTTAGAACGGTGTTAGCTGTTTGTTTGCTGTTGCGATCCATGCGCATATCCAGCGGACCTTCAAACCGGGT
>Ga0116144_10006099_pt1 | contig 10654 bp, 10 predicted proteins | sample AD_UKC035_MetaG_FD_89746 | JGI IMG/M metagenome (GOLD analysis project Ga0116144, IMG submission 89746) | Active sludge microbial communities of municipal wastewater-treating anaerobic digesters from USA - AD_UKC035_MetaG | ecosystem: Engineered > Bioreactor > Anaerobic > Digestate | place: USA... | reverse complement strand
GAGATCCATATGTGCCCGCGCAGCGAGGCTTTTCAACAAGATTTGGTGATCATGCTGCGCTCGCCGCTGCGCGAAGAATTCTCGCTGCTGCGCCGCGGGGCCACCCTGGTATCAATGCTGCACTACCCCACGCGGCCGGTGCGGGTGCAAATCTTGAAAGACCTGGGGATCAAAGCCATATCCCTGGATAGCATTGTGAACGATCAAAACATCCGCCTGGTAGAAAACATGAAAGCGGTGGCCTGGAATGGCCTGGAAGCGGCTTTCGACGTGCTCGAAAAGCGTTGGCCCGGCCTCGAGCGCCCCGACAAAGAGCCGATTCGCGTGCTCATCCTGGGAACTGGCATGGTAGGCAAGCACGCGGTAGATGCCGCCACCAAGCTGGGCAGTATCGAACGCAATAACCAACATATTCAGAATGGCGGTCCCGGGGTGCTGGCGGTCACGGTGGGGCGCAACATCACCCATAACCCGTCTCAAATGGAAAAGCTGTTCCGCGAGAGCGACATTCTGGTAGATGCCAGCCAACGCCGCGATCCCACTAAACCAATCATTCCCAATGAATGGTTGGGCTGGCTGCCCGAACACGCCGTGATTGCCGACCTGGCTGTGGACCCTTACACGCCAGATGCCAACCCGCCCGTAGTGCGCGGGGTTGAGGGCATCCCCCAGGGCAGCCTGGATCAATACATCTTTATGCCAGATGACCCCAACTGGGAGAAAACCGTTCCGAAAGAAATCGCCTCACAAAACCGGCGGGCAGTAGTAACCTGTTATTCATGGCCCGGCATTCATCCTGAGGCCTGCATGCACCATTATGCACTGCAGATGCAGCCGTTGATCAATGTCCTACTGGCAAAAGGCTATGATCACCTATCCATGGATGGCGATTATTTTGAGCGGGCATTATACAGGGCCACGCTTAAGGCCTGGTTGCGCACCACGCACATGCCTGCGCAGCAACACCGCTAAGGCCGTGGCACATTTTTCTGCGTTGAAGAGGCAGCTCTTTTGGGGCTGCCTATGAACCGAAGTTCTGTTCACGTAAGTGGAGGCTAAAATGTCTACATGTGAAAGATACACAGTACTTGGCGCTGGTCACGGTGGCAAAGCTATGGCTGCCCACCTGGCATTGATGGGGTTTAAGGTCAACCTGTGGAACCGCACCTTCAGCCATGTTGAAGTGATCAAGAAACGCGGCGGGGTTGAACTGGAAAGCCCCGAGGGCGGGCCGCATGGCTTCGCCAGCCTGGCCCTGGTGACAGCCGATATCGCCGAGGCAATCCATGATGCAGAAATGATCATGGTCGTGCTGCCATCTTCAGCGCATGCAGATGTGGCCAAGGCCATGGCGCCGCACCTGCGCCCCGGCCAGGTCGTGGTCCTGCATCCTGGCCGCACCTGCGGTGCGCTGGAAGTTGACAAAGTGCTGCGCGAGAACGGCTGCACTGCCGGTGCCACGATTGCCGAAGCCGAGACCTTCATATACGCTTCGCGCTCTGATGGCCCTGCGCAGGCACGCATCTTTCGCATCAAAGAAGCCGTACCCCTGGCAGCTTTGCCAGCCGTACGCACAGGCTATGTGCTGCAGAAGCTTAACCAGGCCTACCCTCAATTCATCGATGGCGGCAACGTACTACATACCGGCTTGAACAATATGGGGGCCATCTTCCACCCCGCCCTGACCCTGCTCAACGCGGGTTGGATTGAGGCCACGCACGGCGATTACCAGTTCTATATCGACGGTGTGACACCTTCGGTGGCGCGCGTGCTCGAAGTGCTGGACCGCGAGCGTGTTACGGTGGCATCTTCCCTGGGCTTGCGTGCCCGCACCGCCATCGAATGGCTGGAGATGGCCTATAACTCTACCGGTCAAGACTTGCACGAGGCCATTCACAATCAGCCGGGCTACTACGGCATCAAAGCCCCCAGCACGCTCAGCCATCGCTATATCTTTGAAGATGTACCCATGAGCCTGGTGCCCATTGCCTCGCTCGGGCAACGTTTTGGCGTCTCGGTGCGCGGCATGGATAGCATCATCCGCCTGGCCTGCATCGTGCACCGTACCGATTATTGGCGGCGCGGCCGCACAGTAGAAAGGCTGGGCATCAGCGAGCTGAGCGTCAGCGAGCTGACGCGCTATGTCGACGAAGGTGTGCGAGAATAATGCACCTTCAAGGTTGTCGCACCGATCTGCCAGTGATCCTGATCTATGATGTAGACCCTTCCTGGTCGCCAGAGGATATCCTCGACAAAGAAGATGCGACACGCCAGTTGGCTGAAGCGCTCGCTGACATAGGACATCCAGTTGAGGAATTACCCATTCGATCTGCCGACTTACAGGCAGCCATGTGTCATATTCTTCCAGATGAATGCCTGGTTTTGAACTGGTGTGAAGAATTTCCGGGCAGGCCCCTCAGCGAGTCTCAAGTTGCCCTGGCGTTGGAACAGATGGGATTCACCTTCACGGGCGCAGATTCGCGTACCATTTCGCTGAGCGAAAACAAAGGCCAGGTAAAGCATCTCTTGCGAGCGCAGGGTATCCCAACCCCAGCCTGGCAGGTGTTCAACACTGCTGAAAACGTAAGCTGGGACCGCTTCCCCGCCATTGTGAAAGCAGCTTTTGCACACTGTAGTTATGGGATCACTCGCGAATCGGTTGTCTTATCGCCCATAGAGTTAACTCAGCGCATTCAATATGTACTGGATACACTCCATCAGCCCGCCCTTGTCGAGGAATTTATTGACAATCGCGAATTTCACGTAGGTGTGATCGGGAATGCGCACCTGCAAGTGCTGCCACCAGGCGAGATTGATTATTCAGCCTTTCCAGATATTCACGACCGGCTGTGTACTTATGAATCCAACAATGACCCAAAATCGTTGGCGTACCAGGTAACAGCGCCCAGAATGCAGGTGGAATTGCCACAAAAACTACGCGAACAATTAGAACAAGTCGTGGTTGCCGCTTACAGGACTGTCGGCTGCCGGGATTATGCCCGCATGGATGTACGCCTTCAAGATGGCATCTTCTACATGCTGGATGTGAACCCCAATCCCGATATCTGCGCAGATACCAGCTTCGCGTTGGGAGCTGAACTGGCTGGAATGTCTTATGGCATGCTTGGCAGCCTGATCGTCAACCTGGCTGCTCAACGCCACAAAAAATTCGCCTCGACGAACACAAATAGATCAAATACAGGAGAAAATTGATATGCCTGGAATTGCAGGAATAGCGCAAACCGGTAGAACAACCACCGTCAGGCGCATGCTTGAAAAAATGGCCCATCGCGGGCAAGATATTGAAATCATTGAAACGGAGGCCGTGACTTTAGGGGTGATATATCCGCCCCACCAGGCGCAGGCTGCCGAGAATTTGAAACAAACCCATCTTGCCATGGATGCAGCCGGGCCTGGGCATTTTGCTTCGGCACGGGGAGACTCTCTGCTGCTCAAACGCGATCTCGTGGGTGTAGTTCCGCTCTACTACGGTAATACACCGCAGTGCAAAACCTGCTTTGCTTCTGAAGTAAAAGGGTTAATAGAAGTTACCGACCAGGTGCACGAACTACCACCTGGGCACACCTTTGACGGGCACAAACGAGAAGCGTATGCAAAGATTGGCAAACTGCCGCTATTGGAAGACTCGCCTCAAGAGATCACCGATGAGCTGCGCCGGCGGTTAGAAGCGTCAGTAGAACAGCGCACTGAGCAGGACGGAGATGTGGGCGCCTGGCTTTCGGGCGGGCTGGATTCGAGCGCGCTGGCAGCCCTGGCGCGCCCCTATGTTCACACGTTTCACACATTCACCGCCGGGCTGCCTGGCGCCCCAGATGTTATTCATGCGCAAGAAGTGGCAGATTTCATTAATTCCCAGCACCATGTACGCACAGTGCAAGTAGAAGATTTGTTAGCTGTTCTCCCCCAGGTGATCTATTATCTAGAATCTTTCGATGCCTGGTTGGTGCGCTCAAGCGTGATGAACTACCTGGTAGCCCAGCTCGCCGCCGACTACGTCCCAACTGTTTTTTCTGGTGAAGGCGGCGATGAGTTGTTTGCAGGCTACGAATATATCAAAGCGCTTGACCCAGCCACCTTACCAGACGAATTGATTGATATTACCCGCCGGCTGCACAACACAGCATTGCAGCGGGTGGATCGCTGTGCTGGAGCGCATGGGATAACCGCCCACGTGGCACTGCTAGATCCCCTTGTAATGGATTATGCACTGCGCATTCCACCGGAATACAAACTGCACACCGGGGTAGAAAAATGGATCTTTCGCCAGGCTGTAGCAGATGCCTTGCCTGCTTCCATCGTCAACCGTCCCAAGGCCAAGTTTTGGGAAGGCGCAGGGGTCGAAGACCTGTTAGCGCAGTACGCCGAAGAAAAGATCAGCGATGCTGATTTTGCCCAAGAACGAAATTTACCGAATGGCTGGGTGCTGAACACCAAGGAGGAATTACTTTACTATCGCATTTTTCGCGAGCACTTTAGCGTATTTGATGATATAAATTGGATGGGCAGGACAAAAGGTTCACCGATGAATTAATAGATCAGTAGCGCATAGGAGGCTAACATGGAGTTCTGGGAGTCGCCGCTATATATGTTGATCGGGCTGCCGCTGATGGTGTTTTTTGCCCGGGTAATCGATGTGGCTTTGGGTACACTGCGGATCATCTTCATCTCAAGGGGCAAAAAATACCTGGCGCCACTCTTAGGGTTTGTAGAAGTGTTCATTTGGATCGCAGTCGTAGCCCAGATTGTGCGCGGGGTGAATGACCTGGTTACCTACCTGGCTTATGCGGCAGGGTTTGCAGCAGGCAACTTCGTAGGCATGTTCATCGAAGACCACTTGGCAATGGGCACGCAGGTCATGCGCATCATCATCCCCAACGGTGCCGAAGCCTTGACCAAGAATCTCTACAATGCAGGCTATGGCGTTACCCAAGTGGATGGACAGGGAGCTACCGGACCGGTCAAGCTGATCTATACCGTGGCAAAACGCAAAGATGTTCCCCTGGTGCTGGGGATCATCCACCAGACCCACCCGCATGCCTTTCTTTCTATCGAAGATGTGCGCTCAACCCAAGAGGGCATCTTCCCCACCCAGGCCAATCACCGCGGCAGGAGATTTTGGGGCCGGAAGTCGAAGTAGGAGATCTGTATGGAAATTCGCGATTGTATGAAACGCAAGGTCTTCTCAATCTCTGCCAGCGCCACCATCAGGCAGGCTGCGGCGCTGATGGTCGAACAGCGCATTGGCCTGCTGCCGGTGGTAGATCACCAGGGCAAACCGGGCGGCGTGATCAGCCTCAGCGATCTCCTCGAGCTGGAACTACCAGACTTCTTTGACCTGCTGCCAGACTTGGATTTTGTGCACGATTTCGGCGCCGCCGAAACTGCGACCCCTTCTCCAGAAGAACTGGATCAGCCGGTGGTCACACGCATGCAGCCTATTACATTTGTAGAGGAGAGCTGCGGATTGCTGCGTGCTTATGCCACGATGATGAAACACAACCTCTATGACTTGCCAGTAGTCTCTGAAGATGGCGTTTTGGTAGGCCTGGCATCGCGCGTCGATATCGGCGTCGCAATCCTTGCAACGTGGGCAACCATTGAGCCATTCCAAACATGATCGCACAAGCCCTCGCCTCCCTGATCTTCCTTGCCAGCCTGTGGCTGATCTTTTCAGAGAAGCTTAATCGCACCATTGTTGGCTTGCTGGGGGCTGTGCTGATGGGAGGGCTGGGCAAGCTGTTCGGCTTTTACAACGAGAGCCAGGCTGTTGCCTCCATCGATTTCAATACCCTGGGCCTGCTCTTGGGAATGATGATCCTGGTCGCGCTGCTTGAGCCCACCGGTTTCTTCCAATTCCTGGCGGTATGGGCTGGACGCGTTTCGCGCGGGCGCCCGGTCCGGCTGCTTGTCTTACTCGGCACGGTAACCACCATAGTTTCAATGTTCCTTGACAACGTAACCACAGTAGTGCTGATCGCACCGGTGACGATCTTGATCTGCGAGATATTGGGCATCAATCCCGCCCCTTATTTGATTGCCGAAGCCTTGCTCTCGAATACCGGCGGAGTATCCACATTGGTGGGAGATCCCCCCAACGTGCTGATTGCCTCAGCGGCGAACTTTTCATTCAACGACTTTCTCACACACGCCTTACCGGTTGTCCTCGTGGCCTGGTTATTGGCCTTGTGGGTCTTACGCCGCCTGTTCCGCAAGGAATTGGCCATCTACCCACCTAATGCCGCCGCAGTATTGAAGCTCAACCCCCGCGAATCGTTGGACGACCCCAAAACTGCCGGACGGGTGCTGATTGTGCTTGGCGCAGCCATCTTGCTGTTTTTCTTCGAAGAACCACTTGGTCTGAGCCCTGCATTTGTGGCCTTGAGCGCTGCTGCCGCCGCGCTGGCATGGGTGCGTCCAGATGTCAACGCGGTTCTGCGGCGAGTTGAATGGGGTGTGCTGGCGTTCTTCGGTGCACTGTTCGTGATGGTCGGCGGGCTAGAGGCCTCTGGCGTGTTGGGAGGCATTGTAGCTTTGCTAGAAAAACTGCATACCATTCCCCCGGCGCTCTTCGGATTGGTGTTGCTCTGGTTCTCAGCAGGGCTTTCAGCTTTTGTAGATAATGTGCCAATCACCATCGCCCTGATCCCTGTACTCCAAGGTTTAGAAGCAAATGGCGTTAATGTGCTGCCTTTATGGTGGGCCTTGGCGTTTGGTGCAGGCTTCGGCGGCAATGGAACCATCATTGGCTCCACCGCCAACATCGTGGTCGCCAGCATTTCTGAACGCACGCGTGCCCCAATTACATCAAAGTTGTGGAACAAACGCGGCCTGCCGGTGATGCTGGTTACATGCTCGGTAGCCAGCATACTGTATCTATTGTTGTACCCATTGTTTACCCGTTGACGGGAATTGTAAATATCATCGAATTAAATACCAATGGAGGCAGTTATGTACATGATCATGCTTGTGTTAGACAACCCTGACCAATTAGATGAAATTCTGGAGGCCTGGGACAATGTTGGTATTCGCGGCGCCACCATTGTCGAAAGCACCGGCATCCAACGCCTGCGGCAAAAGAACGTGCCCATGCGCTATCTCTTTCAAACTTCAACCGTTGTAGAAGAAGGCCACCTGACCCTCTTCGTGATCGTGCCCAACGAACAAAGGGTGCAAGACTGCCTGCATGCCACCGAGACCGTGGTGGGAGACCTGGAAAAGCCCAACACGGGTGTGTTTGCGGCCTGGCCTTTAGCATTTGTGCGCGGTGTTCCACTAGAAAAACAGGCAGGTTAACATGATGTGGTTAACCTTTTTCCTCAGTGCGGCCTTGATTGTCTTTGCCGCCACGCAGTTAGCCAAATATGGGGATGTGATCGCCGTACGTACCGGCCTGGGCGGCATGTTCATCGGCGTAATCTTGTTAGCCGGAGCCACCTCCCTGCCCGAGGTGCTGACCACGATCAGCTCGCTCTCACAAGGCGTGCCCAACCTGGCAGCCGGCAACCTGCTGGGTAGCAACCTCTTCAACATGTTCCTGCTGGCCATTCTCGATTTACTGCACCGCAAAGACCGCATCTTGCGCAAAGCGGCCCTCAAGCACGCCCTGACCGGCAGCCTGACGATGTTCATAATCAGCCTGGCAGTATTCTTCATCCTGGCTGACATTGAAGTCAAAATTGGCTGGGTTGGGCTAGACAGCATTGCCATCATCCTGGTTTACATGGTCAGCCTGCGCCTGATCCAAAGAAATCAAATCCACAGGGTCAGCCACTCTGCGCCGCAAACAGAGGTACCTGAAGGGACGCCGCCTTTGTGGAAAGGGCTGGTTGGCTTCGGACTGGCGGCCCTGGCCCTGGTAATTGTGACCCCCTGGATGGTGCGCTCCAGCTCTGAGATTGCCGAATTTACCGGGCTGGGTACCACATTCGTGGGCACGACCCTGGTTGCCGTGGTCACCTCTTTGCCCGAATTGATCACCACCTTTGCCGCAGTCAAGTTGGGCGCCGACGACATGGCGATTGGCAACCTGTTCGGCAGCAACCTGTTCAACATGTTTGCCCTCGGCCTGACGGATATCTTCTACCTGCAGGGGCGCTTCTTGGGTGTGATCGACCCGGCATTCTTGCTGGTGGGTGTGCTCGGCCTGTTAATGACCGGCCTGGCACTGATCGGTAACCTGGCGCGCCTGGAACGGCGGATATGGGTGATTGAGATCGATGCCCTGGCGTTGATCCTTTTATACTTCTCTGGCTTGTGGCTGTTGTACAGCCGGGGCGTCACGCCGTGATATTGGTATAAGGCATCATCGGTCGCTTAAGACAACACCCCCGCGCCTTTCCAGGCACAGGGGTGTTGTTTTTCAGATCAATTTCCAGCAAACGCCTGGCGGTTTTAGCATACCATAGACCGGTTAAAGCGCCTGGCAAAGAGCGCTGTGAGCGCAAATTGGTAAAACACCGCCACCAACAGGTACACCCAAACCCTCTCTGTTTGACCACTGTTCAGCAACCAGTAAACTTTCATCGGCCAATAGGTCGGGATCAATCCAAAAGCCAGTTCCCAGCCCGGCAGCGCAAAATAGGCAAAAATCGGAATGAACAATACAAAGCCAACCAACTTCATCAAAGCAAAACCCTGCACCTTATTCTGCGCAAAAGACGCCAAAAACAAGGCAAACATCGGCGAGAGCGGCGCGGCGGCTATGGCGATCAAGAGGATGTTTTGTAGAGGAAGAGCATCTAACCCTGAAACAGGGAATAGAACGAACATCATTACAAACGTCAACAACACCGGGATAGCGATGCGGTAAGCAAGATAAGCGTTCAAAGAAAGCGGCGTCACCTGCAAGGCTGTCAGGGTGTGATCATCTTTTTCATCCAACAGCAAGAAACCGATCAACACGGCAAATGTCACCGGCGCCATGACGACAAAGAAGTAAGCCAACATGACGGGATAGTAGGGCTCCAGGTTGAAATCATAGCGCTCAAGGATGCGCGCCGTAAGCGGCGGCATGCCCCAGCGCAAGATCAATGCGCTGAAGATCGGGATGAAAACCATCCACGAAAGCGCACTATCCCGGCGCACACTACGAATATCAATCGGCCCCAAGGCACGCAGCGCTTGGATCGTGTTCATTTTCGACGGACTCCTTCTTTGGTGACCACAAAACGGTAAAAGGCGCGCTGGCTGATGAAGCAACCCACCACCACCCACAGGCTGGCGTACAGGATCCCGTAAGCGATCTGCCAGGCAGGCAGGGGCTGGTAGGCAGCCTGGATCAAGATGAGGGGGGCCTGCATGGGATGCAGGTACAGGCTCCAGTGCTGCCACAAGTCAAAGTAGTGCAACAGCGGCAGAGAAAAGCCCATCGTCCACAGCGCAGAGGGCAGGATGAAATCTGCAATGCTGTCGTAGCGCGACACCACGAAAAAGCCGTACAGGGCATAGATGGCTACAAAAAAAGCAATTCCCAACAACATCCAAAACCAGTTAAAGCCTGCCCCGCTGACCAGAACGATCACCGCTATGGATTCGATGGCTGACAGCACAAACAAACTGGCAACCTTTGAGAGCAGGTACTCCCAGTCGCGCAAGGGTGTGACAACTTGCACTTCAAGCGTACCTTCCCCTTTTTCAAGCAATACCATGCCCGCCAAGAAGTAAAAGGCGTTCATCACCAGGTTTTCGAGCAAGATGGCAGGCCACCAGGCCGCCCAATCGACATCTCCAAGCTGGCGTAGCAAGATCGCCATCAGCGCAACCACAAACGCCGAGACAAAGTAAAAGCCATTGCGATATTGGCGGATGATATCCCACAACAAGGTGTTCAGAAAGCGTTTCATGCAAGGCTCCGCCCGGTGGCCTTGATAAAGATATCCTCCAGGGTTGCTTCTTGCGTGTGGATAGTTTGCACCGGCTGGCGCAGGCTTTCAAGAAAAGTGGAATTATCTGCCAGCCCCTGGAGCGGGAATTCCTGTACTTCAGTACTGCCGTTAGACAGGTATTCCACCCGCACATCTCTGCGCCCATGCTGGAGCTTGAGGGCGCGCGGCGCATCAATCAGGTTGATTTGCCCATCCACGATGAAGGCCACCCGGTCGCACAACTCATCTGCAATCATCATGTCGTGCGTGGTCAAGAAGATCGTCCGCCCGGCCTCTTTTTGAGATTTGATCAGGTCTTTAATGCGACGCGCATTGACCGGGTCAAGCCCCGCGGTAGGCTCGTCAAGGAAGAGCAGTTTCGGATTATGGATCAGGGCCCGGGCCAGGTTCAGGCGGATCTTCATGCCTTTAGAATACTGAGAGGCCAACAAGTTGCCATCCTCCGCCAGGCCCACCATCTCCAGCAGCGTTTCAGGTGCCTCGGTCTGGTTTTGATAGAGACGGCCAAAGTAACGCAGATTCTCAAGGGCGGTCAGCTTGCCGTAATGGTTAGGCAGCTCAAAGCTCACACCAACTTGTTCGTAATAGGAATTGTCCCAGTGGCGCAGGTCGCGGCCGAGGATGCGAATGGTACCCGTAAAGTCACGCAGCAGTTTGATGAGGATCTTCTGGGTTGTTGACTTGCCCGCACCGCTGGGGCCGAGGAAGCCAAAAATCTCACCCACCCGGATTTCGAAATTCAATTCCCT
>Ga0116144_10006094_pt1 | contig 10659 bp, 7 predicted proteins | sample AD_UKC035_MetaG_FD_89746 | JGI IMG/M metagenome (GOLD analysis project Ga0116144, IMG submission 89746) | Active sludge microbial communities of municipal wastewater-treating anaerobic digesters from USA - AD_UKC035_MetaG | ecosystem: Engineered > Bioreactor > Anaerobic > Digestate | place: USA... | reverse complement strand
TGCCCAACTTTGCCAAAGGGCTGGAAACGCTCGTCCACTTTATGACCCTGTTGGGCGAGTCTGGCGTCCGGGGCTAACGGCCCGTCCTCGGTAGAAGCGCGGCTAAAGCCGCAAAGAAAGGGATATTTTTCGTTGGCGGGCGTACGCCCGCCACAGAGAAGTTACAAATTCGCAATTTGACAGAAGGATTTATAATGGGAGCAGGTGCAAAGCAGGAGGTGCGACGATGAGAGAACCCAAAGTCATGCGCCCGTTTTTTCCACCGGGCTATGTAGAGCATCCGACCGCCCTATTGACGTGGGCGCACGTGGTACAGCGATTGACGGATGCCAAAAACTATTGGCTTTGTTCGGTGCGTCCCGACGGGCGGCCTCACGTCATCCCCAAGTGGGGCGTGTGGGTGGATGATAAGCTCTATTTTGACGGCAGCGCCAAGACCCGCCACGCCCGCAACATTGCCGAGAACGCTCACGTCTCTCTTCATCTGGAAAGCGGCGACGATGTCGTGATTGTGGAGGGCGTCGTCGAGTTGGTGCAACATCCCGCGCCGGAATTGGGCGTGAAGTTGTCGCAAGGCTACAAAGCTAAGTATGCGGCGATAGGCTACGCGCCGGAGCCAACGCAGTGGGATGAGGACGGGATTTTTGCCATCACCCCGTCTATGGCACTGGCCTGGACCCGTTTCGCGGAGGATCCGACGAAGTTTGTGTTTGAGGATGAGCAGACGGGATTAGAGCTTTGAGCTGGTTGTAATCTATAAATACATGTTAGCGCGTAATGACTTAAGGATAATTGTATGTACAAAAAAGACTTTTGTTATATTTTTTTTGCTTGTTCTCTCTTTGTGGCGGCTGTGTTGCCAATACAACGCCACCACCTTTGCCAACGGTTACAAGTGAGGTTATACCCACGCCAGAACCCACTGTACAACCAACGGCTACAAGTGTAGTCATACATACGCCAAGTCCCTCTATACAACCAACGACTACTCCGTTGAATATACCAACCGCAACGCCAACAACATTAATAGCAACGCCTCTTCCACCCCTTAAATTGCAGGATTCTTATACATCCACAGATGGAAGATGGACAGCATCCGTGTTACAAAGATGGCTTTCAGAGTCAGACATTCAGCAAGTTCTTATTGTGACAAATACCAAAGATGCTACTATTGGATGGACTGCGGAAGACAAGATTCAACAGGACGGTTTAGCGTATCACTGGCCTATCCCATTGCACTGGGGTACCAACCATCTTTACTTTTCCCATCAGTATAGCGGCGACGGATGTTTTACTGCGCAAAACTTTCGCGGTTCAGATTTATGGCGCATTAACCTGGACACAGGTGAAGTTGGGCAAGTCACTCAAGAAGTAGGGTACTGGCTGGCGGTATCGCCAGATGAAAAAGTCCTGGCATACCTGGCCTACTCTCAGGGCGGACTGGTATTGCGGGATATGGCGTCGGGTGCTGAACGTCAAATTGGATTTGATATTGATGCTCAGTATCCAGACCTTCTTGTGTACAAGTCGAACTTGATTTGGTCGCCAGACAGCAATTCCCTGCTTATGACCGCAGAAATTGGCGCGTGCAGTGGGGACTTGATGTTTTCCATCATCAAGGTTGACGTAGCGACACTATCACAAACAACGGTGCTCAGTGAAGACACTCGCTTACTGAGGACTATCGCGTGGTCGGAACCGGAACGGGTGTTGCTATTCGATGACAGTGACAATGAATGGTGGCTATACATAAACAGCGGAGAACTCGTGCCGGGAAACAAAAGTTAGTGATGATAAGCGAGAGCGCGCTACTGTTGCATTAACCCGATCGCGTTTGCGCGCGTGCTCGCGGCGGTGCAACACGCTTTCGGGTAGGTCGTTGGCGAAAGGACTTTCCCCGCAACCGCGCGGCGGTTTATGCTGATCGTTGTGATCGGTGATAGTGTGCGATAGACTCTCTTCGCAGTTTGTTGAAAAAGGATATAATGACTGAAATGGGCGCCTAAAATGTCGCCCAGGGATAGATTTCACGAGATCGTCAAAAACTTTGATTGCTGAAGATGGAGAAGTTCAAATTATGCGCCTTATAAACGCGAATACACAGGCCTTGCGGTCAGTTAGGCGATTCTAAAAAAGGAGTATATCAAAGAAGTCCTATGCCAGAGTTTATTGAATTCACCCGTAACTATTCGGATTTGAGCACCGGGCAGGGGTTCCAGTGGGAATTCCACTGCGAGCGGTGCGGGAACGGCTATCGTTCCAAGTTCCAGGCGTCGGCCACGGGAGTGGTGACGCAGGCGCTTGATACGGCCAGCAGTCTGTTGGGCGGCGTCTTTGGCAAAGCCGCCGATCTGAGCAACCGCGTCCAATCGGCCACGTGGGAGCGCGCGCACGACAAGGCGTTTGGCGAGGCGGCGCAGGAAGTGCGGCATCTGTTTGTCCAATGCCCCAATTGCAACGCCTGGGTCTGCCGGGATCGTTGCTGGAACGAAGATCGCGGCCTCTGTCACAACTGCGCGCCGGATGTGGGCGTGCGCGTGGCGTCCGCCCAGGCCGAGGCCATCTCCGAGCAGGCCGTGGAGAAGGTGCGCGAGCGTCAGTACAAGGTGGATCAGTACGTTGAGGGCGACGATAAGCGCGCGTCCTGCCCCAAGTGCGGCGCGTCGCTCAAGGCGGGCGCGAAGTTCTGCCCGGAGTGCGGCGCGCGCGTCGAGGAGAAACGTTTCTGCATTGAGTGCGGCGCGGCGCTGGCTGACAAGGCCAAGTTCTGCCCGGAGTGCGGCACGAAGCAAGAGTAACACACCGTTAGGTAATCAACAACAGCCCCAGAAGTCAATCTTCCGGGGCTGTGTTGATCTGTCAGCAGATTAAGCGGATTTAGCAGATTCCATGCGATAGACAGCTCTGAAATCTGCTTAATCTGCTAAATCTGCTGATAAAAAAGGGGTGCTCTAAGGGTCATGGTTTCTGCGTGAAGCGGCACCGTACCCGCAGCCCCCACTGCCCCGGATTGAGCGCGCCCGGCGTGACGACGTTGGCGGCGTCTGCGCACAGCGCGTCCCCGGAAAGACACGCCGACGGGTCCTCGGCCCAATCGTGCAACGCATCATTGCGCCCGCGCCCCACGAAGGCTGCGCCATCGTCGCGGCCCAGCGCGCGGAAGGGCGCGTCCCACGTCACGCCGTCGGCGAGGATGCCGAAGGTGTGCGGCGTGACCTCGCGCCCCTCGGCCACGAAGTCCACGCCCACGTCGTCGCCGAAATCCGCCGTAGGGCCGGGAGCCAGCAGCGCGAGCGCATCGTCGTGCAGGCGCAGCCCGAAGCCCGGATCGGTCGTCACGTCCAGATTCCCGTTGCCCACATAGAAGATGAGCCGCCCGTCGCGCGCGTCCAGATCGTCGGCGGGGAAGTTCTCCGCGTTGGCGTCGTTTTCGGTCGTCAGAATGAGAATGACCGTGCCGCCCGGCACGGCCGCCAGCGCGTCAAGCTGGGGGAAGATGACCGATCCGGCGCCCGTGGCGGCCTTCGTCGCGTTGCCGGTGAGCCGCCAGCCGCGTACATCCACCGGGCCGGGGCAGCCGACGAGCAATTCCACCCAATCCCCCGTGATGGGCCGATACGCAACGCCGGCGTAGCGCGTGCCGTTGTCGTTGATCCAGACTTCGTTGATGATGACGCTATCCACTATTGAGACTATCTGCGCCGGGATGAAGTGCGCCTCGTAAACCACGTCCCCATTCACGGCCAGGGGGCGTTGCGCCGGCCCCGGCGTGAGCGCGTAACCCGGCGCGGGCACAGCGATCACGTCCAGCGCCGCGCCAAGAGGATATTGCCCGCTCCAATCCGCATCCGGCAAGGGCGTCCCGTTGACGTACACCCGCCCGCCTTCCGGCGGCGTCAAGGTGAAGCGCACTTCCGCCGCGCCCTGCGGCGTGAAATTTTCCCACAACTGCGCCGGGCGCGCGGCGATCTGCGCTTCCAGCGCGGCGCGCTCCTCGGCGAGCGTCGCCGTGCCCGGCCAACGCGCGCGTTCGTAATCGAAGTCGGCGTCCAGCGCTGCCGTGAGACTGGCGAGCCGCGCCGTGAGCGCTTCCGGGGCCAGCGCGGTGTTCAGCAGATCGGCCAGCCGCGCCTGAAAGCGCGCGCGATAGGCGGGGTTCTTCAGCAGCGCGGTCCGCAGGATGGCGAAGTCGCCGCCGCTTTCATCCCGCCCGCCGCCGCCGTAGACGAAGTACCAGCGCTCGCCCGGCGGGTGGACAGCGTACAGCGCGTCCGCCGGGAAAGCGAAGACTTGCTGCAAGATGGCAAAATCCGTGAAATTGTCCAGCGCAATGTTTGCTTCCGCCAAGGCAAAGGCGTCCGGGTCGGATAGATCGCTCCCGGCGGCCCAATCCACCAGCGCTTCCCAATCCGCGTCTGTGCCCTCGCGCACTGCGCCTTCCTGCACCACGTCGGCGTCCGGCGCGCCCTCGGTCTCGTCCAGGAAGAAGCGCGTGATGCGCTCGGTCAGGCGGTAGAGGCCCCACGATTCGCCGTTGACGAAGAGCCACACGAAGCGCCCCTGCGCGGCCGGCAGCCCCAGGTCGTTGGCAACCTCCGTGACGAGCTGGTCGCGCAGCAGCGTCCAGCGCGGCGCGGTTTCGCCGGCCTGGAGGAGCAGACGTTTGTAGGTTTGATTCTGCTCCGGCTGTGCGGGATGGTCGGGGAACAGGGCAACTTCCAGCCGCGCCGCGCCGTATTCCGAGCGGAAGTACAGCCGCAGCGAGGGTTTGGGGGCGTCCGAGGCTTCGTTGTGGACGCGCAGCCCGGCATTTTGCGCGACGACACCGCCCCCCGGCTCAAACAGGGTGACGTGGGTGAGGCGTTCCCATGCCAGGCCGCGGAACGTCGGGTGGGTGAGCAAGCCGCGCTCGGTATCCCACAGATCAGTAGGATCGGCGATGAGGGAGACGATGGGCAGGCCGGAGCCGAGGCCGACGACGTAAGATGCGCTTGCCACTGGGCCGCCCGCGCCGCCGACGGTTTCGACGGCGCGCAGCACCGTCACGCCGGGGAAGGCCGCGTCGAGCCGCAGCGGGCGCGTGTAGCGCGCGCCGATGAGAGCGGTCTCCGTCAGGCCGACGGTGGCGGTGGGCGCGCTGCCGTCCGTGCTGAAGAGCACCTGCCCGCGCGACTGGCTCGGCGCGAGTTGCACCGTCATCCCGCGTGGATAGAGGCCCGGCGCCGGCGAGAAGGCGGGCGCGGCGGGCGCCTCGCGTCCTGACGCTGCGCTGAGGTGGCGTGAGACGACATCCGCCAGCGCCAGCAGTGCTACAGCGACAAGAATTAAGAGTAAAGGTCGGGATAGTTTTTTCATATTCCAGAAAAGCGTGTTCAGGTTCGTAGTAGGCGCTTCAGCGCCGTGCTTGCGGGCGATAAATCGCCTACTACAAACCCTTTTTATCCTTTATCGCACCTGTACAATTTTTAACACGACGCGGTCATCCGGCAAGGGCGTGCCGTTGGCGGCGCGGGCGGGGAGGCGGATCGCGGTGGCCTCGGCGTACATGCCGACGGCGAGGGTGTAGTCGCCGCGCGGGAGGTCGGCGGGCAGGGCCAGGATGTGGCCGTCGCGGACGTAGTCGCCGGCTTGCCAGTCCGTGGTCGGGTAGAACCAGTAGACGGGTTTGCTGTCGTCCTGCACGGCGGCTTCGCCGGCGGCCGTGAGCAGGTGGACGAAGACTTTGTAGTCGCCGGCGGGCGCGGCGAGGGTGTGCCAGAGCAGGGCCACGCGCAGCGTGTCGCCGGGCGCGACGCGGGCGGGCGCATCGTAGCCGCGCAGCGCGATGGCGTCGCCGAGCGTGAAGTCGGCGGGGTAGTCCATGGCGATGGGCGCGCGGCTGACGTCCGGTGGATGCTCCAACGTCGCCAGCGCAAGTGCGTCTTGCGTCGTGTCTGTGGAGGGCGCGAGGGGCTTGCCATTGCGCCCGGTCACGCCGACGGCAAGGGTGTACGCGCCTTCCGGCGCGTCGTCGGGCGGGGTGAGGGTGTACTGGGCCGCGAGGCGGTCCTTCGATTTCCAGGAGATGCCGGTAACGTGGAGGACATCCTCCGCGCGCGCTACCACGCGCTCCGTGGCAGATTCGGTCAGTCGGACGGCGGCGGTGAAGTCGGCAAAATCATCCCCCGCGTATTCCCAGTACAGCGTGAGGTGGAGGGGGACGCCGGGCGTCACGCGCGTCGTGTCCAGGCGATAGGCGCGCAAGGCGAGGGGGGCGTCGCTGAAGGTCACATCCAGCGGGATACGCGCGCCGGCGTCGAAGGGGGAGGGGGTGTAGGCGTACAGCGTCCAGGGGGAGGCTGTGTCGTCCGCGTCGCGCCATTCGGCCACGGGATGGTAGCGTTCGATGAACCAGGGCTGCGCCCTCGCGCCATCCCACGCTACGCCGCGCGAGGCCAACACGTAATCGGGCCGCGCCGCGTCGAGGGCGTCCAGCAGGGCGAACGCATCCGCCCCGCCGGGCAGCGCGATAGTTTCCCGTTTACCCAATGCATCCGCCGCATCTGCCGGAACCGCAACCCGCTCGGCGGGCAACGCATACGCATCCAGCCAGCCCGCCACATCCCCATAAACGGAGCGCCCCCCGGCGGCGCAAGAGGCAAGGAGCAGGAGGCAGGCGGCAAGAAGCAGGAGGAGTGAGGAGTGAGGAGTGAGGAGTGAGGAGTGAGGACTGAGAGCTGAGGACTGAGGGCTGAGAACTGATTCCCAGTTTCCAGCTTCCAGTTTCATTTCACCCATTTTTCGTACAGCGCGTCCACGTCTACGTTTGTTCCCCATGTGCGGACGCCGTCCAGGTCAATCCAGCAGCCGGTTTGAACGAGGAAGTGCTGCTCGGCGGGGAGGTCGCCGAAGGTGACGCCGGTGGCGGTGAGGGTGGCCGGGCCGTAGGCGGGCTTTTTGATGTAGGCGGCCAACCCGGCGATGCGGACGCCCTCCAGGGTGAGGTCGCTCACGGTGAGGTGCGAGCGATCTTTGCTGGCCGCGCCGTAGTCCGCGTTGGTCACGACGACGCGCGCGGCGGTCATCGTGCTGCCCTCGCCCACGGAGAGGCCCTTGTCGCCCAGGTTTTGGAGATGCACGTCATACACTTCGATGGGCGTGCCGCTCACGTCAATGGCGTCCGCGCCGATGTCGTGGAAGGTGCAGCGTTCTATTCGCCCTTCGCCGAAGTCGGCGTCGAAGGCGTCGGAGGCGGTGTGGGCAAATTCGGAGTCTACGAACTCGAAGGGCGCGCGGATGACGTTAATGAGGTCTTCGGCGCGCGTGCCCAGGAGATGGCTGTGGTCGAGGCGGAGGGGGCTGCGGTAGAAGGTGATGCCGCCGGTCAGCGTCCAGCCGGGGAGGGCGACGGCATCAGTGTTCTCGACGATGGTGTGCTGCCAGAAGGAGGGCGCGCCGGCTTCCAGCACGATGACGCCGCGCCAGGTTTCGCCGGTCGGTTGGAGCGTCACTGGCGCGTCTTCCGTGCCCTCAAAGATCAAGGGGCCGCGCGCCAGCAGGAACGCATCCGGGGCGAAACGCAGGGTCGTGCCCGCTTCCAGGCGCAGGCCGTAGCTGGCAGGCAAGACCAGGCTGCCGCTGATGTCCCGCGTCCCCGGTCGGAGGGTGAGCATCAGGTCTTCGCCGGGCATCTGGGTCAAGTAGGGATGCTGCACAAATGCACTCGTCCGCGAGGGCGCGGGGGGTAAAGAACCGGCCGTGATGGCGGGGTAGTTTATGGCGATAGGTTGGGTGACGGTCTGCGTGAGTCCCCAAATCTGCGTGTGCAGGGTGAGCGGCGGTAAGGCGGCGGTATCCGTGAAGGGCAGGAGGACAGTCAACCAGGCATAGGGCATGGCGGCGGCGTCGCGCGGCAGGGGCTGCAAGACCAGGGCGTTGTCGGTATCCGTGAATTTGAGAATGGGCGCGTCGTCCGTGGGCCAGGGCCAGGCGCGGTTGGCGGGCAACCACGTTGCGCCGGCCTGCACGCCGAGGATCTGCACCGGGAAGTCCAGCAGATTGCCTACATTCACCCATAGCGCGCTGCCAGGCGGCGTCTCGCCGGGGACGAAGGCATAAGTCATCTGGAGGGGGGCGAGAGCTTCGCGTAGTGAAGTTTGCCGGGCGGCGAGGGCGTCCCAGGGCGGGGCCAGGACGGGGGTTCCGTCGGCGTGCTGGCGGTCGCCAAATTCCGGCGCGAGGGCGGCGCGCAGGGTTTCAAATTGCGCTTCGTAGCGCGCGCGCAGGGCGTCCAGGTAGCCGGGCTGGCTGTACTGCCACAGGTATTGGACGTAGGCGCGGTGCAGGGCGGGATCGGCGTAGTCCAGCACCGCGTTCAGGCCGCTCAGGCTGGCCCAATCCATCTGGGCGCCGCTTTCGAGGGGTTGCGCGTCGAAGGCAATCGGTTCGAGCCGGGTGGTGACGGGGTTGTAGTAGAAGCGCAGGTTGTGCCAGTAGAGGGCGTGTTTGGCGCCCCACAGGTCGCTCAGGGCGAGGAATTTTGCCAGGGCCTCGCTGTCGAAGACTTCTGAGGCGGTCAGGTCGCCATTTTCCCAGGCGCGCAGTTGGCCGATGGCGGCCTCGCGTTGGGCGGAAAGGGCGGGGCTGGCGGCGACTTTGCCGGATTCAAACTCATCTATGATGTGAAACTCATTCACGCCGCGCGGTGTGATCTGGTCGTTCTCGTAGGCGGCCCAATATTCCCAGAGCAGGTCTTCGTTGTAGCGGATGATGACGCCTTCGCGCCGCTGCTGGGATTCGAGCAATTCTTTTGCGAAGCCTTCTTCGACGGCGTAGACGCCCATCGGTTCCCCATTTTGCACGACCTGGACGAAGGTGTAGTGAACTCCCAACACGCTTTCGACACGCAGGGTTTCCAGGAACAACCATTCGTTGAGGTAAGTGCGCGTCGAGGGGTCCTGGATGGAGAAAACCTTCATCCCAAACAGGTAGGCCTCGCCGCGCGTTTCGATGCGGTAGGACCATTTCTCGTGCGCGAAGTGGTCGGCCCAATCGCCCTTGAGGCGCAGGCGGGCCGGGATGGGGGCGCCGTGGCCCAGGCGCAGGGTGGCGGGCACGAAGTCGGCGCTGCTGGCCTGCAAAATCCACCGTTCCAGGGCCTCGGCGCGCTTGGACTCGATCAGGGCGAAGTCGTCCGGCGCGATTTCAATGTAGAGCGTTTCCAGCGGATCGCCCAACTCCGGCGTGGTGGGCGTGGGCGTGGCGGATATAACCGGCGTCGGGGGAACGGGCGTCGCCGTGGATGGAGCGACGGCGGGCAGCGCGTCCTCCGTGGGCCACAGGCGCGCGGCGGCAAACCCGGCGATGAAGGCCAGGAAGAGCAGGGGTAAGACTAATTTAAGTTTGTTCATAAGGGCTGAGTGCTGAGTGCTGAGGACTGAGGACTGAGGACTGAGGACTGAGGACTGCTCCGCTGATCCGCTGATCCGTTTGCTCGCTGATCCGCTTTCTCGCTCATTCCGCCAGCATCCCCTGGACGTATTTGGAGAAGCGGTCGGCGGGGGCGGGGAAGTGGGCGAGGGCGGCGGACAGGCGGGTGGCGGCGGCGATGGGCGCTTTGAGTTCAATGATGATGACGGACTCGGTGGGGGCGGGGCGGCGGAGGTTGGGATGGTTGGACGGGCGTTGATCGCAGGCGCGCAAGTCCGTGTCCACAGTGAGACGCAGCACGCCATCGGGCGTGGCATAGTAGGCCCGGTGGTAGGCGTTGATGAGGGCGGGGACGGTGAACTGCTCCAGCCAGCGGCGCGCTTCCGGCGCGGCGGCCCGGCGCAGAGCGGCCATGAAGGCGGGCCATGTGAGTGCGGTCAAGTCGAAGTCGCCCGTTATGGCGGCGCTCTCTTTCCAGCCGGCCATGCCCTGTTTGCGTTTGAGTTCAAGGTGCGCGTCTGCGATGCGGGTTACTTCGTCGCCATACCAGCGCAGGCGCAGCTTGGCGCGATCCCCCACGCCATCCACGTTGGCGTTCAGCCCGGTGAAGGTCGCCGTGTCGAAGTAGACGTTGTTGACCTGCCGGGGCGGGTACGCCACACGCCAATGCGCCGGATGCAGGCGCACCCAGGCCAGCACGTCGCCCAGGAAGTGCGCGGGAAGAGGTATTTTTATTTCATAGCGGGCGATGGGAGAGGGGGAGAGGGGGAGAGGGGGAGAGGGGGAGATTCGCCGATCCGCTGATCCGCTGATCCGCCGATCCGCCGATCCGCCATTCGCTATTCGCCATTCGCTATTCGCCATTCGCTATTCGCTCTGCAAGAAGCTGATTTCGACGACGGTGAAGCGGCGTTTGAGATCGTCCACCAGCGCGTCGAGGGTTTGGGGATTGGTACGGTCAATCAGGTAGGTCAACTGCAAGGCGCCGTCGCGGCTGTCGAGGCGGCGAAAGTCGAGGACTTTGAGGTGGCCGGCCAGACAGCCGTTGACTTGGGAGAGTAGCCCTTCGCCGGTTTCGGCGACGAGCAGGTTGAGGTAGAGGCTGTCGCCACGCCGGTTGCGCGTCCACGCCAGGCGGGCAGCCATGTAAGCGAGTAGCAGCGCGACGCCGATGGCCGTGGGCCAGCGCTGTTCCGCCCCCATCCCCAGGCCGATGGCGAGCGCGATGAAGAGGAAGAGCAGTTCTTCCGG
>Ga0116144_10006085_pt1 | contig 10666 bp, 9 predicted proteins | sample AD_UKC035_MetaG_FD_89746 | JGI IMG/M metagenome (GOLD analysis project Ga0116144, IMG submission 89746) | Active sludge microbial communities of municipal wastewater-treating anaerobic digesters from USA - AD_UKC035_MetaG | ecosystem: Engineered > Bioreactor > Anaerobic > Digestate | place: USA... | reverse complement strand
ATGGGGCTTCCTGGGCACCTCCTTCGTGGTGCTCACCCTCACCGTGCTCATCCTGCGGATCATCCAGATCAGCGACCGGCAGCGCTCGCGTTTCACACGCATCTATGCCTACTGCGTGGCGAGCATCTTCTTCCTGCACCTGATGATCAACGTGGGCATGACCATCGGCCTCGCACCGGTGATCGGGATCCCCCTGCCCTTCTTCAGCTATGGTGGCAGCAGCATGATCAGCTTCACCATCCTGCTGGGGATCCTGGTGCGGCTGGATGCGGAACGGTTGAGCCAGCTGCGCTGATCCGGTCAGACCGGTCGGAAGACCATGTCCATCGAACAACCGACCAGGTCCTCATCGGCCGTGATCAAACGACCACTGACGGCATCGGTGACCGTGTAGCCCCAACTCATCACGCGATCAACGAGCTGGCGCGCGGAGGAAGCGTTCTCGCGCAGGTTCGCATCGATCACCTCCACGAAGAGCACCGGGCGGTCACGACGGATGATCTCCTCGCTGCCCTGCAACACCGCGTCCTCGAAACCCTCCACGTCGATCTTCAAGAGGTCCACCTTCCGGATCGCCGTGCCGGCCAGGCCCGTCGCGAGTGGCACCACCCTGATCTCCACGGACGGGAGTGTGGGGTCGACCTCGGCGCCGGTGATGATGCGGTTCATCCCCGAGTTGCTCTCCACCACCTGATGCAGGCGATGCACGGCCTCCTCGGCACCGATGCCGAGGTTCACCACCTCCAGGTTGGCGATCCCGTTCAAGGCCTTGTTCGCCTTCAACTTGGCGAAGGTGGCCGGATGTGGCTCGAAGCTGACGACCCTACCCTGCGCTGCCTTGCGTGCGAAACGCAGTGCGAAGCTGCCGATGTTCCCGCCGATGTCCACCACCTGGCTCGCAGGTCCCACCAGATCGAAGAGCACCTTGTCCGCCGGGAACCAGGGATCGAAGTAGAGGGCGTGGTCGTTCGTGTTGCTCAGGTCGAGCTCCCACCGCAGGCCGTGCCGCACTGCGGTGCGCCATGATCCGGCCGGATAGGTGTACTCCGGCGGCACCAACTTCATCCAGAAGGAATCGACCGGTCGTCCGCTGGCCTTGCGCTGGAGCCATGCTTCCAGTGGTCCCTGACGGAAGATGCCACGCACGCGGTTCAGCAGGCGGGTGCGCCAGCCAAGGTGATGGTAGTACGCGTAATCCCTCATTCCGCTTGCATCGTCGGCGGTCAACGCTCCGTGCTATCAGACGTGAGCGTGCCGGGAAGGAGGCCCGCTCAGTAGAACTTGTAGCGCTCGTCCTTCACGTTCGCCCCTTCCTTCAGCGCGTTGTAGAGCTGACCATCCACCCGCGACTGCGCGCGCTGGAGCAAGCCTTTCCTGTCCACGTTGAGGTCCTGTGGTTCCGGAGCGGCGGTCTTGTTGGTCATGCTCGCCACGTACACACCGGTCTCCCCCTTCAAGGGTACGCTGGTCTGTCCGTTCTCCAGAGCGAAGATCCGACCGACCACTTCGTATTCGCTGTACCCGCCGGGCAGGTTGAAGACGTTGTAGCCCAGGTCCGTGGCGGTCTGTTGGGAGGTCTTCAACTCGGTGGCGAGTGCGTTCAGGTCGGTCTTGCCTTCCATCTGTGCCATCCATGCCTCGGCCTTCTTCTCCTTCACCACTTCCTTGGTGAAGGCATCGCGCACATCCTCCAGCTGCGGCACCCCTTCGGCCTTGATGCCGGTGAGGATGGCCACCACGTAGTTGTCGCCGCTCTGCATCGGCTCGCTCACCTGGCCCACCTCGGCGCGGTTCACCCAGGTCACCACGGGGCCCGCCTCCTGCAGACCCGGCACGAAGCGCTGGTCATTGCGCAGCTCGTCCACCGGCGTCACCTGCAAGCCCTGCTCCTCGGCGGCCTGTTTGAAGCTGGCGAGGTCCGTGTGACGCAGGCTGAAGTCGTTGCTCTTCTTGTAGGCCTCCTTGAAGGTGGTCGGCGAGGGTCTCATGGCGCGCTCGATCGTCACCACCCGGCGTTCCGGACGGTTGCGCTGGCCCAGCACTTCCACGATGTGGTAGCCATAACTGGTCTTTGCGATCGTGATGGCACCGACCTTCTCATCGAAGCTGGCGGCCGTGAACTCGGGCACCATCTGCTGCTTGTCGAACCAGTCGTACACGCCTCCCTTCTCCTTGGTGTTGCTGCCGGGATCCTCGCTCCACTTCACCACCAGGTCCTCGAACTTGCTGCGGTCGCGCTTCACCACGGACAACAGGCTGTCAGCACGCATCTTCTGTTCATCCTCCGACTTCCCGTTCTGGGTGCTGAGGAGGATATGGCGTACACGGGCCTCGGGCACTTCCGCGAGTTCAGTCACCTTCACGAGCTTCCATTGATCACCTTCCTGGTAGGGACCGACGACGGTACCCACGGGGCCGTTCACGATCAGGGAGTCGTTCAACTTGTCGGCGGTGCCTTCCTTGTAAGGTGTCTTGTTGAAGCTGCGGCTGTCGCTGTTGGCCACCACGTAGGAGCTGTCGTCCGTCGAGGCGAGCAGGCCCTCGCGCAATTCAGCCAGTTCGGCCATCGTGGCCTGGCGATCAGCATCGGAAGGTGCCACCGGGAAGGTCACGTATTCGAACTTCCGTGAACCCTGCTGACGGTACTTGCGGTCGTTCTTGTGCTGGTCGTAATAGCGGCGCAAGTCCTTGTCCGCCACCGTGTAGAGGCTGTCCGGCTCGCTGTCGTAGCGCTTGGCCACGAAGTTGAAGGTGGCCTTGGTGTTCTTCGTGAGGTAGTCGTCCTTGGCCTGGGCGCTGTTCACGAAAACGCTCTTCTTCACCAGGGTGGTGTACTTGCTGTAGAGGCGGTTCTCGGTGATGCGGCGCTTCTGGATCGTGTGGTATACCGGGGCGTTCAACTGCACGCTCTGGAAATACTGTTGCAGCTTCTCCGGGCTGGGCTGGCCATCCTCGCCCTGGAAGTTCGGTTGGTTGCGGAACTCCGGCAGGATGTTCTCCCCGAAGCGGATGTCGTCGTATTCGGCCGGGGTCAGGCTGAAGCCGGCCTCTTCGACCTGCTCCATCATCACCTTGCGCTTGAGCATCTCCTGCCACACGCTGTTGCGCACCTGCTCGGTCATCTGTGCGGTGACCTGCTGCCCGAAGTCGTTGCGGTAGCTCTCCACCTCGTCGTTCACCCGGCGCTCGAACTCCATTATGCCGATCTCCTCCCCGTTCACGGTGCCCAGCACCTGGTCCCGACGGCCCGAACCGCGGCCCGCGAGCCAATCGCCGAGAATGAAGAGTGCCAGGGAAACGAGCGTGATGCCCACCAGGAGCCCACCACGTTCGCGGATCTTGCCGATGACTGCCATTGCCTTCTTGGAATAGGGGTGCAAATATAGGAGGCTGTCCCGTACGGCATCGGGCCGCTTGAACACATTGTTGTTCAGCGCATTACGGGATCGTCAAGGCATCCGCTCCGACAAGGCTATCGGCCGGGTTCCGATCCGGTCACTTCCAGTCGTACGAGGTCCACCCGGCCACGCGCCACTTGTGCGATGGTCATCCGGTACGGCGGCAGATCGATCACCTGACCCTGCTCCGGCACCTCCCCCGTGCTGTGCAGGATATAGCCGGCCAGCGTGTCGTACTCCTCGCTCTCCGGCAGCGCCAGACCATGCGCCTCGTTCAGGTGGGCCACCTCCAGCCGGGCACTGAACAGGAAGCCACCCTCACCCAGCCGCTCCTCCACCGTCTCCTCCGTGTCGTGCTCATCATCGATCTCGCCCACGATCCGTTCAACGAGGTCCTCCATGGTGAGCATGCCCGCCGTTCCACCGAACTCGTCCACCACCACCGCCACGTGCGTGCGCTGTTTGATGAAGAGCTGCAGCACCTCGTCCGCTGGCATGGTTCCCGGCATGAAGTTCACCGGCCGCATCACCGAGCGGATGTTGCGCGGGTGACGGAAGAGCTCGTAACCGTGCACGTAGCCGATCACATCGTCGATGCTCCTGCGATAGACGAGCAACTTGCTCATGCCGCTCTCCACGAAGCGTTCGTGCAACACGGTCACCGGCTGGTCCACCTCGATGGCCTCGATCTCGGCGCGGGGCACCATGAGGTCGCGCACCTTGGTACGGCTCAGCTCCAGCGTGTTGCGGAAATACTCGACCTCGGCGTCCATCCCCTCCTCCTGGGTGTTGTTGGCGGTTACATCCTGAAGGAACTCATCAAGGTCCACCCGTCCGAAGGCCAAACTGCCCGGCTTGGTGCGCACCCCGAAAATGCGGAGGATCGTTTCGCCCAGGCCGTTCATGACGATCATGGGCAGCCACAGGACGATGTAAAGGATGCGCAGCGGTAGCGCGAAGAAGCTGAGGCCCGTGTTCGGATCGATGCGGAAGATGGCCTTGGGCAGGAATTCACCCACCACCAGGATGAACAGCGTGCTGAGGACCGTCTGGCCCACCAGCACGAAGACCTCGCCATAGCCGAAGCCCAGGAGCATGGGCCGCAACCATTTCGCCATGAGCAGGCCGTAGAGCACCAGGGCCATGTTGTTGCCCACGAGCAGCGCGCCGATCACCCGTGCGGGGCGTTTCAACAGACCGGATACGAGCCGGGCCCAAATGGCGCCCCGGTTGCGCTCCAATTCGATGTAGAGCTTGTTGCTGCTCACGAACGCGATCTCCAGCCCCGAGCACAAGGCGGATACCGCGATGGCGACGAAGAGCAGGATGAGATCGGTACCGGTGAAGGACAAGGCAAGCGGTGGAGAGACCGTTGGCACGAAGATAATCGCCGCCCTAACCCTTCGCGTTGTGCCGATCATCCAAAGCCTCCAGACGCCCGCGCATGAATCGGCGCATGAAGAACATGGCCAGCGCGATCCCTGGGAACCAGAGCCAGTTCCTCGCTGCGTCGAACCCGTCGGTATACATGACCCAGCACGCCGCCAGCGCAGTGCCGATCGCCACCGCCAGCCAGAAGTGCTCCATGAACCTATTGATCCTCCGCATCGGTGGCTAAGGTATCATCGGGGACATAGAGCTGGCCGGTGATATGGTGGATGACGTAGCTGCTGAAGTCCTCCGCGGCATCGAGGCCCATGCCATGGATCACATCCGCGCCGCGTTGTACGCGCACCGCCTTGTCCGTTCGCACGCGCGCGCTGTCCTGATACCAGGTGAGCTGCTCGGTCTCCAGGCGTTCGCCCTTGTTGTTCACGAAGACCACGCGCTCGTATACCTCCATGCGGTCCTGCTTCGGTAGGATGAGCCCCCGTCGCGCGTTCAACTTGCTCTGCTGCTCACCCTTGCGTCCATAGAAAATGAGTTCCACACCGTCGCTCATCTCCGTCCGTTCCTGCTGGCCTGTGGACCATTGCGCGATGCGCCCGGCTCGCAGCCGATTGGTCACACGACCACTATCACTATAGAAGTACTCCGCCTCCGTGGTGATGCGGTCAGGCGCGTTGAGGTCCACTTCCACAGCGGCCACCTTGTCCAGGTCGTTCTGGCAGGCCAGGAGCGTGGCACAGGCGCCCACGAACGAGAGGGTGCGCACCATGGCCATGACGATCAATCGATGCGGCGCTTCCGGAACCAGCCCTCACGGAGGTCCGGAGTGATGGAGACCCCGAGGAGCAGGGTCGCATACCGCTCACGCAGCAGTCCGGCGCTCTGCGTACCACGGTCACCGAACTCGCATCCGATGTTGAAGCGACTGCGGGTGGTCCCCGCCAGGAGTGGAATGGACATCCCGAAGCTGGCGGAATGACCTTGCAACTGGGTGCCTCCCACCTTCAAATACTCATTCTCCATGCGGAGCCCGGCTCGGTAGATGATGCGCCTCCACAGGGAACCGAGTATCTCGTTGGACGGAACGAAGGAAGCGCCGGCAATGATGGCGCTGCTGTTGGCGAGCTCTCCACTGGGCGCGAACCCCGGTTCGCTCACCTTCAACCCGGACCACGCGCGTTGCCTGTACTCCACACCCACGGTCCAATGGTCGTTGAACACGGTGAAACCGGCACCGATACCCAGCGGAAGGGTCCAGGAGCCGGTCTCGTTCCCGACGAAATAGGCGGTGTCCAGTGGGACCTCGATCCCGGAACCGCTGAAGCCGTATGTGTTCGCCACATCCGTTCGGCGCGCACGGATGCGCATGGGCAGTTCGGCGTTCAGTCCTGCCAGGAAGTAGAGTCCGCGATCATCCTTGGTCCGCCGCTTGCGCAGATCACCCTGGTATTGGAGACCCACGTCCGTTGTGGGATCCCGGATGACCATGGTGCTGACCATGCTGGTCGCGTAGAAACCCTGGCCCGAGGGGAAGACCGCCGTCCGCGACCGCTCGACCCGTCCGAATAGATAACCCAGGTTCGCTCCGATCGAAAAGCGGTGTCCGTTGGCCAACGAATCACGCTTCTGGCTCAACACATATCCGGCACCCAGCAGGGCCTGATCCAGGCCTCCATCGCCGGAGTAGGTGAAGGTGGCCAAGGTGGAATTACCAGGAATGATGCTCGTCTCCTTCAGGAGGTAGTTCACCTTGCTGAGAGGGCGGACCGCGATCCCCAAGCCCCAGCGACCACTGCCGAACGGGATCCCGAGCGAAAGGCCGTACAGGTCGGTGTTGCGCCCGTTCCGTGAATAGGTGGTGGAGGACAGCTGACCGCTGCGAACCCCCAGCCCCATTTCGAAGGTGGGGCGGAAGAGCGATGGGTAGGATGCCGGGTTGGCGTATACCGTGCTCGCCGGATCGATCACCGCCGCACCGAGCCCACCCATCATCGTCTGGGCCATCGGGACCGAACCGGTCAACTCCCCGAACCCATAAGCGGAGTAAGGGGACCCACTACCCTGCTGTCCCTGTGCCATCGACCGGGTCGGCAGCAACAGGGCCAGGGCGGCCGCCATACGTGCGATGGTGTTGAAGCAATGCATGATAACCTTCCAGGGTGAGCTGCGGGAGCGCAAAGATGCCACTTTCCAAACCGCGCACGAACCGCAAAGCATCGCCGCCCGTGAGCACAACGGCCAGATCCGCGACCTGTTGCCCCACCCGCCGGATGAGCCCTTCGAGTTCTCCAAGGATGCCGAAGTGGATGCCAGCGGCGAGCGAGGCCTCGGTATCCGCACCCAGCAGCGCCGGATGATGCGCGGGGCTGATGAGCGGAAGGCGCGCGCTGTAAGCGTTCAGGGCGCGGGCCCTCATGTGCATTCCCGGGGAGATGCCCCCACCCACGTAAGTCCCGTCCGCATGACACAGGTCGAAGGTGATGCAGGTGCCCAGGTCGAACACGAGCACCGGACGCCCCGGGAACCGACGCACTGCCGCCACCGCATTGGCGAGCCTGTCCGCGCCGAGGGTGAGCGGCGTGGCATATGTACTCCGGATCGGTGCCGGTGTCGCGCCGGTGACCACCAGTACCGGAGCCAGTCCACCGAGGGTGCGCACGAGGCCTTCATCCGCTGCAGCGGTGGAACCCAACGCGATACCGACGAGGTCCCTTCCGGCGATGAAGGTGCTCACAGCAGCCAGGTCTCCGTTGTTCACCGCCCCCTGCGCGACCAGGCGTCCGTGCTCGAAAAGTCCAAGCTTGGTGCGGGTGTTGCCCACATCGAGGATAAGATCCCGTTCGAGCACTGGCATGGTTCGTTCCCTTGTCTATCTTTGCCGCCCTGTTCGCCGGAGACCGTACCAGCGGTGGTGGACGAAGTTCGGTGCCTTAGCTCAGCTGGTAGAGCAATGGATTGAAAATCCATGTGTCCCCAGTTCGATTCTGGGAGGCACCACCCCGAAGGACCCCGCCCACCTGCGGGGTCTTTCCATTCCCGGGACCGCGGATCATGTTCCCCGGGCCAGCCACTCCTTCACCATGGCCAGGTGACCCTGTTTCACCGGTTCCCGCAAGCGTTTGTTCGTCGCCGTGAAATACTTGTGCCGTTCGAGGAAACGGAGCTGCAGCTCATTCCACTCGCGCTCGGTGCTCAACACGCCATAGTGCTTCATCTCCGCAAAAAGGGTCGCACCGATCCGCTCGAAGTCCCCGCGCCCCAGGTAGTCGAGATCGGCGTCGCACAGGATCCGCGCCAGCTTGTTCCGAGGGGTCTGCGGGATCTTCGTGGCCATGATCATGTCGCAGATCAGCTCGATCTGGTCCGGATCGAAGCCGAAGCCCGGCAGTTTCTCGCGCACCAGTTCACACCCCGCCTTCTCATGTTCAAGGTCCTGGACGGTGAACCCGGAATCGTGGTACAGCGCCGCGATCTTCAACAGGACCAACCCATCCCCCGTCACACCCTCCTGCTCGGCGATGTCCACGGCACTTGCATAGACATCCAGCGTGTGTTCCAGACAGTGATAGGTCCTCGCCGCGGGCAGCTCATCGCGCAACCTGCGCAGGATGTAGGATCGTGCGGCTTGTGGGTCCATCGAAGCGTGGGCAAGATAAGCACCCGGACCTGAGCCGCCTGATACCTTTGACACATCAAAATGCCCCGTTCAGCCCGCCGGACCTACCTGCTCTTCGGGGCGCTCACCTTGTACGTGGTGCTTCAATTCCTCTGGTGGGCCGTCCTGCTGATGCGCAAGGAGCACGAGATCGCCGATCTCTCACTTCAGGTGCGCGCCCTCGGTGGCCACGCCGACCACCCGCTCGATGCCTCGAACGCCCTTCGCATGATCACGGGAGAGGGGGTCGTCTTCCTGGTGCTCCTGCTGGGCATGCTCTTCCTCACCTTCCGCGGCATCCGGCGTGAACTGCGGCTGGCCCGAACTCAGCGGAACTTCCTCATGGCGGTGACGCACGAACTGCGCACGCCCATCGCAGCCATCAAACTGCAGTTGCAGACCATTCAACGTGCGGGCATTTCCGACGAACAACGCGACATACTGCGCGGACAGGCCTTGGCGGAGGTGGACAGACTGGGCGCGCTCACGGACAAGGTGCTCCTCGCCACCAGTGCCCAGGACGGGGTCCTTGACATGGACCTTCAGGAAGTGGAGGTGATGGGGCTTCTCCGGAGCGTGGTGGACCGTGCCCGAGTGCAGATCGCCCCGCATCACACGATCGAGCTCAAGGGTCCGGAACGATTCGTGGCGTTGAGCGATCACAAAGCGCTGCACAGCATCGCGGACAACCTCATTGAGAACGCAGCGAAGTACGCCCCACAGGGATCGCGAATAACGATCGAGGTGACCAAGGGACGCGAAGGCTGGCGCATGACCGTGGGTGATGAAGGACCGGGGATCCCGGAGGAGGAACGCGGGAGGATCTTCGAACGTTTCTACCGGGGCGGGAACGAGGAAACGCGGAGGGCGAAAGGAACCGGTTTGGGACTCTACATCGTGCAACGCCTTGTACACCGCCTTGGCGGTGATATCCACGTGGGACAGGCCTCGCCCACCGGGGCTATCTTCGCGGCCTCCTTTCCCGATCGCTGATGCCACCGCACAAAGTCGTCCTCATCATCATGGACGGATGGGGCCTCGGAGCCGGAGACCGCACCGATGCGGTGGCCGCCGCCGACACCCCGTTCATCGATGGTCTGTACCGCTCCGCCCCCCATGCCACGCTCCTTACGGATGGCACTCACGTCGGCCTGCCGGCCGGCCAAATGGGGAATAGCGAGGTGGGGCACCTGAACATCGGCGCCGGTCGCGTGGTCTTCCAGGACCTCATGCGCGTGAACAATGCCATCGCCGATGGCTCAATGGAGCGCGACCCTGTCCTGCAGGCGGCCTTCGAACACGCCAGATCGCCCGGACGTCGCCTGCACCTCATGGGCCTTCTTTCGGACGGTGGTGTGCATGCTCTTCGGAGCCACGCCGAGGCGATCTGCAGGATGGCCCAGCGTTCAGGTGTCACGGAGGTCTTCGTACACGCCTTCACCGATGGCCGCGATGCCGATCCGCGCAGCGGACTGGGCTACGCCGAACGTTTCCTGCAGGACGTCACCGGTACCGGTGCGCGGATCGCCTCGGTCACCGGCCGTTACTACGCCATGGACCGCGACAAGCGATGGGAACGCGTGGCCCGTGCGTACAACGTGCTCGTTCACGGGCAGGGGATCCCTGTCACCGACCCGCTGGACGCCTTCCGGAGCAGCTATGCCGAGGGCAGGACCGACGAGTTCATTGATCCGCACGTCGTGGTGAACGAAGATGGCACACCCATCGCGACGATCCGTCCCGATGATGTGGTGCTGTGCTTCAACTTCCGCACCGACCGTTGTCGCGAGATCACCCAGGCACTCACCCAGCAGGCCTTCCCCGACTTCCACATGCAGCCGCTCAAACTGCATTATGTGACCATGACGGAGTATGACAGCACCTACCGCGATGTGCATGTGCTCTTCCGGAAGGATGATCTGCGCATGACGATCGGTGAGGTCATGGCCGTTGCGGGCAAGCGTCAGATCCGCATCGCGGAGACCGAGAAGTACCCGCATGTGAGCTTCTTCTTCAGTGGTGGTCGCGAGGAACCGTTCCCCGGCGAATCGCGGATCCTGATCCCTTCACCCAAGGTGGCCACCTATGACCTGGCACCCGAGATGAGCGCACAGGGGATCACGGATGCGATCGTCGCCGAGTTGGGAAAAGGCGAGGTGGACTTCGTGGCACTGAACTTCGCCAACCCGGACATGGTGGGCCACACGGGCGTGTTCAAGGCCAT
>Ga0116144_10006082_pt1 | contig 10671 bp, 11 predicted proteins | sample AD_UKC035_MetaG_FD_89746 | JGI IMG/M metagenome (GOLD analysis project Ga0116144, IMG submission 89746) | Active sludge microbial communities of municipal wastewater-treating anaerobic digesters from USA - AD_UKC035_MetaG | ecosystem: Engineered > Bioreactor > Anaerobic > Digestate | place: USA... | reverse complement strand
TGTCGGGATGAGAAAGGAGAGAAGCGAACATCAACAGCAAAAAGAGCATTGTGGACAGAAGGTCTGTCTGCGGATAATTGCCTATGCTCAACAATGCAGTGATGCCGTAAGTATGTCCCATGAGATTCAGTATCCCTATGAATATCCCCATGAGGGAAAGAACCTGGGCTGAAAAAGTCAAAAGTCTGGAATTCAGAAAGATAAAAGTAAACCCGAGAAGAAGAAAATACATTGAGGTGGCAGGCGCCATTATTGCCGTTTCCGGGGCTATTTTTGAATGAAAGCAATAAATGTGCCGGCACATTATATCAGATATCTTAAGGTATCCGCATATGGAAAAAGCCGCTATGGCAAGCAAAACAATGGTGCATGCGGTGGATATGTTCCGGTTTCTCCGCGAAGGGTAGATATTAAGAAGAAAGAGAGAAGTTCCGGCAAGGATAAAGCAGAATGAAGTGTCTATCTGCACGATGCCGGATACGCGCAGAAGATAATAAAATAAATCCGAGTTTATAAGCCATATTACAATGGAAAAAAGTCCTATCAAAACGGCACTTAATGAAGCCCCTCTTGCGAAAGACTTGAAGGGAGAATTGATGCTGTCGCTGTATGTTGATATCATCAATAAAAATTTAGCATATTTCCGGGAAAAAATCAAGTTTTTCTGGTTTTTCAACCAGGTTTTTTTGTTCTTGTGAAAACTGATTGCGGAAGTGTATTTAAATGCTCTGCTGGTATGTGTCGACGGCAATCCTGAGTTCTTCGTTTGTGGGGATTACATAAATCCTTACTTTGGAATCGGCAGAGCTTATCTCTTCTTCTTTTGAAAAAACCGAATTGTTTTTCTCTTTATCCAGGATTATTCCCAACCCTTCAAGCCCCTCAAGTGATTTTTCGCGAATCAGTGGCCGATTTTCTCCTGCGCCCGCGGTAAAAACTATGGCGTCGGTTCTGCCAAGCACTGCCATGTAAGCGCCTATGTATTTTTTTATCCTGTAGCTGTAGATGTCGATGGCAAGGGAGACCCTCTTATTGTCGAGGTTGGACAGAAGGTTGCGAAAGTCGTTGGATACGCCCGAGAGCCCCAGCAGTCCGCTCTTCTTGTTCAGAAGGTCATTGACTTCCTTCACGCTCAAGCCGAGATTTTCCATGAGGTAGAATATTATGCCGGGGTCAACGTCTCCGCTCCTGGTACCCATCATAAGTCCTTCAAGAGGGGTAAGTCCCATGCTTGTATCGACTGAATGGCCGTTCTTGACGGCAGTAATGCTGCAGCCGTTTCCCAGGTGGCAGGTTATGGCATTGATGGCATACTTGTCTCTTCCCATCAATTCGGCGGCTCTTCTTGCGACGTACCTGTGCGAAGTGCCGTGAAAACCGTATCTTCTTATGCGGTATTTTTCGTATAACTCGTAGGGGATGGGATATAAAAAAGCCGTATCCGGGATAGTTGTATGAAATGCGGTGTCAAAAGAAGCTACCTGTATGCTTGAGGGAAAGAGTTTCATTGACGCTTTAATCCCTGCGAGGTTGTGGGGATTATGAAGGGGTGCAAGCTGTATGCACTCTTCTATCCTGTTTATTATCTCTTCATTCAGGATGACGCTCTTGTCGAATCCTTCTCCACCGTGAACTACCCTGTGTCCGACTCCTTTTATCTCGTTTACGTCGGAAATTATACCCCTTTCTTTGTCCGCAAGAATCCTGGCGATGAGCTCCAGTCCGTCGGTGTGGTTCTTCACGGGGACCTGTTGCCTGAAGGATTTTTCGCCGGCAGAGTACTTGAAAAAAGACGTTTCTTCGCCTATCTTTTCAACGCCTCCGTCCATGAGAAGCGTTTCTTCAGGCATCTCAAAAACCTTGAATTTTATAGAAGAACTCCCGCAGTTTATGATAAGTATTTTCATTTGTTCCTGATTCCTTTCAATTTCCGGTTGCGAATGGGCAGACTACGCTTCCATCTGCTTTTTTATGAACTCAACCGCCTTGCCAACTGTTTTGACTTTCAGCGCCGCATCTTCTTCCATCTCGATTGCGAATTCTTCTTCAAACGCCGCAACAAGCTCAAGGCTCTGCACGCTTTCAGCTCCGAGGTCTTCGACAAACCGGCTTTCAGGTTTCAGCTTTTCTTCTTCCGTTCCGAGCACTTCCTTTACAACTTTTTTAACCCTCTCTTCTATTTCCTTTATTTCCATTTGTTGCTCCTATTTCCGCATGCGGCTTTTGCGAATAAATTCTCTCCTTTCAGATGATGTCATTTCATAAACATGCCTCACAGCGGATTCTTCCTCGGCCGAAAGAGTTCTTTTCCTTCTCGCCATTGCCGTTTTTGCCGTGGCAAGCATCATCTCCAGTCCAAATCCTTTCATGTAACTTCCGTTGATGTACCATGAAAAAGAAGGGAAATATTTTGGCAGAACGTTTCCTGCTGTGATATTGCACATAATGCCTGCAGATGTTCCCGTGTTGAAAAGCGTTCCTATGCTGGTTTTGGTGTGGTCCCCGATAAAACAGCCGACCTTCATGTCTTGCGTGTCAACCGGCGTGCCGTTGACATGGACAGTTACGTTGGTATAATCGTTTTTCAGGTCGCTGTTGGTGGTCATGGCCCCGAGGTTGACGAATTCTCCTATGTAGCTGTGCCCTATAAAACCGTCGTGGTACTTGTTGGCGTAAGAATGGAATATTGATTCTTCGACTTCGCCGCCTACCTTGCACACTTCTCCGAAGCTGCAGCCTTCTCTGATGTTTGCTCCAGGCATTATATGGGTGTTGCTTCCGATATAACAGGGCCCTTCCACTCTCGCAAAAGGGAATATTTCGGCTCCTTTTTCAACGTATACCGGCCCTGCCTGCGTATCTATGACGGCAAAAGGATGAACCCTCGCTTTTTCAGCAATGAACACCTTTGTTTCATCGCCTGTTACTGCCGCTTTTTCTGAAAAACCGCCGCCTGTTCCGTTTTTGCCTGCCTGCAGAAAATCGGTTTCAATAGCTTTCGGGTTATGGTGTATTATCTGCCACGGATATTCCAGGATTGTTCCGGATGCTTCTTCAGGTTTTACGTTTCCTGAGATGGACATAAGGAATTCATCGAAATTGCCCTGCCAGAATCTGCGTACCGTTTCTTTTTTTATAAAGGCGTATAGCATTTCCTGCCCCGATTTCACCGCTTTCTCTTCCCTTGGAGAAATTATTTCTCCGTCTGTTTTCAGCCACCTTCCGTTAACTATCAGCAGGTCGTCAAGAAAAAAAGAGGTGTCGTTGACAGGCATCCCGTATTTTTTCCCGGCAAGCGGCGCCATGTAATCCCTTACCCATAAACCTTTTTCTGATTCGGGAAGACAGGGAAGAAGCCTGTCAATCATGGAAAAGAATCCGCACCTCAATTCAAACACGCACTTTATCAAAGAGAGCGGAACCAGGTTAATCCATTTGCTGTCTTCATATACAATTACTTTCATAATGACAATCCTCTTATGCAAGAAGGCAGGTTATTGCCGAAACTCCCACTATATCTTCCACTGTTGCTCCCCTTGAGAGGTCGCTTACCGGTTTCCGAAAACCCTGCAGTATAGGACCGAGGGCAGAGGCTCCCCCAAGGTACTGGGTCAGTTTATATCCTATGTTCCCGGAATTCAGGTCAGGGAATATAAGCACATTGGCTCTTCCCGCCACTTCGGAAGCATCCTTGAGCTTTCTTTTCGCCACGTTTTCAGACAAGGCCGTGTCTGCCTGGAATTCTCCGTCAAAAAAGATATTGCTGCGCATGGCTCTTGCAAAGGATACGGCCTCCCTGACCTTTTCTGCCAAAGGATGGGACGCTGAACCCCTTGTTGAAAATGAGAGGAAGGCAACCCTTGGCGCCTCTCCCGTAAGTTTCACAAAACTTTCTGCGGTGGTCACGGCAATTTCCGCAAGCTGTCGAGAATCAGGGGCTATATTGACCGCGCAGTCGGCAAAAAAAAGATTTTTCTTTTCCGGGAAAGACATTATGAAAAAACTGGACGGAGCAGTTATGTTCTCTGCATATCCGGTTGTAAGAGCGGCGGCCCTTATTACATTTGCGGTTGTGCTGGCTGCCCCTGCAACCATTGTGTCAATCCTGCCCGATGCCAGAAGCATTCCTCCGAAAACAAGGTTTTTCCTCAGAAGTTTCAAGGCAACCGCTCTTTTTATGTTCCTGCGGTTTGCGCAGTAAAGGGCAACAAGTTCTTCAAGGCAGGGATAAGAGAGAGGGTCGATAACTTCAATGCCAGAAACGGAAATGTTGTTTTTTTTCGCCAGCTCGGAAATTTCCCCGGGCGTCCCAAGAATAACAGGCCTGGCAATTTTTTCTCTGCACAGGATAAGGGCTGCCTGCAGGATTCTTGCGTCAGTTCCCTCAGGAAAAAGAACTGTCTTTTTTTTTGTCCTTGCCTTTTCTGCGAATTCCTTAAGTATGTTCATCTTACCATTTTTACAAATTCGGAAAACAGCAAGTCAGAAAATGTGCGTTTTTATCTTGCGTTCCAATTCCTGTGTATATTTGTAATATTGGTAACGGTTCAAAGAACAGGCCGCATCTTCGTCCAGAATTATATGGACCCTTGGGTGAAGCTGGAGAGCTGAAGCGGTTACCATGCTTGTCAGGGGACCTTCCAGGGCTTTTGCCACTATCTCGGATTTATTTTTGCCCGATGCGAGAAAGATGATTTCTTTCGCTTCGAGAATCGTGCCTATGCCCATGGAGAGAGCAAACCTCGGGACATCTTCCTTATTATTGAAAAATCTCGAATTGTCATTTACCGTCTGCATATCCAGCGATACTATTCTGGTTCTTGAATTTAAAGACGAACCGGGTTCGTTGAAGGCTATATGGCCATCTCCTCCCACTCCCAGAACCTGCAGGTCTATACCTCCGGCGTTTTTAATCTGTTCTTCATACCTCCTGCAGTATTGTTCAACCTCTTCTATGCCGACATGGCCTTCCGGAACAAAGGTGTTTTCGGGACGTATGTTGATGCCTTTGAAGAGATTGTTCTCCATGAAATACCTGTAGCTCTGGAGATGGGAAGGGTCTATCCCGTAGTATTCGTCGAGGTTGAATGTTTTTACCCTGTCAAAAGAAAGCCCTTCTTCTTTATGCGCCCTTATCAATTCTGAGTACAAGCCGAGAGGCGTGCTGCCAGTTGCAAGTCCGATTGTGCAGTCCGGTTTGCGTTTTACCAGGTCAACGACTATTCCTGCCGCTTCTTTTGAAAGCTCAGAATAGTCTTTCTTAATTATTACCCTCATCTGAATCCCCCTCGTTTTCTTCTTCGTTCATGATATTTGTGTCTTCAGGCGATTCTTTGGCGTCTTCATATTTCTCGGGTTTTCCCAGCTGCTTCAGTCCGAGCGAAATTCTCTTGTTATTGGCATCTATCTCCAGAATCATGACCTCAAGTTTCTGTCCTTTTCGAAGGACTTCTGAAGGGTGCTTAATCATTTCGTCTGTGATGTTCGATATATGGAGAAGTCCGTCGATATCCTTTTCTATTTCAACGAAAGCCCCGAAATCCGTTATATTGTACACCTTGCCTTTTACGATGCTTCCTACGGGGAACCTTTCTGCTATTTCCGGCCAGGGGTTGGTTTCGAGCTCTCTCAAGCTGAAAGATATTTTTTGCTCCGCCTTTTTTATGTCTATAACTTTTACTGTAACGGGGTCTCCCATTGCCACAATTTCCGAAGGCCTTCGGACCCTGCCTGTCCACGATAGCTCCGATATATGGAGAAGCCCTTCCACTCCCTCTTCTATTTTAATGAACGCTCCGTAATCCGTGATATTGACTACCTTGCCTTCGACCGTGGAGCCAATGGGATATTTTTCTTCAATGCTCTCCCACGGATTGGGAGTTTTCTGTTTAAGTCCGAAAGAGGCAATCTGCTTTTCAAGGTCCACGTCGAGAATTACGACCTCTATTTTTTGGCCGAGGCTGAGTATCTGGGAAGGGTAGCTGACTTTTCCCCAGCTCATATCGTTGAGATGCAGCAATCCCACCAAGCCGAAGTCTATTTCTATGAAAGCCCCGTAATCCACAATATTTCTCACGACTCCTGTTACAAGTTGGTTCTTCTGCAGTTGTGAGAGATACTCTTTTTTCTGTACAGCCTGCTCTTCCTCAATATATTTCCTCCTTGAAACGACAACGTTTTTTCTCAAGGCGTCCAGTTTGATAATTTTAAAAGTGGACTTCGTGCCCAATAGCTTTGAAGGATTTGACATGGGTTCTATGTCTGCCTGGGAAGTGGGCAGGAAAGCCAGGACTCCGATGTCTACCCTGTAGCCCCCTTTTATTACCCTGAATATAGTCCCGTCTATGGGAGTATCCGCCTCATATGCTTTTTCAATATTTTCCCAGTAGAGCAATATGTCTGCTTTTTCCTTGGAAAGGGGTATCAGCCCGCCCTTATCCGGGTCGAGAGATTCCACTATCACGTTTACTTCCATTCCTTCAATTTCTTCTTCCGCATGGTTCTTGAATTCTTCTATTGAGGCAACCCCTTCCGATTTGTATTCTATGTCTATGATAACATCTTCATTGATGACCCTGAGCACCTTTCCTTTAATTAACGAACCGGGTTTAAAACTCGAGATTTTTTCTTCCAGCATCCTTCCGACTTCTTCTCTTGCCATTTATCCGTACCTCCTTATATCCTTTATTTTTTAGATTGTCTTTAACCGCCAGTATGAAATTTTCGGGAGTAGACGTTCCCGAAATCAGGCCGACGGAATAAATTCCTTTAAGAGAAACGTTCCTGAGTTCCTCAATTCTTTCCACAAAATGGACGTTTTTATTGAACTGCCTGCAGTTCTGGTAGAGCTTGCCTGTATTTGAACTGGTCTTGCCTCCCAGAACTATCACCATGTCGCACATCCTGCTTATTTCAGCTGATTCCGACTGTCTTTCTTCTGTAACCTTGCATATTGTATTATAAATTACAATTTTTTTGAAATAAAGATTTCCGAGAATGTAATCGGCTGTCTTGAGATAATCTTTGAAAGACAGGGTAGTTTGTCCTATTACCGCGAGCTTTTCGAAAAGCCTCTTGTCTTTGAACTCGCTGCCTTCCTGCACAACCAGGGTGTTTTTCCCGTAATCTCTCAATGCTTCGACTTCGGGGTGTTCCTTATTTCCTATTATTATAACAAAATAATTCTTTTTGTCTAATTTTTTTATCAGAGAGTGGAGTTTTTTTACCGAAGGGCAGGTTGCATCGAATATGTCTGCATGCTGTTTCCTGAGCCTGTTGAGTTTCGCCTGGCCGATGCCGTGAGACCTGACGATGAAGGGGCAGTTTCTTATCTCCTGAAGATTTTTTGTTACCCTGAGGCCCTTTGATTTCAGGTCTTCCATCACAATGGGGTTATGAACTATATCTCCGATGCTGTACAGTCTTTTGTGCTGTTTCAGAAGAGATTCTGCGATATTGACAGTGCGGTTTACTCCGAAACAAAAGCCTATGTTTTTTGCTATAAAAAGTTTTTTCATGAGTATCTGAGTTTTTCTATCGCTTCCATCGCTTTTCGGGAAATTTCCACATAATCCTTGTCTCCCGCTTCCATGACAGGTCCGTAAGATACAACTATCCATGTTCCCGGCCTTACAAATCTTGCTCCGACGGGCATTGCCCTGTCGGTCCCCTGTATAAGTACCGGTATGATAGGAGCTCCGCTCTTGACATGGAGGAATCCTATGCCGGGTTTCGGAGGCAGCATCCTGCCTGTTTTACTCCTTGTTCCCTCGGGAAAAACGACAAGAGCCCGCTTTTTCCCCAGGGCCTTCAAACCCGCTCTCAGAGACATCGAAGACGGTTCGTCTCTTTCAAGAGGTATCGCTCCGAGATATGCCAGGAATCGCGAAACAATGAATATATCGAGCAGGTTGTCTTTTGCGAAATAGTTTACCTGCATGGAGAGAGAATAGCCCAGTACTATGGCGTCAAGGAAACTTATGTGGTTTGCCACTATGAGGCACGGCCCTTTTCGTGGGATATTTTCTTCTCCCCTGACCTTGACGGGAAAAATAAACCTGAAAGTGATGAATGTCAGAAATTTGGCAGTATAATAAATAAATTTTTCCATTATTTATCCAGAATATCCTTCAGCAGGGTAATGGCGATAACCTTGTTTTTCAGTATGTTTATCTCCTTCCTGTTGGGAGCTATGCCGTCATTTTTTACCAGAATCATGTATTCGTGCTTGCTGAGAGAAATTTCCGAATGGTCAAAAGCATCTGCCTCTTCAAGCGTGATTGATACAGGGTCTTCACTCTTAAAAGTTCCAAGATATGCCCACCTTGAATCTGTATCTACCACAACCCGTTTCCCCGCATATTTTTCTGTTAAGCTGTTCATGATGGCATGCCGCAAAGGGAAAAATTTGCATAAAACGGCTGAACTATCTGCTGTTCAAAATAATTGTCACAGGCCCGTCATTGTGAATTTCCACAAGCATATATTTCCCGAATTCTCCCTGAACGGTTTTTGCCGCAGACTTTTTAATGAGTTCAACGAATTTATCGTAGAGAACGACGGCCTTATCAGGAGATTCCGCTTCCGTAAAATCCGGCCTGTTGCCTCTCCGGCAGTTGGCGCACAGAGTGAACTGTGAAATGACTATTATTCCGCCTTTGATGTCCATCAGGGAATAATCCATTTTTCCTGAGGAATTTTCAAAAATTCTCATCGACAGTATCTTGCCCGCGAGGAACTCGCAATCTTTTTCCGTATCGCCCTTTTCAACTGCGACAAGAACGACAAGTCCCGAGCCTATTTCTCCCCGGGGTTCTTTTCCCACGCAAAGCATGCCTTTTTTTACTCGCTGTATAACGGTTTTCATTTGATAAACAGTTTACTGCAGAAATAAACTTTCTGCAAGCTGGATTTGTAACGGTTGCCTTCAGTAGGGGAAATTCTCTGATTCGGGAGCTTGTGAAATAACAGCAAATAATTCAGCCCATGCTTTAACCCCGGCTTCAAAAATTATCCTGGCTTTCTCCAATGAGGCTTTGCGGCTGTCTCCCCCGGCCGCATTGGGAAGACGGACGTGCCAGGGCTTGACAAAATGAACATTGCAGTCGTTCAGGATATCTATTTTATGGTTTATGACGGGCTGGTTGCCAATCCTGTCTTTTCTTACAAGCCCGGGTTTCAGGAAAAGCATGTTGGATGTTTCCCATTCTCCCCCGTGTTCTTCTCCGCGGGGGCTCCGGTGCTCTATCTTGTCCTCCAGGTGAGCAAGGGATTTCGGCAGGGCCGGTCCGGGTTCCAGCAGTCCCAGGAAGAGTCCCTTCTCTTTGGACATATCCCTTTGAACGGCTTTAAGTACGTCCGTATTGCCCCCGTGTCCGTTTGCTATAAATACTCGGTTAATGCCTTCTTCCCTGAGAAAATGGACGATATCTTTTACCATGGCCATGAAAACTGGAACGCTTATCCTGCATGCAAAAGGCAGCCCGTAAAAATTGTTGTTCAGAGCAATCTTTTGTACGGGCAGACAGATTACTTTTGCTCCGTTGCTGTTTGCCCGTTTGGTTGCTTCGCAGCATTTTGCTTCAATGGAAAAACTGTCCGTTCCGTATGGCAGGGCAGGCCCGTGGGGCTCGGTGGAGCCGATGGGAATTATGCCGAGGTTAGGGTCGAGCTTTTTTACGTCTTCGGTGGTCATCTCTTCGAGGATGCCTGACAGATTGAAATTGCTCATTTTTCATGCTCCTTATAATTTTTCTTGCTCACGAAAGCAGGTTTTAAGATACCAGGCTTATTATAACATTTTTGACGGCAACCGGCAGATTTTTTGACAAACTATTCACGGACAATTAAAATAGAAGAAATTACATGTGCTATAAAAACATAACCAGGAGAAAAGATATGGTCAGAGCAAAAGTGAAATACCTGACGGTCAAAACAAAAAAACTGCCTGAATACAAAATGGCTTACTGGGAAATCGATTCGGGCAAAAAAGGTCCCTGCTTTCTCGTGACTGCGGCCATCCACGGCAACGAAGTGCAGGGGAGTGAAGCTATAAGAAGGTTCTGCCCCATAGCTGAAAAAAAGATTGTCAAGGGGAAAATGTTCCTTGTTCCTTTTGTCAATCCTCTTGCTTTGTGGAACAGGAGGCCCCATATAGTATCTACCCTCGGGGAACCTTTTGGCCGGGAAGAAAAAGATAACCTTAACAGGACATGGCCCGGAGACCCGGACGGCAACGAATCCGAACAGGTTGCCTATGTATTCTTCAATAAATTTTTCAAAAAAATAGCGCCAACCCATTATATAGACCTCCACTGTTACAACCGCTTTACTCTTGCCTGCTCTCTCGCCGATGAAAAGCATCCGGAAAGCATTAAATTTGCCGAGGCGGCGGCTTTCCCCATAAGGAGAACCTTTTCATGGGATCTGGTTAAAGGGAAAGACGGGGATAAGGGAACTTCTTCAGGGAAACTCAAAACTTTTTCTCTTCCAGAATGGGTCAGGGAGAACGGGGGAACGGCCTTTGCGGTTGAATTTTCAGGCCAGTATGCCATCACGGAAAAAGAGGTGCAGAGAGGGGTGCGGATGCTGTGTAACTGCGCAAAGTATACAGGGATGTTCAGGGGCAGGCTTGAAGGAATGAACGACAAGCCGCTGCTCTACAGGGAAGGC
>Ga0116144_10006081_pt1 | contig 10671 bp, 6 predicted proteins | sample AD_UKC035_MetaG_FD_89746 | JGI IMG/M metagenome (GOLD analysis project Ga0116144, IMG submission 89746) | Active sludge microbial communities of municipal wastewater-treating anaerobic digesters from USA - AD_UKC035_MetaG | ecosystem: Engineered > Bioreactor > Anaerobic > Digestate | place: USA... | reverse complement strand
GGGTACGATCCGCCTTAAGGGCGTCGAGCAGGCCGCTGGCCTTCCCGATATAAAGCGCGGCGGCATAGGCGTTTTGAGTGCTGGCCTGTTCCATACAAGACTGGATCACGGCCAGGAAATGTTTTACGGCTGAGGCTGAGCGGCCCAGCAGTTCGGGGCGATGCAGCGCTTCCCAGAGAGTGATCTGGTGTTCATTGGCGTATTCCAGCGCCTTCTGGATCGTGGATTCACCGATGCCCCTGCGCGGGTAATTGATCACCCGTTTTAAGGCTTCTTCATCCCGGGGATTGGTGGCCAGCCTGAGGTAGGCGATAAAATCCTTGATCTCCTTGCGCTGGTAAAAACTCAGGCCTCCGAACACTTTGTAGGGTATATTATTGCGGCGCAACTGCTCCTCCACGATCCTGGACTGGGCATTGGTGCGGTAAAGGATGGCAAACTGGTGATTGGCAAGGCCCGCCCTGTTTTTCCATTCCACGATGCTGTCCGCCACCCGTTTGCCTTCTTCCTGGTCGGAAACAGCCTTGATGATCCGGATCTTATTTCCTCCACTTTCATCGGTCCAAAGGGTTTTTTCGATCTGGTTCCGGTTGTTCTGGATGACCTGGTTGGCGGCGGATACGATATGTTCGGTGCTCCGGTAATTCTGCTCCAGCTTAAATTTGCGATGCTGGGGATAATCGCTCTCAAAATCAAAAATGTTGCGGATGGTGGCCCCTCGGAAGGCATAAATACTCTGGGCGTCATCCCCCACGATGCAGATGTTTTTATTGCTGCCGGGATATTCAATGAGTTGCTTGACTATGGCGTACTGCAGGTAATTGGTATCCTGGAATTCATCTACCAGGATGTATCGAAACTGGCTCTGGTATTTTTCTTTCACATTCTCCGGGTTCCGGTAGAGCATGATATACATCTGGTAGAGCAGGTCGTCGAAATCCATGGCTCCGGCCTTCTGGCACCGGTTGACGTACCGTTCGTAGATCGTCTGGAAATAGGGGATGCGGTTGAGCTTGTCCTGGTTCATCAACTCCTCCTGCTGAAGGTAAGCCTTGGGTGAAATCAGGTTTGATTTGGCGGAAGAAATCCTGGCCCGGATCTGACCGGCGTTATACACCTGCTTGTCCAGGGAAAGTTCAGAGATAATATCCCCGATCAGGCTTTTGGTATCGTCGGTATCGTAAATGGTGAAATTAGGTGGATAACCGATTTTGGCCGCTTCAATCCGGAGGATTTTGGCAAAGATGGAATGGTAGGTGCCGGCCCAGATGTATTTGGCCCTCGAACCGACCACTTTTTCGATGCGCTCCCGCATCTCTTTGGCAGCCTTGTTGGTAAATGTCAGCGCCAGGATCTGCCAGGGCGGCACTCCCTGTTCAATCAGATAAGAAATCCGGTAAGTGAGCACCCTGGTCTTGCCGCTTCCGGGCCCGGCAATCACCATGATGGGCCCGTCGGTACAGGTCACGGCATCGCGCTGGGCCTGGTTGAGATCGGCCAGGTAATCGACTTTGGCGGTAAGTTCTGACATTGAACCTGCGAAATTAGGGCTTTAAATCATGTTATGGAAATGTTTAATGGGAAGATAGGATAAATAGGATTGGTAGGATAAATAGGATTTGTAGGATTTGTAGGATTGGTAGGATTAGTAGGATTGGTAGGATTGGTAGGATTTGTAGGATTTGTAGGATTTGTAGGATTTGTAGGATTTGTAGGATTGGTAGGATTGGTAGGATTAGTAGGATTAATAGGATTGGTAGGATTGGTAGGATTGGTAGGATTGGTAGGATGGTTAAAGTGGTAGAAATTGTTGATTTTTTGAGAGACGAAGAGATGAAGGGTAAATCAGGTGGGTGTGATGGTCATTCTATGATCAAAAAAGCATCCGACAGATAGGTGTCAAAACGGACTTTCTCGACAAACCGCCCGCAGGAATCCAGGACAACCAGGGTCAAGCCACGGGTCGGGCTGGATCGTTCTTCTCCGCCCAGCCGGATGGATATTTTTTTGCCTGCCTGGTAACCGCCGGATTCCAGTTCGAGGAGCGTTTGATGTCCCTGGCATTGGAAAGAATCGGAAAGGGAAACAGGGTCCGTCATGGATATGGCCTCCCGGATAAATTTCCGGTTTTGGATGAGGAAGGCCCAGGAAGCGCCATACCGCAGGGAATCGGTATGGGATCCCATTTCTTTCAAATATTGTTTCGTTGATTCTCCAAGGTGGCCGAGACCTTCTTCATAGACTGATCCGGCGATCAGCAGGGAAGCTTTTGACTCGAGGTATTCCTGCAAACGGACCGGTTGCTGGGTCCTGATCCTCTCCATGGATGAAGGATCGATTCCATTCAGGTCGATTTTTTTAATAAGCGCTTCCGGGGCATAGACCCTGTACCTTTCGAATTGAAAAGATTGCCCTCCCAATTTTTGGATTAAGGCCTGGTGCAGGTTCAAAGAATCCACGTGGGTGATCACCAGGTCCCCGGGATGGGAGGCGAGGTAAGCGGACAAGTTATTGACACTGTCCCGGAACGCCCGGCCGATATGCTCCGGAAGCCGGGCCCCGTAACCGGTGGTGATGGGTTTTCCGGCTTGTTGTGCAAGGTTGGTAAAATCGATATAGTCCCAGTAGTCGGCGATCGTGGCTAAATATGGAGGGTAAACGAGCACCTTGTCGCAGGAAGCAATGAGTCGTTTAAACTGATCCACATATTGAAGCGAAGAAGGCGGGGAGTCGATATATGGTTTCCGCTTCCAGAGCGGGCTAAGATCCACGGCCTGTACCAGGAGCATACACGACAAGCAAAGGAATTTCACCCAGCCGGGCCAGGACAACCGATGCCACTGCATGAAAGTGTAATAAAGTATAAAATAATACAAGGGCCAGGTGAATCGCCCGGTGCCGCGGAAAGTCCGGCTGATGTAATCGTTATAAGCCCAGTCCACGATCAAATGGTTTCCAAATGCCCATTTCGGGCTGAGTGCAAAAACAAAAAACAACACCGATCCCAGGAAAAAAAAATTGATGCTGCCGGACCTGTTAGCACGGGAAGGCAAAGGGTTTGAGGGTCCCCTCAAAAGGGAAGCGCCGGCAACCAGCAGGATCAGCAAGATCACGCCCAGGCCCAGGTAAGCAATGCCCTCCCCCTGGCCCTGATCATAATACGGAAAGGAGGGACCCAGGCGTCCCACATCCCAGGCATTAAAATAGGTATTCAGGTTGGCGGAATATTTACCCAGGCCTTCCGAAAGTTGCCCTTTGAACAAAAATGCCCCGCTCAGGGTCCATCCGGTCAGGGCCAGGACGGAGGCCAGCAGGGTATACAGCGGTATTTTGGTCCAGGGGATCCGTTTCTCCCACGTTAATTGTAATAGAGGGGTTACCGACAGGGCCAGTACCATGAATAACAGATAAGGGTGGATCAGGCTGGTTAAAAACACCACAGCATATAAATGGCTGTAGGTCCTGGCTATCGTCCAAGTCTTGGCTTTGAGATAGATCAGGCATACATCTAACAATACCCATTGGCCGCAAAGGGCCGCGTGCCCAAAACGAGCCACCAGGACGACCGCGCCGGTGAAAAAAGGCGCGATCAACCAACGAAAACCCCTCGACCAGCCCGCCTGTTTCATCAAAGCCAGGCCAAACCGGGTATTGAGCACAAAACAGAGGGCGTACCAGAATCCGAAGTACTGGAAATCAATGGGTAAAATTCCACGGAGGGATTTAAACAGGAAAGCCAGCAAGGGGATGGAATCGGTGTACATGATGCTGTTGTACATCGGGTAGGCATATCCCACCAATTGACCGGGAGGCCAGGACCAGGGGCTGTCTTTGAAATATTCCCAGGCCAGATAATGATAAGAGAGGTCACTGCCCCGGATCAGCAGCCAGTTGGTATTGGACGGATTGATCTTATCCAGGCCTACGATCAACTGCATAAAACCCAGGCCAAGCAGGACGGAATACAGCACATCCGGGATCCAGCCCTGCCCTTTCCATTTTTCAGTCTGCCGCATATAATTTCATTGCTTGGAGACAGACCGGCCTTGACCCCGGGTTCCATAAACTTATCCTGAGCCGGTCGGAGGCAGGGTCCGGACTTTTGGTCACGAGGTCTATCCATTTTTCTTCGCCATCGCCGATGAAGCGGTTTACCCGGATAAACACGGTCTTTACGCTCCGGTCCCCCTCGTAGTACTGGACGATTAACTGGGCCATCTGCCAGACGTCCCATTCTTTTTGAGGGGTGAAGACCCGGGTCATCACCTTTAATTTTCCGGCCGGAGCTTTGTCCTGGTAAAGCAATACCGAAGCGGAAGCGGAGATACAATAATTTGAATCCGGAGTATAAAGGGTATCCGATAAAAGTCCGGCCTTCGTCTCATCAAATGGAATCAGGGGTTCATTCGTATCCAGCAGTTTTTTGGATTCAGGATCGTTTTTAAATTTAAATAGGGTCTGCCAGAAATAGGCTTTATTCATCATACCCGCCTCATAAATCCCTCCCCGGTGAGCTTGGTGGGTGAGCCAGAGATTGTATGCCATACAAAGTCCGATGAACAGCCAGGTCGCCCTGTTCAGCCAGGGATATTTCCTGGCCACTTCGAGGCTGGATGCCAGGCCGAATAAGAGTACCGGATAATGCTGCACCAGGGCACGCTGGCCCAGACTGCCCCCATAGGTCCATTCGTTCCAGGCAAAAGTCAGGTAAAGGCTGGCGAGAAAAAAAAAGAGGTAGATCCGGGCCCACGGTTTGTCCAGCCAAAGATTGGCCAGTATCCCTGTAAGGCAAAGGACCATGACCGGGGTATAGACCAGCCAGCCTGCACGATAGCTGAAAAGGCCCTGCAGGATATGGTGCCCTTCAAACCAGCTGAAGCCCTGGTCCTGGTAACTGTAAACCAACCATTCCCCGGCAACATATTTCCAGTACATTAATTGTATCGCAGGGGCAAGCAGGAAGAACAGGGCACCCTGGATTACCAACCTAAGCTGACCGGTGAAGAAGTGTATCCGTTCCCTTAAGCCAGCCCGGGACCGGATCCCCCAACCCATCAATAAAAGAAGACTGATCCCTTCGGTCGGGCGGATCAATACCATCAGGCCCGATATTCCTGCGGCGAGATAAAACCATTGTGCTTTCCGGTCCCGATAGAATTGGTCCGTGAGCAGGAGGAGGGCAGTGTAAAGGGTAAATAAATAATTGTGGCTCATCGCCCCGGTGATGGAGGCATAGTCAAAATAATTGGTGGCAAAGACCAGGATGGCCAGGCTCCCTGCGGTCAGCCCTTCGTCGAAATACCTTCTCAGGAGTCTGCGCAGCATCCATAAGCCCAGGAAGGCATAGGCCAGGCTGCCCAGCGAAAGCATAAACTGGTAAATGGGTGAATATCCATCGGCAGAAAGGCCGGTGAGCCTGGCCACGACATGGGCCAGGATGAAAAAAGGGCTGTACAGGATGGCCAGCCCGCAGGTGTATTTCATCACCTGGTTGCCGGACGCATGGGCATAAGACTGGTAGGGGCTGCTGCTTGGATAATATTTTTCATCAATGGCCGCTTTAAATTCAAGCTTTCGAAGATCCTGGTAAATAAACAAGGCGGGTAAATAGAGATAATAACCGGAGACATCCCAGGAGATGGTGGCTTCCGTACGGCCCATTTTCCATTTAGGATAATAAATCATGGAGGCAAAGGCCAGCGCCAGGCATCCGGTGATCAACACTCCCTTTGACATCTAGCTCCTTTTTTTAAACCAGAATGAGCCTCCGTGTTTTTCGATTCCTTTTTCCAGCAAAGGATCCCAGATCAGGCGGTCCGTCAACTGAATGAAATCGGGCTGGCGGCTGACCCACCAGGCCGGGAATACCGGATCGAAGGAAGCCGGTGCGGACAGCAGGGCCATAGCCAATAAATATTGTTCGTTGTAACCGCGGAGCACCATATCCGGTGGGTAATCAAAAGGCAGGTAAATATCGTGAATCTGGATATACACGCCGGGAGGGACCCTGGGCAAGACCTCGAGGAAAAAGACCGTCACGTCCGAATTGGGAAGGGCAAGGTGCGAGCCGTCAAAAAAAAGGATGTCTCCGGGGCCCAGGGAATCAAAAACAGCCATTGTTTCCAAGGATTCCAGGGTATGGGTGTGGACCTCGTCGGCAAGCCGGGAGATATCCTTTCTTGGATGGGGATCGATGGAATGAATCCGGGTATCCAGGCCCTCATCCTGAATAGCCTGGCGCATCACAGCGGTGCTGTTGCCGGAACCGATTTCGAGAATCCTGCCCGGCTTTATTTCCCTGACCAGGGCATAGAGGCCGATCAGGTCCAAACCCGGGAAATAATGGTTTCTCCAATAAATGCCGGAAGCGGGGTTGCCGCCTTCCAGTGGAATGGATTGATAGAATGGGAGGTAGGCGGTAAAGCGTTTCAACCAATCCCGGTAAACCTCCGCGCCGGAAGCACACCACTGTTCCAGCGCAGCATTCATGGATTTTGCCTGGCCATACCGGGGATGAGCATCCCATGGATAATCCAGGGCGATCACCTGGTTTTTGAGCGCGTAATAGATACCCCGGAAATAGGCCCTCAAAGACATCAGGACTTGTTGAGGTTATACGTTCTCCAGATGGAAATGATCATCCGGACGGGCATCATCAGGCAGACTAAAATGGTACCCACCGAAAAAAAAATGAATTCGGAAGGGATGTATTTCGCCAGGGCGATTTGCCGGTCCTCCGTGAGGTGGGCCGTGATCGACTGGATGCCTTTTTCATCCAGGAAGGTCTGGAACAAGCCAAACTGCCGGATGGAATAGAGCATGACCCAGATGGACCCCATGCCCAGGAAGGCTTTGAAGGCCTGGTTTTTCCGGAAAGGAGTGGCGTTCAACAAGAGCAGCCAGCGAAGAAAGGTAATGAAGACGATCACAAACCAGATATTCGCTTTTTCAAAGGGGAAACCGTAGATCTCCGACCGGATAGGCAGGATCACCAGGTAAACCATTAAACCGGTAAACATAAACCAGATCAGTTCAATCAGCCATGGCCTGTATTTCATGAAGGGATGAAGATATTAAAATTGAATGGCTGACCGGGTAGTTTTAACTGGATGGGAAACCCGTCACTTCCAGTCTCTTTAGGAGAATCCCTGAAGTTTCTCCATTTGGCTGTCCCAACGAGTAAATTCTTTGGCTACAGCACCTTCATCATCCCCTTCACTTGCTGGAGAGGTCCGTTTTCCCAGCGGATGTAATAGATGCCGGTAGGTTGGCCTTCCAGATCCAGGTCATTGCTGTATTTCCCTTTGGGCAGATCCTGGCTGAGCAGGGTCCGGACCAGGCTGCCATGGTTGTTGAACACCTGGAGGCGGACAAAACCGCCGAAACTTTCAAAATCGACCCGGGTCTTATGGACAAATGGGTTGGGGGAGACGCTGACCGCATTTATTCCGTTTTGCACATTCAGTTCATGGCTCGCCGTCGACAGGCAGTTGGCGGTATTCAGGATGGGCAGGATTTGAAACTGGTTGTACAGTATGGAATGGACATCCGCCTGGGGTACGCAAAACCATTGGTTCAGGAAGGTACCGTAGACGGAACGGAAATCATACTGCATGGGCAGGTTGCTGTTGAAATCGGCGTTTGGATTGATGATGGGATTGTCCCCCACCACGGCCGGAATGATGTTTTTTCCAAAATAAATGACCGGCAGGGCCGAACCGTGGTCGGTACCCAGGGATGCGTTGGACCGGATGCGCCTCCCGAATTCGGAAAAGGTGAAGCCGGCCACCCGTTCCTGCAGCCCCAGCAATTTAATATCATCCATGAAGGCGGCAATATTATCCGAAATCCCCTGGAGCAAATTGGCATGGGTACCTTTGGTAAAATCGGCCGGGTCTACCTGGCTGGAATGGGTGTCAAAACCTCCCGTACTCACCCAGTATATCCTGGTCTTCAGGCCTCCCGCAATCAAGCGGGCCACGATTTTAAGCTGGTTGGTCAGGTTGTTTGCGGTGTTGCCGTTGTTTACGCTTGGATATTTGGTGCTCAGGTTTTTTGCCTTTTCATACGCCGCCAGGATCACATCCCCGAATTTGTCGGTTTGTCTTTGCACTTCCCGCAGATAGGACAATTCCTTGCCGACGTAGTCCGCCCCGGCAGGATCCTTAAAAATATTCCCGGTGAGATTTACCGGGTCGCTGGCATTGTTGATGGATACCCCCATATTGGTGCCCATCATCTGAAGGCCCAGTCCTATGCCTTCTCCGACCCGGATGGCCAGGGGGTCAGGCATGGCCGCATTGGGATAGCCGACCGGATAATTGGCGTATTCGTAGTTGAGGTAACGGCCGGCCCAACCGCTGTCGAGGTATTCGTCGGAATCTGAAGCGCTCAGCCAGATGTCGGTGGCGCGGAAATGGGAATAATTAAAATTGGGGTAACCTACATTCTGGATGACCCCCATCTTGCCATCCTGGTACAGGTTGGCCAGGGCAGCCATGGCCGGGTGAATGCCGGTTTTATCATTTAGCTTGATGATGCTGGAGGAGTTCATCAGCATATTGCCGCGGACGGATTTTAATTGATCATACTGATCCAGGGGGAAGACGGTATTCAGTCCGTCATTGCCTCCGTTGCACTGGACAATGACCAGCACCCGGTCGGTTTCATACATCATCTGGTACAAAGCCTGCAAAAGGGGGTTGGTATGGTCCGCACGGACCGTTTGGCCTCCAATCACCGTCACCGCGGCGGCACCTGGAATCTGTTTTAAAAAGGACCGTCTTTTCATGATCTCTTGGATTATTGGGAAAATGGATTAATGCAAATGATATTCTGCGGCGGTAAACATGTACGCAAAAAGGTCCTGGAGTTGGCGGGGGACCTGTCTGGCCTCCGGGTTGGTGGTATTGGGATTGTCGGCATAAGCGACATAAGCGGCTGACCAGTAAAAATCGGTGGACTGTCCTTTCAAGAGGTAGGTCGTTTTAAGACTGTCCTTCACGGCCTGGGACACGGAAACTCCGTAAAACAATTCCACCAGCTGGTCGATGAGCACATTCGGATCATGCGGCTGATTGAGTTGTTTTACAAATAAAAAAGGGTCCGCCCGGAAGGACTTGTTTTTACTTTCCGCGTGTACCCACTGGGTGCCGCTGCCGGTGCTGATGCCTCTCACCACCAGGCTGTCGACCGTAGCCAGCCGCTTGGGATAGGTGGCTGTGTCCACCCAAAGTTCATGGAAAGACGGGGTCTGATAATATGCCGGCCATCCTGCGACATTGGGCGGGTCGCCCAACTCCTGTCCCTGGTTGTACATCTGCAGGAATAACTGGGATGCAAAAAAATACCGGGCTTCAAATGCATTTTCCTCCACGGGCCAGGAGATGCCCATCTGCCTGGCCATGCCCAGGGTAAAATCAGCCGGGCTTTTGATCATGGCCCCGCGGTATTCCGTTTTAAAAAACCATTCACTCGTGAACAAGGCCCTGAGCATCGGTTTAAGTTCATATCCGCTGGTCCGGAACAGCTCGGCAAGGGGCTGGATCAACTGTTGTTCCACCTCCCCGTTGATTTCATAATAGCCAAAAAAAGTAAAGAATTTCCTGCAGAGGAAACGCGCCGTCTCCGGATGGGCAAAGATCATGTCCAGCAGTTCATTTATTTCTTCTGTTCCGGCGCCGGCAGTGGCTTTGCCTTTGATCACTTTATTATTGTAAAAGGAGGAAAAGGACTTGTCGTTTTTATCATGCCGGTTGGGACGAAAGACGGATTGGTAGTTGTCTGCATAGTTGATGTTCCATCCCGTAAGGACACGCGCCGCGGCCTTTACGTCGTCTTCGGTGTACTGGGAATCGGGTCCTTTCCCAAGGCAAAACAATTCCTGCAACTCCCGGGCATAATTTTCATCGGGAGCCCCTGCGGTATTTTTTTCGCCGTTGAGATAACGCAGCATGGCTCCGTCCAGGGTAATGTCATACATCAGTTTCCTGAAGTTGCCGGTGCAGGATTGACGCAACAAAACATTATAGCGATAGGCCAGGACGGCCAGGTCCACCGCTTCATTGGTATCGGTGACCAGGTGGTTGTGCCAGAACAAGACCAGTTTTTCCCTGAGGTTCCTTTCCTGCTGCGCCATGAGTTGGACCCACCATTGTTTATAGGACCCCCTTCTTGCGCCGTTGGGATTTTGTTCTCCGGCGATGGGTTTTGAATTGACCCAGGTGGTGCCCAGGGGAACTCCGGTATCAAAAACACTTTCATTCCTTCCCTGATAGGCCCGGATGGGAGGGGGAGGCGGGAGGATGGGGATGTCCAGTAAATGGTCCACCACTTCTTCAAGGCTTTGCCCTTCGAATGCTTTCAAATCAGCGGGACTTACGCCAAACAGCGTCCGCCTCAGGAGGTGCAACAATTCCGCCTTGCCGAATGGTCCGGTATAAGGGGTGACCGCTTGTGGACTGGGGAAAGCCATAATGGAAGTTTTCTGCTATTAATATACGTAAGACAAGCCTTGGACGATAGTCACGGCGGGTCGTTTAATTGTATTTAAAAATTTAACGCGAAAACCTGCCCATCATTTCACCCAGTACAAAAGGCCGAGGTCAAATCTCGACTTTTTCCATCCGGGGTGCGCAGAGATGGATAATGCCCCAGGCGACCAGGTAGGCG
>Ga0116144_10006080_pt1 | contig 10672 bp, 22 predicted proteins | sample AD_UKC035_MetaG_FD_89746 | JGI IMG/M metagenome (GOLD analysis project Ga0116144, IMG submission 89746) | Active sludge microbial communities of municipal wastewater-treating anaerobic digesters from USA - AD_UKC035_MetaG | ecosystem: Engineered > Bioreactor > Anaerobic > Digestate | place: USA... | reverse complement strand
GGTGTATGTGGCGTTCTGGCTAATGCTACTGGTACTGGTAATATTCTGAATATTGGTGCTGGTCTTGAAGGTCAGATTCTTGCTGTAACTCTCGTGGGCATGGCAACTGAAACTGATACTCTCGTAGTAACACCTGCTACTGGAACTGCTGTAACTCTTGATGCTCTCGGTGAAGGTTGCATCATGCTCTATGCTAATGATAGATGGTTCACTATTGGCAAAAATAACTAATTAAAAAACTTTAAATAGTTTTACAATAGCACAGTAAGCAATTATTGTGCTATTGCTTTTTCAAAGGAGTTAGAAATGCTTATTTGGTATTTAATTTTATGGGCTGTTGTAATAAGCTGTCTATTTTCTGTTTTTGATAGTATAATAGAACTGATTGATAAATATCTGAATAATGATAAGGATAAATGGATATGATACATACGATGCATGTGCTTTATGAATGTCCGGAATGTGGCTATAATGCTTTGAGTTCTCTTGATACTCAATTCAACATGATATGCCAGTGGTGCAAAAAATCAAAGAAAAATGATGAAGATTTCTTTGTTTATATGGATCCGATCAAAGTCATTCAGACGATTGAAACAGACTTTTATACAGAAGAAGAAACAGTATTCATACCATCAAAACCAATGTTTGTAGATGGCAAATATAGTTCAGAACATATTGCACATTGTGACGAATGTAAAAAATGTGACTCGTGTAAACACAAAGAAGATTTTTCCTGTTCAAATAATAAAGATGGTTGTGTTACAACGTGTTCAAAATGCAATTCAGCATCATTCAATAAATTAGACTTCATTCAGAAACATGGCTTTTCTTATGATGAACTCTGGAATCTTGATGCTACAATTGCCTCATTTATTATTCCAAGACTCAGAGAATTTATGAAAGATATGAATAGTTACCCAAGTGAATTCTCAGAATATGAAGATGGAATGAAGATATGGAAAAAACGTTTAAGAATGATTCTTTGCTTTCTGAGAATGTTGAAAAAGGGCAATCTACCCTGGGTATCAAAAGAGGAAGAAGAATCATTAAAAACATTTGCCAGTATTCGTTATCTCGTGTATAAAACAGGCAAAGAATTCTTTGGCAAATATATTGATACTTTATGGGATTGATAATATGAAAGAATTCTATTGTGTTTGTGATGGATTGACATTGAAAGATAAAGTTAAGTGCGTTGCTGAAGATGAAGAGTTTAAAGATAAGTTTAATGAAAAATTTACTGATTGTGATGCTTGTATGATTCTTCAAGATTTGATTGAAGGTGGCCTATCTCATGAAGATTGTGAATATTATAAGCTGTATGAACCTGTCAAAGAAGAATTAACAAAAGATCAGTTAGTTGAAAAATTGAAACAGTATCGAAAGATTTTAAATAACATTTGTAATTGGTGTAGTCAAGACGTAGATGATAAAATTCTTTATCGTGTAGCTGATTCATGTAAAAACTGCCCTATCAATGAAGTATCAGATGAAATAAAAAATTCTTATTAATGTTGACTTCTTTGTCGATGTATGTTATGATGAATGCATATTGAGATAAGGAGATTTTTTTATGAAAAGCTTTCAAGAATGCAGAAACACAAGTCCTGAAGAAGCCGCTATCATTATGAATAAGATGAATGCTCAAAATGCTCTTTATTACATCAAGACCAATAAACTTGATACAACCAAACATCTACTTATTAAAAATATTAACTATCTTACTGATGCTGAATATATTCCAGAAAACTTCTTTTACGATAAAAAATCAGCACGAATTAACATCATTGAGCGCAATCTTAATGGAGATATCAAAAAAATATAGCTGGACAGTCAATATCAAAACAAATAAAGTCAACAGAACTTGCACCATTCTGTAAGGAAAAACAATGAAAGATCAAAAAATCAAAAAGTTCTTAGCTGATAATAAAAATGATAGTGATTTCAAAAAACTTCTATAAAGGAAATAAAATGAATAAAGAAATTGGAACTGGTGTTATTATTATTTTGTTAACTCTTCTATTGGCTTTATATTCAGCAAAACAAAATAGCAAAACTAATAACATGGAAGTGGTTATAATAGAGAATCATGAATATTTTAAATGCCCGTCATATGGCTTTAATTATTCATTGACTCACAAAGCAAATTGCAAGTTTTGTATAGGAGAAAAGAATGAGTAAAATATCTGAAATTATTGATCATGCAAAAGAAATACAGAAGTTGATTGAAAAGAATGATCCCGATGAAAAATTAGATTGGCTTTCTGATGTGTATAGTTCAGCTGATGATATTGAAACATACGCGAAGAAATTGCAAGAACTTTTTGGAAATTTTGCTGATGAGATGAAGGATTAAATATGTTTGTTAGCACTGAGACTCCATATCATCGTTATATTCATGCTTTTCATAATGGTAAAGAAATTCAACTTTGTATTTGGTTTGACACCGATAATCAAGAAGCTTATAGCATGAGAGATATCAAAAATGAAAATTCATTTGGTATTGTTCACTATGAAAACATCACATTTAAGCTAGAACGAGGTAAGAATATTACAGAACCATTATTCTCAGAATTAACAACTGATAAATACTTTGCAGGATTTATGGATGATTAACTTTGAAATTGAAAACCTCATATATAATATTGGTCTTGATCAGTTAAAGAAAAAAGGTGATAAATTTCATTTTCGCTGTTACGTCTGTAAAGACTCTCAGAAGAATGAAAGAAAGAAGCGTGCGTGGATAATCAATAAGAACGGTGATTATTTCTATCACTGTTTCAATTGTGGCTATTCACGTCCACTTTCTGTTTTCTTGAAAGATCATTGTTATCATATCTATGTTGAATATGTCAAGATAATTATTTTTAAGTTAAAAACAGTTGTTCAAAAGAAATCGACTATTGATTTTAAACGTGTCGAGTTAGAAAAGATAACTGATTTGACACCTATTTCAGAACTTGATGTTGAACATCGTGCCAGAAAATATCTTTCTGACAGGCAAGTGCCATTTAAGTTTTTTGATGATATTTATTTCTGTTATAATTATCCTATGTGGGTTAATTCAAAAATAGCGAATAAATTCACTCAGATAGGTGCCAGTGATGAAAGAATAGTTTGGCCTATATTCAACATCAATAAGAAGATTGTCGGTGCTCAAGGACGTGCTATAAGCAAATTTAACAAGCTGAGATACATCAGCATATTATTCAATGAAGATGAATTGAATGTTTGCGGTCTTGAAAAAGTGAAAAGAACAGAAAGAATCTATGTAACTGAAGGTTATCTTGATTCTTTGTTTCTACCTAATGCCATTAGTATCAACTCAGCTGACATTGATCTGAATCGTTTACTTGAAGTCTCAGACAAAGATAATTTTATTTTTGTCTATGACAATGAAAGAAGAAATAGTCAAATCACAAATCGTATCATGAAAGTTATTAAAGCTGGATTTAATGTTGTTATCTGGCCTGATATCGTTTCTGCATGGGGTAAAGATATCAATCAAATGATTCTTAATGGCCATGCGATTAACGATATTACATCAGTAATTAATAACAACGTGTTCAAAGATATCGTTGCAGAAGTCAAACTTAAAATGAGGTGAATATGAGATTCAGAGAATTTATGTGGACAAATCATCATGGAGAAGTGATAAAGCTGAAAGTTATATATCATTCACGTCAATTCGGTGTTCAGCCATGTGATTTATGTTGTTTCAAAGATACATGCAATAATGTAACATATTTCGAATACAAATACCCAACAATGTGTTTAAATGAAGATTGCTATTATGAAAGGATTGATAAATGAAACTGCCTGAAATATTACTCGAAAATTTTGAAATGATTCTTGAAGGTCAACAAAATGAAATTTACAGACTTGATCCGTATAAATCATTGATTGTCTGCACTGACAAAAAGAATAAGATCAGAGCTAAGTATTGTATGGTCAATAATCAATTCGTGCCTGTTCAGAAGTATGATAAGCTGACTGAAGAGAGTGAATTGATTCATACGTTTAAATATGAAAGGCGATATCATAGGCAAGATTGATAAAAAATCCCTCTCAAATCAATGAGAGGGATTTTTAATTTTGTTTACTTTGCTGTATAAGTCTCCCAAGTTACTGGCTGATTAAAAAATTAATTAAAATATGCTCTTTCAACACCTGTCATTCTGGCATAGGCAATATTCTTAATTGTTTCAACTTCAATAATATCATTATGAGTTGTAAAGAAACTATACCAGAGGTGTTTATTTCCTTTCATTCGACCTTTGGCAACTTTGTAAATTGTCTGAGCACCGTATGTTTTAATCAGTTCATTCACTGTTTCAAGTTTCATTTTAATCTTCCTTTCAATTTTCATTTCTATCCATCAATCTAACAGGATATTTGAGTGGAAATCTTGAGTCTGATGTTGAAACATAGTTTCCACCCATCATCCACCATTTTGGCAGTTTATTTCCATTAATATCTACAGGGAAAGCTCTATATATTTCTTCACCACAGAGAACGTCTCTAAATATACCGATTAATGGCTCATTTTCAAGATCAGCTTCATGATAGCTGGGTCCATTAATTTCAACATCTTTTGTTGAAATTAAGTTAAGAGTATTTAAACCATCAAATTTGTTAAATGGTTGCGAATCATTAGAATTTCGATAAACACCAACCGTTAATACTTTTTTCATTTTCAAATCTCCTTTGTTTGTTCATCTCATTACGCAATCATCATAACATATATCGACATAAAAGTAAACAAAAATTAGAAAAAAAAAAAATTCTGATGTTGTTAAGCATCAGAATTAAAATATGGAGGATATTAAACTATATCACGAACCTTTTCAATGAAATTTTCCACTTCAAGATAGGCAAAGCGTTTACCCATTTTGAAGTATTCAATGCTGATATATTCAATAGCTTTAATGATCAACTCATTTTCTTTGATTAAAACGGTTCTGAATGGTTCAGCATACGTCAAAGCTTCATGACAATATTCAAACAACTGATTTGTTTTCAAAAACCCTAATGGCTCAAGAATCTTAAATACTCTTTCATCTTCCATTCTCATATAATCTCCTTTATTCGAATTCTGCACAGTAATCATTCTTATCAACTATTGGGTAATGACTTTTTGATAGCAGATGATAACCAATATCATGCTCTTGCTTTTGCAAACATATTCTGGCTAATACTACTTGTGGCGGATAACGTTTACACATTCCGAAGTCATAGTGATTGCAATTTTGACATTTAACTGTTTTTTGTCTGTTTCTGAACCATTTAAAAATTGGATTGATATAGTTTATCATTTAACATCTCCAAGCAGTTTCTTCCAAGCTCTATTGCTTTTATCAGTGTTATTGTTGAACCATTCATTCATCAGAGCATCTACTTTTTCAATCAATTCTTTATTCATTTTCTTTCTCCTTTAAAGTCCAAGTATTTCTGTCCACTCTTCATCAGTGTAACCGTTTTCCCATTCTTCACACTCGAAATCTTCATCATGGTCAGGCATCTGCACTGACCAAACTTTATCAACCAGTTTCAATTCATTGGTCACTGTTTCAAGTCTATCAATAGCATACAGCAGATTGATACTCACCAGAACTGTCAGAATCACTAAGAATAAGTCTTTCATTTCACATTCTCCTTTTTTGTTTTCAAATCTTACATTATATATATCTGCATTTTGGCTCAAAAAGTTTAGCGTTATTTTAAAATTTTTTCAACAAAAAAGCAGACAATATCTTTTTATGGATTTTGTCTGCCTTCTTATTTATTCAGTAATCTTATCTATTATTTGTTTTGTTTCTTTTTCAAGACCATCAGATGTTTTGATTTCTATCTCATCAGTAGGATCAAGAAAGTTTGATTTCATACAGCCAATGCAAAACATCTGAAACAATAGTATCATGATACAGCATTTTTTCATTATAAATCCTTTTCAATTTCAATAAATATACTCATCACACGATCTTCATCTTTATCATACGTGAATAATAATGCCTCAACCATTTCATTCCATTGTTTTTCAGTTGCTCTTTGTTCTTTGAATAGATAGTATAACTTATGCCTATACTCTTGAACGTTAATAGACTTACTCCATACTCAGAATAAATCTATATACTATATCAGATAAAATCATTAGCCTTTTGAACTAATCCATTCAACTTATGAGTTCTGAAAAAATTGGCAATAACTATAGCATTTTTTCGTTTAAAAGTCAATGATACTTTATCATATTCATCTTGAATCGCTTTCCAGATGTTCTCTGGAATGTATTCTTCAGATAGTGTAATTAATTTCTGATTTCTTTCATAGTTCTTTCGTGCAATGGCATCATTTAACAGAAAACTCTGAAGTCCTTCAGTCAGAATTTTATTCTGTTTAACTTCTCCACATGCTTTTTGCCTCTTAGCACTATTAACAAATGTATCATCATCAGATAGAATATTAGGAATACCATCAGAAGTATCGCCAGACATAATTAATTTGATCAAGAATACATCTTTATCCGCACAGTTGATAACTTCGCCTTTCAGATGATTATATAACAAAACTCTTTCATTTGTCAGCTGTTGAAAGTCTTTATCAGTTGAAACAATGTATATCTTTTCAGTTTGTTCATCTTTGAGAAATTTATCAACTAGTGCAGCAATTACATCATCACCTTCAGCTTTTTGAACTGCTATCACTTTGTAATTCAGTTCAGATAAATCTTTTTTCAATTCATCAATACATTCAAAGATTAAATTGAATTCTATTGAATTATCGACACGCTGTTCTTTTCTTTTGGCCTTATAGTATGTGAATACATCTTCACGCCATGAGCCTGAATCCATTGCTAATATGATTTCATTGGCTTTCAATGTTTTGTTGATATCGGCCAGCTTATTCAAAACGCAATGTTTAAAGAAAAGAATCTTATCATCCCTATCTTCAAGTTCATCATCTTTTTGCACTGAACCATAAAATTGTGCAAAACAAATCTGATTAAAATCAATAATCGCTCGTGTTAGTTTCATTGAATTAAAAAACATGAATACTCCTTAAAAATAAACTATTTCAATTTTTTTGATTTTATCAATAGTCAAGTCATCTCCTCTGAGTTTGATAAAATGTTCATTGTTATTGGCTATAACTCGCAAAGTCATTGACAGATCAGAAAAATCTACTTCGACACATTCACCCATTATAATCGTTTTATCATGTTTTTCCATCAAAATAATTCTGGATATTAACGGGATTTCGAGATTGATGATTGGTGGACATTTATAAGCACATTCTGGAATTTCAAATGAATGTAAAAATAATGTTGGCATAGCATCATCAATATGTTCTTTACCTTGAGAAGTATAAAACATTTCATATTCATTAGCAAATTCTACTCTGACTGTATATGCACTGGCAATATCATTGTTAATGATTTTGCCCCATCCCTGTTTCATATCCCAGACTTTTGTTCCTATTGGAAATTTTGTAAAATCAATTTTCATAATTACTCCTCATGTTTTAAAAGAAATTCAGGATTGATAAATTTAAAAGATTTAAATTTTGTTACATTCTGATTCTGCAATCTCACTACAAAACCTTCAGCAACAACATTTTCATTCACTCTTGATTTTATGCCAAAATCACGATTTTTAATATATTCATTTAATTCTTCAACAGATGTAACTATTACATTTGTGGCCAACAGAGGAACAGTTTTCATATCCAGTTTATATATATCTTTCAAATCTTCAATCTGAGATGGTGAATATTCAGTTGTTTGATCACCAGTTACAAGTTTAACATTAAACAGATAGAAATCATAATCTTTTACTTTATATTTGTTTTTCTGAATAGCTGGTGAAATTGTTTCACCCTGCAATACCAGATAAGTATTTTTCGTGAGTTTCATATCAGAGTGCAGCTTTTTCATTTTGTTGTAAATATCGGCTTTTCGTGCAATAGTCCACCACCATGAATCATCTTCAATATGTTTCAAAAAGTTTCGACTGCATACCATGAATGTTTCTTTTGTGAAGAAAGAACCAGGTTTATAAATGAACGTAGTTGATGTTCCATCAACTTTTTCTGTTACATCGAAAGGCATGTTAACAAAACATTCTTTCATGCCATTTGAAGCGTTCTGAAATCTTTCTTCATCAGTTTTTGATACAATATGGCTCGGATATTCTGTTGCACCTTTTTTCTTGAATAGCCATTTACCAAGATATGGAATCTTGCCAAGCAACTTTTGATACCAAGGTTTTTCTTTTACTACACGTTTAAAAGATTCTTTTTCAGCTTCAGGGTCATGTTTTTTAACATTCAATAAGTCAGTTAAATCAGTTCCTATCGAAACATATGATTGATAATCTTTTGGATTGAGATTGAAATCAGAAAGAATAGACAATGGTAGTGCTAATCCTTGCGATAGCTGTTTCATACATTTAATTGTTTTGACTCTAAATTTTCTTGAACGCATAAAATCAAAACATGGCTTATCAGGCAATATCGAATCAATTTCAAAATAAATACAAAGATCATCTTTTTTGAATTCATTCTTCTTTGCTACACATTGCCAGCCATCAATGTGAACTAAGCAAATGCTATCAGCACCAGCAATTTCTTCAATACTATCAATTTTTCTAATTGTTGCTAATCTTCTCATGATACTACCTCCACAGCTAGAGCCCGCAAAGCTCTGCAATTAAAGATTGAATCATCTGGACAATCGTCAGTTTCATCAAAAGCACATCCCTGACACGTAGAACCAACTAGTGGCATAATTTTATAAGTGTGGCCATTATATTCAAATGTTTTTGGCTTTTCTTCAATAGCTTTTGGTCTGTAATAGTTATCAAGATTTTCCCACAACTCTGAATTATCATCTTCCAAAAATTCATAACCGTCATTGTGTATGGCTATAACTTCATTAGCTACGTTCATTCTATGCCAGAAATTATTAGCCTCTGATTCACTTTCAAAAGTTATTTCAACAGTAAACGGTTTAAAATTTGCGTCTTTAATGTTAATCTGCATATCAATCTCCTATTTCTTCAAATGAATTCTTTCTGAATACAGGTATCATTATATCATGAAAGTAATTTTTTATAGCCACAATATTGACTGGATAATAGTTAGTGCATTCAACAGAAGAGTTAAAGTAGCACTTATTATCCATTCTTTTACTGTGTATGTGACCATGAATGTTTCGATAAGGCATGTTATCATTAAGATAAACTGGTTCATGAGAGAGAATAAAAAATTGATCAATAATGATTGGATAACGATAAACGCATTCAAAGCCTATTTTCCTCCATGCTGTTTCTTTCCATTTATAATCATGATTACCCATGATCAGAAATTTTCTTCCGTTCAGTGAAGAGATAATTTCTTTTGTTTTTTCTTGATTATAAAACGATACATCGCCTAACACAAAAACTATATCGCCATTTTTAACAGAGTTATTCCACTTCTGAATGATTAAATCATCCATTTCACCAACTGATGCGAATGGCCTATTCTCATACTTGATAATGTTTTTATGGCCAAAGTGCATATCACTGATAATAAATCTTTTCATAATTAAAACAAGTCATTCAGAGTAATTTCTTTTTCTGTAGACTCTTCTTTCCTTTCTTCTTTCATACCAAGCTGTTCAAGTAACCAAAATTCATCATGAATAGGAATATTCAGTTCAATCGCTTTCGTCTTTTTACTTGATTTATAGTCAGCTGGTTCTTTACTGCCTATGATAACATAATCTGTCTTTTTTGAAACTGAGCCTGATACATCACCACCATTCTTTTTGATGATTGATACAAGTTCATCTCTTGATTTTGTGGCCGCGCCAGTTATCACAAATTTCTTTCCATTCAGCAGATTTGTGAAACCTTCATTCTTTCTAATCACAAAGATTTGCTTTATCTGATTGATGATCTCTTTGTTTTTGTCGAGAAAGTCCAAGATATTTTTTGCAGTAGTTTCTCCGATATTTTCAATATTTGTAAGAGTATTAACATCGGCACTAACAAAATTATCCAGACATTCCACTTTATTAGCAATTTTTTCACTATTTGATTCTCCAACTTCTGATATTCCAAGACTCTGGATCACTTTGTATAATGGCTGTATGATAGCTTTCTGGAGATTATGATATATCTTATCAGCCTTTCGCGTGCCCATTCTATCCATCGTCATTATATCATCATACGACAATAGAAACAAATCATACTGATTTTTGATCATATTCTTTGATACGAGTTCAGTAACAAATGATTCACCAATTTCTTCAATATCGAGAGCATTGATCATATAAAGAGTTTTATTAACAAGCTTGGCCGGACAATTTTCATTTGTGCATGTTAATATTTCAGATTCTTTTTTGATAATGGCTGTTTCAGCATTACATTCAGGGCAAGTTCTCGGAATATAAATCTGCAAAATGCCATCATCTTCAACTACTTTATTGATGTATGGAATGATGAATCCAGCTTTTTCAATTTCTACTTTACAACCGTTTGTAACTCGCAATCTCTTCAATTGTGTAACATTATGTATAGTTGCTCTTGAGACTGTTGTTCCTTCAAGTTCTACTGGTTCTAATTCAGCTACGGGTGTTATTCTGTCTCGGCCAACTTGCCAAGTAATTGACTTGACAGTTGTTATCGCTTTT
>Ga0116144_10006073_pt1 | contig 10683 bp, 8 predicted proteins | sample AD_UKC035_MetaG_FD_89746 | JGI IMG/M metagenome (GOLD analysis project Ga0116144, IMG submission 89746) | Active sludge microbial communities of municipal wastewater-treating anaerobic digesters from USA - AD_UKC035_MetaG | ecosystem: Engineered > Bioreactor > Anaerobic > Digestate | place: USA... | reverse complement strand
CCCCAATCTGTCATTCCCGGACATCATCCACGACGGCTCGACGCAGATTTGTGGATGGGGTATGGACCTCTGCACGCTCGCGCCGGACGCTGCGGCGACCTACGTTATCCAGCACTCGGATAACGTCATGATGGCGAACTACAAGGACTTGACGCTGCTGCACAACGCGACGAACACGACGCGGATTTTCGGCGGCACGGTGCCCACGCGCCCGATCAAGATGCACCGCGTGCGCATCGGCTCGCGGACTGCGCCGCGCAAAGCGGGGCGATTCCTCGTCACGCCGTCCCTGCCGTATGAGCAATACGACTGCGAGGTGCTTGCCCAGATCGGCGACGGCACGACGCAGGAGTACCCGATGTACTGCACCAACCCGACGCGAACCATGAAGGCGGTCAATACACTGTTCTGGGGTGGCTCGCGCCTGTACTCGGGAACCGGATGCACCTGGACGCTCCATCATTGCGAAATGATCGGGCAGTGGGGCAGTCCGATCCATTTAAACAACGCCGGCACTTACACGCTGGATATTCGCAACAACGTGTTTGACCGCGCTGGCGCGTCCGGCCCGAACGTCCCGGCAATCTGGAACGGCAGCGGCGCCGACCTGGGCGACGTGATCCTCAATAACCACACTGTCAGCAACTATACGGCGATGGTCGGCGGCACAGCAGGGACGACCACCGTTGCGCCGCTTGCGCTCCAAGGTGTTGCACGCAGCTTTGCGGGGGCGGCATCACTGCCGCGGATCGAAAGCGCAGACGACGACATCCTGCGGCTACAGCGTCCGCCGCTCACCGCTGCGGGCCGGTATGGCGGCGTTCAGGCGGTTGCGTCATCGGGAGGCGGAAGTGGCGGCACCGGCCTGCAAGTCGGCGTGCTCGCGCTGCAAGTTGCCCCCGGCGTCGTGCTGCCGTTGTAGGTCTAATCCCCCTCGCGCGCCGACTCCCCACCAAGCGCCCGTCAAGCCATGAACTTCATCGCATCCACACTCGGCCGGTTCTTTCCGAAACATCGGACGCTGGCCGAGTGGGCGAAGACATACTCGCTGGTCGTGCAGGCCAAGCCCATTCAGGCCAAGACGAAGCAGAACCGGGCAAGCCATATTCGGCGCATCGTAAACCGCCTCGGGGACCGACGCATTGGGTCCCTGCGCGCGCACGACTTCGCGGCATACATCAACGAGATCGCAGCCAAGCAACCTCATCTCGCACGACGGACGTTGATTGAGGCGAGAGACATGCTGCGGGAGGCCGTGGCTTACGGTTGGATCGACAGAGATCCGACACTTGGCATCAAGACCCCGCGCGTGAAAGTGGCGCGAGGTGGCTGTTTGAGGGTCCACGAACAGGAAGCAGTGTTCATGCGGACGCAGTAAGTGTACACTCTGGAAATCTGACAGGAAAATCGCAGAGTGAGCGCCAAAACCACCCCTCTAGGCCCGTTCGCAGGTATCAACAATCGCCTTCCAGACCACCAGCTCAACATCGTCGAGCGTGGGCAGAAGGCCGGCGACTACCTGCGCAACGCGGTCAACGTGGACCTCTCCAATGCGGGAACGCTCCAGCGCCGGAAGGGCGTTACGCTCACGCTCTCGGGCACACAGTGCCACAGCCTGTGGGCGGACGAGCAGGGCGGGTACTTCGTTGATGGCGACGCGCTGAAGACCTTTCCGGGCGGCGTTGTGCTTCGATCCGGGCTAGCGCCGGGCCGCCCGATCAGTTTCGCGCGCGCGATCAACGGCGACCTCTACTGGTCGAACGGTGTGACCCTGGAGCGTATCCGCAACGGTGCGAGCATCCCCGCTGGAGTGCCGCTGCCGCGCGCGATGCCGCTGTGTTCTGCCTCGGGCGGCGGGTCGCTTGATGCGGGTCACTACCGTATTGCCATCACTGCCCTCGCTGCAGATGGCGAGGAATCTGGCGCGACTTGGCCTGTGCAGATCCAAGTGCCGGACAACGGGCAGATCGTCGTCTCCGGGCTGCCGGGCACGCGGACAAACATCTACGTCTCGCCACCCAACGGGGAGTTGCTCTTCCTTGTGGCGAGCACCACCGCGACCGGCTACACGATTCCGATCATAGGGGCGCAAGGTCAGACGCTGCAGTCGCAGGATATGCGCCCCATGCCCCCTGGGCAGATCGTCCGCATTCACAAAGCGCGGCTCTTGGTGGCAGACCGCTTCGGGCTGTACTACTCGGAGCCTTATGCGTTCGGTTGGCACAACCCTTTGCGGGGATACATCCCACTCCCCGGCATCACCCTGGTCGAGCCGATGCAAAGCGGGATTTTCGTGGCTACCGCCGACAAGACCTACTGGCTTGCCGGGGCAGATATCGCGGATTCCTCCCTCGTTGAGCGGCTTCCATACGGCGCTGCGGAAGGCACCAGTACGCGCATCGCTAACAGCCTCGATGTGGCGTGGTTTTCGCAGAGAGGGATCGTGCGAGGGACCAGCGACGGGCAGATTCAAGCCCCGCAAGAAGAAAATGTCGTCGTCAACCCAGCAAGAGCAGGAGCAACGTTGTACCGCGAACAGAACGGGATGCGCCAGTTGATCGCTGGGGTATCGAATACCACCACCACCCGCGCCGCCGCAAACAGCTTCATGACGATGGAAGTGCGACGCAAGGAGAGCATGCTGTGATTCACTCGATACTACCCATGGGCTTCACCTACCGCTTTCGGCACATGCGCGATGGCCGCGTGCTCGATGAATGGACCGTGAAAAACCTGATGCCGTATGAAGGCGTCGACCACATGCTTGACGTGCTCGCGGCGCTGTCCGCGCCGGTCACGAGCTGGCACATCGGCCTGTACGGCAATGACCATACGCCGCAGACGGCGGATGTTGCAGCAACGTTTCCGGCCGTGGCTGGCGAAGTCATCACGTATGACGGGAATCGTCCCATGTTCGCGCCATCGCCCGCCACCTCGGGCGTCCTGAGTAACGCAGGCAATGAGGTGGAATTTAAGATCAATGCCGCTACGACAGTGCGCGGCGGATTTATCGCCTCGAACCCCTCCAAGGCAAGCCCGCTTGGTGTATTGCTCTCTGTCGTTCGCATGCCGTCCCCTCGTTCTTTCGAGGCTGGTGACGTGGTGTCCGTTGCCGCCGGTCTCGAAATCATCCCTTCGTAAGGAGCATCAAAAATGGCTATTAAGGTTTCCACCGGCCTGCGCGACGGCGCACTGAGCACCGGGTCCGTAAAGAGCTTGATGGATGGCGGCAATATCAAAATCTACAGCGGGCCAGTCCCTGCAACGGCGGATGCAGCCATCGGCAGCGCAACGCTGCTGTGCACCGTCTCGCTCGACTCGACCGCGACGGGCGTCGACTTCGACACGGCAGCCGCAAACGGGGTGCTGTCCAAAGCTCCGGCCCAGGTATGGAGCGGCGTCAACTCCAACACCGGAACGCCGACTTGGTATCGCCACGTCACCAGTGCGGATGACGGCACGGAGAGCACGACCGCCTATCGGATTCAAGGCACCGTCGGCGTTGCGGGCGCGGACCTCAACCTGTCGAGCAACACGCTGACGGCGGGAGCGACGCAAACGATCGACTACTACTCGATCGCGTGGCCGACGTTGTAATCGGAGGGTGTGATTGTGTCGGAGTGGAGCGACTACAGCTTCAGCAAGGTTGTCGATCACGCGCCGGAGGCGTCTTCCTATGTGCTGCACGCCTGCCGTAACGATGTCACAGGGACGATCATAGCCTGTGATACCGGATTTGTGCTGAGATCAACAGACGCCGAAATCTGGCTGTCGGTCCAGGACTTTGGTGGTGTCGCCGAGATAAGCGATCCCATACTAGGGACCGGCCAGGACACGCCGGTTCGAGCAATCTGTATCGATGGGGTCTTCTTCGTGATGGCGGAGATTGGCGCGAATCGACGGCTGTATCAGAGCACGGATGACGGCCTGACTTTCACGCTGCTGCACGAATCTACGTCCAGTTACGTCCCGAATCAGACCATCACGGATATTCGATTGGTGAGCGACCGGCACGTTGCCAACGGGTATTTCTACGTTCGGAATAGCGACGGGACCGTAGTTCGCACCACCGACATGGTGACATGGGAAACCACCACGCTATCTGGCCACGTCAGAGGGGTCGCCTATGGCGCGACCAAGTGGCTGGTCGCTGCCGGGAGTTCGCACTATGCGAGTTCGGACGGCACCACTTTTTACCTGACACTCGCAGACACTGCCTACGGAGATTACGCAATAGGCAATGCGCTTTGGTCTCCGGCGTTCTCGAAGTTCTTCATCATCAATGCAAACGAAACGACCGGTTACGTGGCTTCGTCGCCTGACGCGGATACCTGGGTCGTGCATACCGATGCTCAAATGGATCCTACGAGCCTCGGCGGCGGCTACCCTCCAGGCGGAATAGTGCCATGGAAAGTAGCCACAGCCATTGTGGAAGTACCGAACGGCATCTTCATAACAGGGCCATCCTATGTGCGGCTTTCTTATGAACAGATGCCCACAACTTTTACAAACATGTACTACGTCGTACAAGAGAACAAGTTCTTTGCTATCCAGAGTCCCGGCTGTAAATCGGCGTTTGAGTACGAAGGTGGCGTGTTTTTTACGCATTGGCGATATTCAGGTCTCCTAACGATCAACTATGGGGGCGATCCAGTGCCCGAGCCCGTGCTTGATTTCTGGACCGGATTTAACCTTACGTATGAAATACCCTAAGCTCCGAAACGGCCCTTCGCCTGTTGGCGAATCGCTGGTGCGTGCATTAAAAAAGAATGGCGCACCGTGGCTGTCTGCCGTTACTGCAGACGGAGTTGTTGCGAACAAAATGGGCCGCAGCAACAGCGAAGTGTTCCAGGGCGGGGAAGACGGGATCTATTGCCTTGGCTATGAGAATGCAGATGACCCGACGAACTACACGATTCGTGGGACACGATCGTTTCAACGTACATTTCAGAGCCGAGGCGAGTGGCGCGGGCCGCCGATTGATGAAACACAAGGCTTTGGCTACCTTGGGAACAGGGTGTTCGACGTGTCGATCATCCCGACCGGGTGGGGCAAGGGGTTCAATGTCGAGACGTACTCCGGCTCTTTGTCAGGGATCGGGATGCGCGAAGCGGGCTATGCGGCAAAGATCCACCTGACGCGCTACGGAAAATCTCTAAAGCAGACCTATTCTTTTCAAGGCACAGCGGTTGAGTATCAAACTTTTTTCTTCACAGGCACGATAGGCCGCTCTGCTGCGTCCGGTTATCGGCCTGCGATGGTGATTATCAACCGGATGGCGGAGAATGATGGTGCGCGGCGAGATTCCTATGGTGTCTTTCAATATTCGTTTGACAAATTCGACACGATTCATACGGTCGGCTTTGGGTTCGGAGAGGGGTGGTGTCACGGAGCGCCGCACCTGGTCGCGTATTGCGCGTCTTGGCTGCTGATAGCCCTTCCTGCGTACGTGTATAAAAAGCCGGCCGTGCAGTACCCTGGGGTGAGCTATTACAACGACAATGCAGACCCAAATCTATCGGTATTGCTGCGCTTTACGCCTGACGGGGATTTTCAACAAATTGGCGCGGGTCAGTTATTTGGCTTTGCACGGCCTGATCCGTTCCCTATTGAAGAATGGGACAACAGCGGACTTTATGAGTTTCACGAGAATGGTCGCACACAATATGGAGTTTCCAGTTTGCGAGGCCGCGTTCTTGCGAACGGGCGCGTAATTGTGCTTTCGCGAGCGGAGCTGTACGACTGTGAGTTTGCGATAAATGAAAGGCTTTTCCCGGTGGAAGACCCCGAGTTGCAAAAGCGCATCGCTGTTTTCACGGGCTCGGATAGCGGTGGATTCTCGCGCGGCAGCGACATCGAGATGCCCTTTCCGTGCCTTCCGGGCGGCGGAGTAAACGTAGGCCCGTACGTGGTGTTTTCCATCGTGCGACGGGTAAGCGACAACCCCGTCGGCAACACCGCGATCATCATCTTCCGCGAGGACGGCGCAGTCCACGCAATCAAGGATCTGCCTTTCGATGCGCACCGAGTCAGCCCGGCGCTATTCGCAATCAACGACAGCACACTGTGCGTCCCCGCCTACGGTGAGGTGGGTGGGAAAAGCGCATACCGGATCTACAAGAGCGATGACCTGGGAGACAACTGGTATCCGATGACGACTATCTCCAGCACCGCGCCGCCGCCCCCTGAGACCTACCAGGACCAGTACGAGAACCAGTATTACTACAACTCGATGCAGAACTACAGCGTGGTGTCCTGGCTGAGAAAGAACGACATCCCCGCACCGCTGGAGCCGGGCGCGCCGTGGCTCGCAGATGAACGCATCTCCAAACCTTGGGAGCAGTCGTGATGGCCGCGAACGTGCTGACGAAGACGATCAAGCAGACCTACATCCCTGGCACACCCGGAATCCCTGCCCGGCCGGGGCGTCCGGGCACGCCAGCGCGCACCGTGACCGTCACGGAGACCGTGTGTGGGTATCGGCCGATTAATAGCTCAGAGCAGAGCGGGTCATTCGTCAAGAACGAGAAGGGTGGATATTCAGACCGAGCGGTATGGGTGCCGTCGGGGAAATCAAGAGGGGGCAGCGCCTACGAGTATGCGTGCGCGAAGGTGACGAGTCAGCAGACGATTCCAGGCGACCCCGGTATTCCAGCGCAACCTGCAGTGCCGGCGCTTGCATCCAAGGTGGAGCAGGAGTTCAATTTAGGGTGGAACGCGCGGGGGCGCTCGCGCGCGGAATTCCCAAGCGGCGTGCGGGCGACTTTCAAGGCAGATCGAACGGTGACGGGCGCGGTAGTCGGGCTCAACACTCGATACAGCGTCACCGGATACGCAGATATCAAATTCGCATTCTACCTGAGTCACGGCATCGCCAATGTGATGGAGGATGGTGCTGTACAAGCCACGGTTGGTCCGTTTGCGAGCGGTGCGGAGTTTCGGGTCGAGCGCGCAAACGGCAAGGTCACCTACTTCATCGATGGGGCTCAAGTCTGGCAGTCCAACAACGACGCCGCTCCGATGTTTCTGGATGCTGCCCTCTACACCGGAGGAGATTCCGTCTATGACCCATCGATAGCGCCATTGTCCAGCGGGATCGCATCGTTTGAGCCGTTGCAGGCGGCAGGATCTGACGCGCCATATTGCTACGCCGCGCTGTCGCTTCACCCCATGGCGGGCGGGGGGAGCGAAATTCGTCGCAGCGTCGGCGTATTCGAACCCATGCGCGCGATGGGGGGTGATTACGCTTACGGGGGCGCGATATGCACCCTGCAGCCCTTGGAGGGGCTCGGCGCGGCTGAAGCCCTGCGCCCGAGTCTGGCTATCTGCGACGGGGTGCTCCCCTTGCTTACAGGCGTCGGATCTGGGCTTGGCGGGACGATTGGTGGCAGCACTTCGCAGGTCGAACCGCTACTTGGGATCGCGTCCGATAGGCCGTACGGGGCCGTGAGCGCGGCATTCGAGCCTATGCATGGCTATGGCCGCGAACTGGACGACGCCGAGCGCAGCCTGATCGTGATGTTCTCAGGGTCGCATGTCCGCAGTGAAATGGAGCCGGCCGGCGTGTTGGTGCTGACCTTCACCTCCTCGATGACCGCTGCCAGTCTGATAGCTTTCGACTACAGGTCTTATCTGGAGGTGTTTTCGTCAGCCTCGGTCGATACTCCATTCGCGGCAGCGAGTTACGTCGCGCTCGAAATTATCTCGACGGCGACCTCCACGGCGCTGTACGGGATGCTGGGATCGCCGTCCGACGTGTGGGTTGTAAATGTCGATACTGGCGCGACGAGCAGATATGAGGCTTTCGACTTCAACAGCTTCGCAGAGATCGACGGTCACTATTTCGGCTGCAGGGCGGACGGCGTTTACGAACTTGATGGTGATACCGATGACGGAGACCCGATCCGCGCAATGGTCAGCTTTGGCAAGCAAGACTTCGGCACGTCGGCGCTCAAGCGGATCACGAACGCTTATGTTGGCGTGAGCAGCACCGGAAAGCTTGTGCTCAAGGTGATTGCCGACGGTGCTGAATACGACTACGTGGCGCGAGACTCTAGCGAGTACATGCAGACTCAGCGATTCGATACTGGACGCGGGCTGCGCCTGAATCAGCTTGAATTCGAGTTATACAACCAAGACGGTGATGATTTCGAGCTGTCCAGCGTCGAATTCGCTGTCCTGACGACAGAAAGAAGGATCTAATCATGGCAATTAACGCTTCGGCTTTTGTAGATTTGATTCTTGCAAGAGCAATAGAAAAGGGAGAGTCAGCGTCCATCGAGATGCAGAACCGGATATACGCGCTTCATATGTTCTTGCAGGAGGTTCTTCGCACCAACAATGCGCATATCAGGGGCATTCAAAGCGTTCCGAATCGAGCGACTAACTATTTCAACCAGCTGGCGAAACCCGCGCAGGCAGAAGCAACCGAGTTGCTGGCTGCTTCTGCGGTGCTGCGGAAACGGATCGCGGATCTACCGGGTAAGCTGGACTCTAAAAAGGGTGCGGCGGAACGGGATGTCATGTCCGCAGTGGACGCCTTCTTCGGGAAGTATTTTCCAACAGACGGCGTGATCGAGAGCGCTATCAGCACCGCAAACCAGCTAATTTCGGGGGGGTTGGTTGCGCCGTCGGTTGAGAGCGCCATTTGGCAGCGAGACCGGGCGCGGGTGCTTGAAGACGCCGCCCGCAGCCGCGCAGATTTGCTGGCGACCTTCGCGGCGCGTGGATTCCCTATGCCGCCGGGGGCGGCAGCGCACGCGATGCGTCTTTCCGAGATGGATGCCCAGGTGAAGATCGCTCAGCACTCGCGTGATGTAGCGATTAAACGCTTCGACACGACGGTGGAGAACATGCGTTTTGGTTTGGAGCGCATGGTCTCGGTGCATCGTGATGCAGTCTCGACTCTGGGTGACTTCCTTCGCAACTATCTTGCTATTCGGGAGAACGAGCAGGCGCTGCAACTGGAGATCGTAAGCAAAGGGCTAGAGATTCAGAAATTCGCGCAGGAGCACGTTCGGCTGAACCTCGAAACACATCAGACGTTGCTGTCAGAGGTGGTACGGATGTTCGGCAAGGAGCTCGATGGGACCGTAGCAATTACGGGACTGAACCGCGACGCGGAGAAATTGATCGCTGGTAGCTATCAGCAGGAGATCCGCGCGCTTGGCGACATGGTTTCCGCGATGTATAACGCGGTTCACGCGTCGGCTGGGGTGTCTGCGGTAGGCGAGACGGATTGACCAATCAAAAAAACTAAGTACGTAGTATCTAAAGGTGATCAAAATGATTGAGTCGGGATTTGAAAAAGAGCAACGGGAGCGCACTGAAATGTTCGCTCGTTGGGACGTTGATAGCGCTTTGTTCAAGGCGGGTATTGGAAAAACGAGAAAAGAAGACATCGCTCTTGTGAACGCCGCCCAAAACAAATACAACAGCCTTGTTGATGGCGGTATCAAGCGCGGGAACCTTGGGCTGCTGGCCGGTCTTGGCGAACGCGAACTTGACATTGAAAATCAACGCACGGGTATTCTTAAACAAGAAGCGAATGCGCAAACCATGAACGCCGAAACGAACCGCCTTGGTGCCATCACCGGTTTGAGCAGCGGTCTTGGTCAACCACGGCAACAGCGGCAGACGCTTCCTGGTTTCTCATCAATTGCCCCGAGCAGGTTGCAAACAAGTTCGCCGTTTGCGCGTCAACGGATCGCTGGTGTCGAAGCTGCCAGCGAGTCTGAAATTGAAGACGACGTTGATCCGATGAGGCCGCGCGCATACAAGAACGGCGGTGTGATCGGCAACGTCAAGAAGGACGACGGCAGCGACAAGGTGCCTGTGGTGGCGCGCGAGGGTGAGTATTACATCAACCCCGAGACCGTCGCCCACATCGGCGGGGGTGACTACAAGCAAGGTCTGCGCAGCCTGAATGCACTGGTGCGCGAAGCCACCGGGAAGGAGCCGGGACCGTCCCCTGTGGGAAAGTCCGGTCTGAGGGGTTTCGCGGCGGGGGGTTACGTTGATCTGGACACGCTGCGCAAGCTGCCGCGTGCGGCACGGGAAGCTGTCATCAACTCAGAAGTTGCAGCCAATCGGCGCATTGGCCCCGGTCAGATCGCTGCGGAGAACGTGCCAAAGCGCGACGCATTGATCCCTCGTAGCGTTCCGGCTAACCAGCAGCTTGTGCCAGTCAAGCAACCTAGCGTGCGGGAAGTGACTCGCAGGCTGAATGCTGGGACGAACAGTGCGCCGCGCCCCACGTTGAGCGATGCAAAAGGTTGGTATCGACAAGGCGTCGGCAACGTTCCACCTGCCGGAGAAGCAGTGCGTATTCCGACCAGCAAGGCGCCGAACTTCACGATGGTTAACGGCGTGCCGGAGGGTCAGCAGCTTGTGCCTATGGAAAAACCCAAAGCGACAAAGACAACGGCACCGAAATCAGGGGCGCGCCCGACGCGCACACCCGACTTGAAGCTGCGCGGAGCGCCGATCAACCGGGCGGACATCGCTACCACAGTGAATGTTGAACCAACGCAGGCGCGGGTAGAAGCCCCCAAGCGTGGTCTCATTCAAGGTGCAAAAGGCGCTGGCGGCAGGGCGCTTGCTTTCCTGAGCAGCCCCGCTGTCGTTGGCGCAAGTTTGATGGCGCATTCTGGCGACGCGGGCGATCAGAACGAAGATGCGTGG
>Ga0116144_10006070_pt1 | contig 10687 bp, 9 predicted proteins | sample AD_UKC035_MetaG_FD_89746 | JGI IMG/M metagenome (GOLD analysis project Ga0116144, IMG submission 89746) | Active sludge microbial communities of municipal wastewater-treating anaerobic digesters from USA - AD_UKC035_MetaG | ecosystem: Engineered > Bioreactor > Anaerobic > Digestate | place: USA... | reverse complement strand
CAAGAAAGTCGCTTGGAAAGCTTTGAAAAATGGCTTCGCCGCGGCTCAGAAATCTTTTTCGCCTCTGAATGGGTAACGTATAAACCTTATTCATTACAAAGCGTTAAGTTCAATCACGCAACGGCAAAAAACATTTGATTCGCCGCTTGCGAACCATTTTTCCGCAGTTATGCAAAGCTCTCGCTTGGTGAAAGGGCATCAATCCCCCGAGGCGATTCGACGGGGTAATGGGCATGATCGCCGGGAACCAGACACTCCATGCCGCCGGAAACGGCAACTTGGAGAAACGTTTCGTCTTTTGATGTTCTTGAGTGGAGAACGTGTCTTTGCCGCGGAGTCTTCGAGCGGGAATCATGGGACCTTGAAAAGCGCTATACAAGTCAGGCTCATTATGCTAAAGATAACATGACTAAAGGGGCAAATAAAGAAAAACGTATTTCCACCCCCGAGGGTAAAACAGCGAACATCCAGACAGATTCCCAACGGTCAAAAACGGGGCGGCCTCTCAAAAAGCCGCGGAGAAGGCGCGCATATGCCGGGGCATGAAAAGCGATCAGGCGGGCGCCGCGACCGCCGGCGGGGCATGGGGGGCAATGTCAACGAGTAATACGGCCCGACTGCGGGGCCGCGAATATCGAATTTACAACAAGGAGAAGACAGGAAATGGCGACAACAGAATTGAAATGGTTCAAGACTCACTGCGCCCGGATGGATCACGGCGGCTGCGGCCTCCTCGTGGGCGTGGAAAACAACCGGATCGTTCAGGTCAAAGGCGATCCGGACGGATTTCTCAACAGAGGTTACATCTGCCCCAAAGGGGCTGTTTCCCCGGACCGGCTGACCCATCCCGACCGCCTGCGGCACCCCCTCCGTCGGGTGGGGGAAAAGGGCGCCGGGAAGTGGGAGCGGATCTCCTGGCCTGAGGCCCTGGGGACGATTGCGGACAATCTCAAGGAAATCAGAGAGAAGCACGGGGCCCGGGCCGTCGCCTTCGGGGTGGGGATGCCCAAAGGACTGGATCATTTCTTCCAGATCCGCCTGGCCAACCTCTTCGGCTCCCCCAATGTCATCGCCTCCCAGGACGTCTGCCACGCCCCCCGGGAGATCACCGGCATCCACACCTGCGGGTTCTATCCCGTGGTGGATTTTCACCATCCCAGCAAGCTCGTCGTCCTTTGGGGCAGCAACATCACCGCCACCAATGAAGAGGGGGAGATATGCAGCCTCCTGCTGGAGCAGCTCAAGACGGGCACCGAACTCATCGTCATCGACCCGCGGCGCATCGACCTGGCGAAAAAGGCGCGGCACTGGCTTCAGATCCGTCCCGGCGCCGACGCCGCCCTGGCGTTGGGTTTCATCCATGTGATCGTCAAGGAGGGCCTCTACGATCAGGAATTCGTGGCGAACTGGACCGAAGGCTTCGCCGAACTGGCCGCCCATATCGAGGCCTATCCGCCGGAAAAGGTGGCGGAGATCACCTGGGTCCCCGCCGATGAGATCCGCCGGGCCGCCCGGACCTACGCCGCCGCCAAACCGGCGGCGATCCAGTGGGGAAACCCCATCGAGCACAACATCCACACCTTCGATACGACCCGGGCGCTGATCTGCCTCATGGCGATCACCGGCAACCTCGACGTCCCCGGCGGCAACGTGGAGGCCCGCGATCCGAAGATAATGGGCCTGGGCCCTTTCGTCCGGGCCGATCTCATCCCCGACAAACGGAAAGAAATCATCAGCGCCCATCACCGGATTATCCCCCGCCTCATGACCGTCGCTCCCGCCTATTTCCGCAAGGCCGTCCTCGAAGGGATCCCCTACCCTGTCCGGGGGGCCTATATGATGTGCTCCAACCCCATGCTGTCCTACGCCGACAGCCGCCTGACCCATAAGGCACTGACGTCGCTCGATTTTCTGGCCGTCGCCGACCTCTTCATGACCCCCACGGCGGCTTTGGCGGACGTCGTCCTCCCCGTGGCCAGCCATTTCGAGTGCGACGACATCGGCCACTACGGCATCGGCCACGGCTACATCCTCGCCCGGCCCAAGGTCGTCGATCCTCCGGAGGAGTGCTGGCCCGACAAGAAGATCATCACCGAGCTGGGAAAGCTCATGACGCCTCCGGAACTCTGGCCCGAAGACTATCATCAGCTCCTGGAAGACCTCCTCAAACCGGCGGGGCTGACCTACACCCAGTTTGTGGAAAAGGGCTATCTCAAGGGGCCGGACCGGTTCCGATCCTATCTGGAGAAGGGCTTCAAGACCCCCACGGGGAAGGTGGAACTGAAGCTAAGCGTGGCGGAGAAATTCCGACTAAAACCCCTGCCGAGCTTCGACGGCTATCCCGAAGCGGATGATCCGGCCTACCCCCTGCTTCTGACCAGCGCCAAGAGCCAGTACTATCTCCATTCCTCCTACCGCTGGGTGCCGAAGCTGCGGAAACTCCGTCCCCACCCCCGGCTGGAGATCCATCCCGATACGGCGGCCATGTACGGCATAGCCGAACGGGAAGAAATCTTTATCGAAACGCCCTACGGGCGCATAGTGCAACAGGCCTGCCTCACCGAGGCCGTCGCCCCCCTGGTCGTCTGTGGGTCCCACGGATGGTGGTTCCCCGAGGGACGCCCGGAGCGGCAGTTCGACTGGGACAAGGCCAATTTCAACATGCTGACCTCCGTCGCCAAACTGGGCCGGGAATACGGCACCCCCAATCTGAAGGGCATTCCCTGCCGGATAGGCAAGATTGACCGTTGAGGGTGTCCCTTCCGGTCCGGGTCGTTCCGCCGGACCGGAAGGGTAAAAATAGGCGGTCTGGTTGTCCATAGCCCTGTCGTCGCGGCGATCCGCGGACTGTTTGCCTTGGCTCCGTCCACGATCATTAATTATTCTCCTCCGATCAAGAGATTCGGGGAGGCACTGATCGTTATCTCCCCAAAAGGGGGACGGTTTTCTTTATAAAAAAATTCTTGACAAAAACTGCTTATTTTCGTACGGTGCCTTCACTTTTTCAGATTGAAGGCAGATAAAACAAGTCAGATGAAAAACAAACTCATTGTACTGAGCAGCGTCGTAGTAGTTATCGTACCGAGGGGGACTGCTGCTCGGTGTTTTTAAAAACCCTTTAAAAACAAGAGCCGCGGGCCCCTGAAACCCGCGGCTTTTTTATTTATGAAAAGCCGCATCTCCGAAAAGATCGCGGCTTTTTTATTGCCGATAAATCAAACATCCATAAGGGAGGTACATACCGTGCAACTGAGAGGAGCAGAAATACTGATCAAGGTGTTGAAGCAGGAAGGTATCCACACGATCTTCGGCTATCCGGGGGGCGTGCTGCTGGATATCTATGACGAACTCCACAAAGGCCACATCCGCCACATCCTGGTGCGGCACGAGCAGGGGGCCGTCCATGCCGCCGACGGTTTTGCCCGGGCTTCCGGCAAGGTCGGGGTGGCCCTGGTAACCTCCGGCCCCGGAGCGTCAAACACCGTCACGGGGATCGCCAACGCCTACATGGATTCCATCCCCATCGTCGTTTTAACCGGCCAGGTCCCCACCCACCTCATCGGGACCGACGCCTTCCAGGAGGTCGATATCGTCGGCATCACCCGTCCATGTACGAAGCACAACTTCCTCATCAAACGGGTGGACCAACTGGCCAAGACGATCCACGAGGCTTTTCATATCGCCCGCTCCGGGCGGCCGGGCCCCGTCCTCATCGATCTGCCCAAAGACGTCATGGCGGCAATGACGGAATACGAACCCCAGACGCCCCAAAAGATCGAGGAGAACAAGCCCCGCCCCGCCTCAAAGAAGGCCTTTTATGTCATGGATCTGATCGCCGAATCCACCAAGCCGATGATCCTTTCCGGCGGCGGCGTCATCCTCGGCGGCGCCGCGGAGGAACTCCGGAAGATGGCCTGGCTTACCAGGATGCCCGTCTCGTCCACCCTCATGGGACTGGGGGCCTTCCCCGGCTCCGATCCCCTCTGGCTGGGCATGCCGGGAATGCACGGCACTTATTACGCCAACATGGCCATCAGCCATTGCGATCTCCTGATCGCCATCGGCATGCGCTTCGACGACCGGGTCACGGGCAAGATCGACCATTTCGCCCCCAACGCCAAGATCGTCCATGTGGATGTGGATCCTTCGTCCATCAACAAGAACGTCATGGTGGAAGTTCCCATCGTCAGCGACTGCAAGAGCGCCCTCCAGAGTTTCAACGCCCTGCTGGAGCAGCAGAAGTTCAGCGTTACCGACGAACAGCGCCGGGAGTGGTTCGACCAGATCGCCGCTTGGCGCCAGGAGAATCCCCTGAGCTATTGCCACAGCGACACGGAGATCAAGCCGCAGTTCGTCATCGAGACCCTCTACAAACTGACCAAAGGCCAGGCCATCATCACCACCGAGGTCGGGCAGAACCAGATGTGGGCGGCCCAGTTCTACAAATACGATCACCCCCGAACCTTCATCTCCTCGGGGGGCCTCGGGACGATGGGGTATGGCTTCCCCGCCGCCATCGGCGCCCAGGTCGCTTTCCCCGAAAGGCTCGTGGTGGACATCGCGGGAGACGGCAGCATCCAGATGAACATCCAGGAGATGGCCACGGCCATCCAGGACAATATACCCGTCAAAATCGTCTTGTTGAACAACGGTTATCTGGGTATGGTCCGCCAGTGGCAGCAGCTCTTCTACGGCAAGCGCTATTCCCACACGGATATGACCTATCAGCCCGATTTTCTGAAGTTGGCCGAGGCTTATGGATGGCTGGGACTCCGGGCGACAAAGCCCGACGAGGTGGAAGCGGTGCTGAAGCAGGGTCTGGAGGCCCCCGGACCGGCACTCATGGACTTCCGGATTTGCCGGGAGGAATGCGTCTATCCCATGGTACGCCCCGGCGGCCCGATCCATGAGATGGCCCTGGGCAGGGAGATGGCAAACTGAAATATAATTTAACAGGAGGAAATAGTAGGATTATGGAAAAAAAGGAATATACATTGGCTCTCATGGTCAGCAACAAACCCGACGTGCTGGCGAGGGTGGCCGGCATCCTGGGCGGCCGGGGCTACAATATCGAAACCCTTTGCGTGGATGCGACCCTGGACCCCGCTTACTCCAAGATCATTCTCACGACGATCCAGGACAAAGCAACAATAAGCAAGATCGAAAAACAGCTCATCAAACTTATCGACGTCCACAAGGTGACGGACCTGACCAAGGTGGAATCGGTAACCCGGGAGCTGATGCTGGTCCGTATGAAACTCTCGGATACGAACAAGGGACATCTGGCCTTGATCATCGACACCTTCAACGGCCGGGTCGTGACGATGAACGGCGACAACTGCGTTATCGAAATTACGGGAGACCGGGCGCTGATCGAAAAGGCCGTCGCGAGCTTGAAACCTCTGGGCATTGATGATATGGCCAGGACGGGAATTATATCCCTGGAACGCCAGAATTAACGAAAAAGGAGGCTGTTATGGCAAAGTTGAACATAGGCGGGGTCGTCGAGGATGTGATCACGTCGGAAGAATTTACTCTGGACAAGGCACGCGAAGTCCTCAAGAATGAAGTTGTCGCCGTCATCGGTTACGGCGTCCAGGGACGGGGACAGGCCTTGAACATGAAGGACAACGGGATCAACGTCATCGTCGGCGAAGGAGACTACAACTGGCAGAAGGCGATCGATGAAGGATTCGTCCCCGGAAAGACCCTCTTTCCGCCCCTGGAGGCTGCGGCGCGCGGAACGATTATCCAGTATCTCCAATCCGATGCGGGCCAGAAGGCCATGTGGACGGAACTGAAACCGCTCCTGACGGCGGGAAAGGCCCTCTATTTTTCCCATGGGTTTTCCATTGTCTATAAAGAACAGACCGGCGTCATCCCCCCCCCGGACATCGACGTAATTCTCGTCGCCCCCAAGGGCGCCGGACGGACCGTCCGGGACAACTTCCTGGCGGGCAGCGGCATCAATTCCAGTTATGCCGTCTTCCAGGATGCCACGGGCCGGGCCTTGGAGCGGACCCTGGCCACCGGCGTAGCCATCGGTTCCGGTTATCTCTTCCCGACAACCTTCGAGATGGAAGTCTATAGCGACCTCACCGGCGAGCGGGGCGTCCTCATGGGTTGCCTGGCCGGCGTCCTCGAGGCCCAGTACAACGAGCTGCGCAAGCGGGGCCACTCTCCCAGCGAGGCCTTCAACGAAACCGTGGAGGAGCTTACCCAGAGTCTCATGCCCCTGGTCGCCCAGAACGGCATGGACTGGATGTACGCCAACTGCAGCACTACCGCCCAGCGGGGCGCCCTGGACTGGAAGAACCGTTTCCGCGACGCTGTCGCCCCAGTGTTCACGGAACTGTATGACCGGGTAGCGGCGGGAAAAGAAACGGAGATCGTCCTGAGGGTCAACAGCGCCCCCGATTACCGGGAAAAACTCCAAGCTGAGTTGGACGTCATCAAGAACAGCGAGATGTGGCAGGCCGGCGCCACTCTCCGGGCCCTGCGTCCGGAACGCCGGAAAAAATAAATTAAATACAAGGAGGGACTCATGCGCAGCGACTTGATGAAGAAGGGCCTGGAGCGGGCGCCCCACCGCTCCCTGTTCAAGGCCATGGGATATACGGACGAGGAAATCGGTCGGCCCTTGATCGGCGTCGTCAATTCCGCCAATGAAATCATCCCCGGCCATATCCATCTGCGGATCATTGCCGACGACGTCAAGGCAGGCATTCGCATCGCCGGCGGCACGCCCGTGGAGTTTCCCGCCATCGGGATTTGCGACGGCATTGCCATGGGACATACGGGGATGAAATACTCCCTGGCCAGCCGGGAACTTATCGCCGACTCCGTCGAAGCCATGGCCATGGCCCATCCCTTCGACGCCCTGGTGATGATCCCCAACTGCGACAAGATCATCCCGGGGATGCTGATGGCCGCCCTGCGCCTGAACATCCCCACGATCTTCATCAGCGGCGGCCCCATGCTGGCGGGAAAGCTGAAAGGCAAGGCCATCGACCTCATCAGCGTCTTCGAGGGGGTGGGGAAGGTCAAAGCCGGGAAGATCTCCCAGAAGGAATTGAATGCCATCGAAGATTGCGCCTGTCCCGGCTGCGGCTCCTGCTCCGGGATGTACACCGCCAACTCCATGAACTGCGTCACCGAGGCGATCGGCCTCGGTCTGCCGGGAAACGGCACGGTCCTGGCGGTCCACGCCGCCCGGCGGCGCCTGGCAAAGGAGGCGGGCATGAAGATCATGCAGCTCCTGAAGAAAGACATCAAGCCCCGGGACATCGCTACCCTCGAGGCCTTCAAGAACGCCATCGCCGTGGATATGGCCCTGGGCTGCTCCACCAACACGGTCCTCCACATCCCCGCCATCGCCCATGAAGCGGGCATCAAACTGGATCTGGACCTCTTCAACGAAATCAGCAAAAAGACACCGAACCTCTGCAAACTGAGCCCGGCCGGCGCCCATCACATCGAGGATTTCGACGCCGCCGGGGGCATCCAGGCCCTCATGAAACGCATCAGTCCCCTGGGAGTCATCAACGCCAAGGCCCTTACCGTTTCCGGAAAGACCGTGGGCGAAAACATCAAGTCCGCGGCGGTCCTTGACGACGATGTGATCCGGACCCTCGGCAATCCCTACACCAAAGAGGGCGGCCTGGCCATTCTCCGCGGGAACATCGCCCCGGGAGGCGGTGTCGTCAAACAATCCGCGGTGGCGGAAAACATGCTGGTCAACGAGGGCAAGGCCCGGGTCTTCGACGCGGAGGATGATGCCATCAAAGCGATTCTCGGTGGAAAGATTAAGTCAGGAGATATTGTGGTCATCCGTTATGAAGGCCCCAAGGGCGGCCCGGGGATGCGGGAGATGCTGGGTCCCACCTCGGCCATTGCCGGTATGGGCCTCGACACCACCGTAGCCCTCCTCACCGACGGCCGCTTCAGCGGCGGCACCCGCGGCGCCGCCATCGGGCACATCTCCCCGGAAGCGGCGGAGGGAGGGACCATCGGCCTGGTCAAGGAAGGGGACATCATCGCCATCGACATCCCCAAGAAGAAGATCACCCTCAAGGTGTCGCCGGAGGAATTGAAAAAGCGGAAGAAGGAGTGGAAGCCCAAAGCGCCCGCCATCACTACCGGCTATCTGGCCCGCTACGCCAAACTGGTGACGTCGGCCAGCACGGGGGCGGTCTTCAAGGACTGAGCTGACACCGGCGGCAAAGAAGACCGGTTCCCCTGGTATTCATAATCAAACACCCCGGATGACCATAGCTGAGAAGCAAGTCATCCGGGGCTTTTTTTGCCCGCTCTTCAATATTTTCCATCGGCATCTTCGCACTAACCCCCATGCCCGGCGCGGGCACAACGAAAGATGAAAACATCAAGCTATCTGTGGACATTTTAATATAGATAACGAGTAGTTTGAAATCTTTATGAGTGGTGTCATTTCCTGGACGATTATGATATACTATGGCGTACGTTTCCCGGGGCCTTATGCAGGCTGAAACCCTAACCTCCAGAGCAAACAGTCATGATGAAAGAGCTTAACCGCGCCACCGGTTGAACGGCCCGGGAGGTCGTGACGATGAAGAAAACAAATATGGCCGGCCACTCTGCCGATCCGGTTACTCCCCCCGATGCAGTATTCACGGACGCTTCCGTCTGCGTGGAAAAGGGCGTGCACCTGCGGGTCATGTCCTGGCGGCCCCGACGACCCGCCAGCGATGATCCCGTGATCTTCGTGGCCGGCTGGGTATCCGCCGTATCCGGATGGGCTCCCCTGCTGAAGGCCATGGCCGCTGTCCGGCCCCTATACTATATCGAAACCCGAGAAAAGATATCGGCCCGCATCGAAAAGGAAAACCTGCAACCCGAGGATTTCAGCATCCACCGGATGGCCGCGGACCTGATCAGCGTTAGCCGCCAACTGGAAATCGCCTTGCCGAGCGCCACCGTCATCGGCAGCTCCCTGGGGGCAACCGCCCTGCTGGAGGCCCTGAAGGAGGGAAAACTGACGGCGGGCGGCGCCTTCCTGATCGCTCCCAACAGCGACTTCCCAGCGCCCTGGCATATCCGCTGGATGCTTACGCTGCCAACATCCCTGTATCACGGACTCAAGCACCTCGTCCTTTGGTACGTCAGGAACTTCATGGTCGACGTGAAGAACGAACCGGAACAGATGCAGCGTTACACGGAAACGATAAAGGCCGCCCACCCCCAGCGGATCAAGCTTTCGGCCCAGGCGGCCGTCGACGGGCGCTACGAGGTCTGGCCACATCTGGAAACGGTGCGGATACCCGTTGCCCTCGCTTACGCCCCCACGGACAAGCTGCACTCCGCAACCAATATCCGTCTCATAGCGACGCGGCTCCCCCGGGCGGAAATCATCGTCTGTCCCTCCAATAGGTATATGCACCGCCCGGAATTGATCGCCGACATCGAGGCGTTTGTCCGGAAATGCCCGGGGGCGGTGGAAAATGTCTGACGCTGTCTTCTCTCCGCAACGCCCGCCATTGGTTTAGCCGCCTTCCCACCCCACTTAAAGGCCCATAAGAATGCGCAGACGATCCTCCACCGCTGTCATGGTGATGGGGGAAACTGCGCCCCAGCGACTGGTCAGTCTTTCTATAGAAATGGAACGCACGTCCTCGCATTTGATATAACTCGCCTCCTTGATACCGGCTTCCGGCGGCTCGATGCAAACATGAGAACGAATTCTTATTGATCTTGTGGTCACGGGGAGAACGATCACAAGGCCCGCGGGACTTCGATTGAAAATGTCTACCGAAACGACCAGACAGGGCCGTTTGCCAGCCTGTTCGTGACCCCGCACGGGGTTAAGATCCGCGAGCCATATGTCACCACGCCGAGGGTCCTTTGCCGTCATGGCTGTTCACCGTCCCCAAGGGTGACGTCCCATGCGGACCTTTCTTCTTCTTCACATTTCCAACCTTCTACATCGTTTCTCAAAGCGGCAAAATCGCTACTCAGTCCTTCCAGAAACCGTCGGCGGCGGTAATTTTCGATAGCCTGATCAACGATAAGCTGCAGGGGTTTTCCTTCCTCCCGGGCCAGTTCCCGGAGCATCTTCCGGGAAAATTCACTGATTCTGATCGTTGTGGATGGCATATTTCATGTCCTTTAGGTAATGTGTTTATTTCACAATACAATATCGTTTACATATTTGCAACATTTAGCTAAACAAAAAACTATGAAATGGCCCTGGCGGACTACAATAAAGCCCTGCTCCTCGATCCCGATAATGTCCTGACGTACTACAATCGCGCCTATGTAAGCAATAAGCTCGGCAGGACGGGACAGGAACTCGCCGACTTGAAGAAAACCGCCAGACTGGGGCATCAGGGCGCGAAAAATGTCCTCAAGAAAAAAGGGCAGTTCCCATAAACCCGCAACCGATCGACATAAGAGGAGGAAAGCCGGAACGGCATCGATCTTATCGCCGCCCGGACGTGAAAATTATCCTCCGGGCGGCTGATAACGAATAGCGCGGTTGTCCGCTGCCCGCTGGTGGATAAACCTTACCTACTTTGTGCGCACTTACGTCCTGGTACTGTCAAGTTTTTTGTGTAAAATTATCATGAGCCAATTTATCAAGGAATGGTAGCCGTTTAGGCACTTTCCCCAGAGGGGCTGATTTCCAATGTATTTCCATTTTCAGAGATAT
>Ga0116144_10006068_pt1 | contig 10688 bp, 8 predicted proteins | sample AD_UKC035_MetaG_FD_89746 | JGI IMG/M metagenome (GOLD analysis project Ga0116144, IMG submission 89746) | Active sludge microbial communities of municipal wastewater-treating anaerobic digesters from USA - AD_UKC035_MetaG | ecosystem: Engineered > Bioreactor > Anaerobic > Digestate | place: USA... | reverse complement strand
TGATAAACATTGCGGTTGGCCAACCACGCCATAAGCCGATCTGAAGTCGAAACCGAATGGTGGCCAATGACAACTCCATCTTCCCACAGCTTGCTTTGACTCAAAGCCAGAGGAACCGGAAAAGGCATACCAATAAAATTGACCCCTGCAACAACGGTCATCTCGGTTGCAGGTTGATTATAAACCGATCCGGTTACCGTCACCACCTGCGGATCGGTGGCCTTGGTCATCAACCAAAATGAGGTTTTTAAATCGAGTTCCAGAGACGATTCCTCAGCACCGGATTCATCCCGCCAGGAGCCCTCGCTGTTGTCGTCAGCAGCTCGCAACAACCAGGAAGTCTCATATCGCGAACCGTTCCAATAATAGATGCGATCTGCCTCACTGATGTTTGTGCCACCCGGCAATTGGTCGCCGAGAACGGCGTTGATGTGGCGATCCGTCGGTAACAGCGGCAAGGAGAGCAGGTTGCGTCCCGGTTGAATGTTCAGATTAAATGCAGCAACATTTTTGAAACGATAGATCTCGCTGCCCGCCTGCATCGCGCGAACCTGATACTCGGCACCGGTGTGGGCAACGCGGCTGTACTGCCCATCAACAAAAGGAGGAGCACTCACCGTCGCAATCAGAGTCGACGGCTCTGCCGAAAAATCAGTGGTTTTGTAGATCTCGTAGCCGTCGGCATTGCCAATCAAAGTCCAATCCAGTTCGACTCCATTGTCGACCAACTGAACAGCCGCTGCGGGCTCACCGACAGTAGCAGACACCTCTTCGGAATAGTCGCTCTGATTGCCGGAATAGTCGTAAGCGGTTACCGCAAAATGGTAGGTCCTGCCCTCCTGCAACTGGTCGATCACGTGGGAAGTCACATTGCCCACATCGATGACCTCGCTGAATTGACCGGGCTCAGTGCCATAGTGGATGCGATAACCAGCCAAGTCGCTTTCGGTGTTGGCATTCCACTTGACCAGGAGCGAACCAGAAAATGCCAGCGATACCAAGACACACAGGATGAGCGCCACCAGGCGAGTTCCCCATGACAGCATCTTGTGCTTTCCAGTCAACACCATCGATAATTTCCTCCTCATCAGTTTTCCCTGATTTGTTGACACGATTACCAATTTTTTATACCTCCGACAGATATCGCTGCCTGGAACTCTGCTGCCTTGTTCATATCCACTTGCCCTTAAGCAGAAAATATGCCAACCGAGAAAATTTGCCGATTTGTTGCTTGAATGCCGCAGTTTCGCTTCCCTGTGAGCAAGCTATGTTGTTGTTTTTATTGTTCCGATATCGAAGAAAAAATTCTTTATTAAATTTCTTATTCAGTGAAATAATTATTTACCGGCTGGATGGTTTTTGTGGCATCTAAGCCATGAGGAGCAGAAAGACGTCCCATGTGGGCAACACTTTTTGGCAGGGTCAATGGGAGAACAAACGCGGGGAGAGAATCAGTTTGGTGTCAAGCGGCGTTCCTGCAGAATTTTGCCGGGCAGGCAAAGTCGATCGATGGTCATCTCGCGCCAGGATAAGGCATCGCGGCGCGAAACCCACCCCAGACGATATTGGGCAAAGCTCAGTCCATTCCAAAAGATGAGAAACAACAAAGCGGTGATCAAAATGCGTTGTCGGCCTCTTCGCCACAGCCACTCGATCAAAGCGCTGAGCGGCAGAACGAGAGCCGGCATCAATCCGGTGAATCGGCGTCCGCCAAAAGACTCATCTGCCCACCAGCGCTCCACCGCACTGTTGATGTAGAGCTGCAGCAAAAACATCACGGCGACCAACATCGCCAGACGCTGGTTTCGCTTCGCCAGCGGTGCGATGCCGAGCACAGCGATGAACACCACCGGGTGCCAGGAGAAGAGACCATGTCGGGTGGAAAAAAGAACCGAGAAAAATCGCGGAGAAGACCATTGCATAAAGGAACTGCCTTGTGGCATGGTCAAGGCGGCTCCATAAACACTGTTCCACATGAGCATTTGGGGTGTAAAGATTGCCAGAGCAACCGCAAGCAACAAGGCGCTATGGATAAAAGCTTTGTGCCACGGCAATTCATGGATGGCAGCGCGATGCACGAATTCAGACAGCGGCAGAACAAGCAGAATTGCATCCTGCCAGCGCACCAGGGCGAGCAGGCCAACAGTCAGGCCCAGTAAAAGAGTTCGGCGCATGGAACCAGGGTGATCCTGTGAAAGCCAGATGAAAAGAAAGAGAGCATTGCTGCCGATCGAGACCGCATGCGACATGGAGGGTTGGCCGACCATGTAATAGACAGCCGGAGAGGCGAACCATAAAGAGATGACCGCCAGGAACGCGGCAAAAGCTGGAAACCATTTTCGGGCCAGGCGATAGCTCAGAATAAAGCCGCCGCCGGCATAAAAAACTGTGCCGAGGCAGACCATGGCCTGGTGGAGATTGCTGCTGCCGTCCAATGCCACGGAACAGCCCAAATGGTTAACCGCAAGCGCAATAAGATGGCCTACGAGCAAAAAGGGCAGCCACAACAGAGAAGTCCCGAGTGCGAATGGATTCGTGCGTTTGCCGATCGGCGTCAGGCCGATGGAATCGATGGTATCGACTTGCAAGAGTTGATAATCGTTGGCAAAATCGAAATCGCGGTCAAACACTGCAGAGCGCAGAATCGAATAGTAGAACTTGCCGTCTGAGCCGATCAATTGGCCGTCGGCACGCGGCAAGAGCAAACTGGCCAGCACAACTATCCCGCACAAGCCCGCGGCAATCCATAGCCAGGCTACAGCCCGGCGGTCGCCCAGATCGATAAAATGGTGCACTTTTTTGCTCGCTCTTCTGGTGCAGCAGATTTTTACGTCATAGCCGGCGGAGCAATTCTTTCACAACTAGATTCCGGCGTCAGCAGCAGAGGCTTTGCCGATTTCGAGCCATCTGCTGCCAACGCACGCCAACCGGAGCCGAAGGCATGCCGTGGGTGGAAGGCGGTTCAATTCACCAGGTGCAGGCAAGCGCACTTTTCCAGAATTCGCTCTGCAGCAGTGAAAATCGCTCCCACCTCTGCCCGTGTTTTTGGCTTGAATGCCTGGTAGGTCATTCCTTGTTCTGCAGCAATTTTTCGGATGCGGTTGGTAAAATCGTCGGAAATCACCACGATCGGCAATCGAGGTCTTATCTTGCGTATTACCGGCAAAACATCGATGCCGACATGGCCATGCATATCGAGGTCCAAAACGAGGATATCCGTTTCGCGTTCTATCACTTGGGCAAGCACGTCCAAACTATGAAGAGCAAACCGGATATTGAATGTCTCTCCTCTGAACCGTTCCGATAATGCGGTGCGGATCTCTGGATCGTTGGAGGCAATCAGAACCATTTTTTGCTTTCGCTGAGTTGCGCGTTCTGTTGGCATGGCTAAAGTTGCACCTTTCTATTTGGTCCGTGATTCGCCATCGTTGATTCAACCCTTGTTTAACAACTTTTGTGCCAAATTTCACAATTTGGCCAATTTTTGCCCTGTTGATTTTATTGCATTTATATAATGACTGGTTCCGTCAGGCCATTATCCGCGGCGGTTTTTTCCCGGCGGGTGTGACCTGCAAGCCACTGTGCGTTGATTAAAGACCACAACTTTTATTTTTGCGGGGAGCCTGACGAAATGAAAAGGGGATCCGCCGGCCGACATTGAGCCGGCGGACAGGAATACAACGATGAGATCATTCGGCCTGGCCGGGTTTGTGCAAGCTGATCCCTCTTGCTTCGGCCAGCCGATAGATCGTCTTGCGGTTCAAACCGGCTTTTTTCGCCACCACGGTGATATTGTAGTCATATAACTTTAACATTTTCTCTAGATAGTCGCGTTCAAAGGTCTCGATGATTCTGGCTTTTGCTTCTTTGAATTTGAGTTCCACGTGGCTTTCGGTAGAGATGATCGCTGAAGAAGGGCGAAATTTTTTCGGCAGATCTTCCAGCCGAATCACCGGGTGGGTAGCTTCCGCAATCATACCAAGCATCAAATACTGCAATTCGCGCACATTGCCGGGCCATTTGTAATCCTGCAACGCCAGCAGCACCTGCGGATCAACTTTTTCGACCTCGATGATGCCGATATCGCGGTGTTGTCGTAAAAAATGGTAGACCAGAGCAGGAATATCCTCTTTGCGTTCACGCAAGGGTGGAATGCGCAACTGGATCACATTCAATCGAAAATAGAGATCTTCGCGCATGCGCCCCTCTTTTACCAGCTCTTCGGGATCGCGGTTGGTGGCGCTGACGATGCGCACGTCTATCGACCGTTCTTTGACACTGCCGAGGCGGCGAACGGTTTTTTCCTGCAAGACCCGCAACAGTTTATGCTGCAAGTCAAAACTGACCTCACCGATTTCATCGAGGAAAATGGTGCCTTGATCAGCGGCTTCAAACAGCCCGGGTTTCTCGATATTGGCACCGGTAAAGGCGCCCTTGACATGTCCAAACAGCTCGTCTTCCAGCATGGTTTCCGGCAACGTACCGACCGCCACTGGAATAAACGATTCGTTGCAGCGCGGGCTGTAATGATGGATGCCACGCGACAAGATTTCCTTGCCGGTTCCCGTTTCACCGACAATCAGTACGGTTGCGGTGCTCTGGGCGATTCGTTTGGCCTTTTCAAACAATCGCAGCATGATCGGGCTGGTACCGATCGCGCCATAGAAAACTCCGTCATTGGTCAAATCGAGGCGACTGCGCAGATAAACGTTTTCACGCTGCACATGGGCAAACTTGAAAGCTCTTTCCACCGGCAACAAAAGATCATGGTGGGTATTGAATTTTTGAATAAAATCGAATGCGCCCTTTTTAAACGCTTCGACCGCATTGGGGACAGTGCCGTACCCGGTATAAAGAAGCACGACAATATCCGGATCGGTATTCTTGGCTTCCTCCAGAACCCGCAAACCGTCATTTTCACCCTTCATTTTTATGTCGGTCAAAACGACCGGCGGGCGTTCCCGGCGAATCACATCGAGAGCCTGGTCTTTATCTGTGGCGGTGAGGCAGTTGTATTTGGCGCTTTGCAGCAAATTGACAACTGATTTTAATACGGTTCGGTCGTCATCAACCACGAGAATTGTGTTGGGCTTTTCATTCGCCGAATCCATCGCGATCTTCCCTTCTGCTTGATTCTGTTGTCGGCAGCAAAATCTTCACTGCCGTTCCTCTCCCTGCTTTGCTGTCGACAAGAATAGTGCCACCATGCTGAAGAACAATGCCATAACTGACGGTCAGTCCCAGACCAAAATGGTTTTTTTCTTTGGTCGTGTAAAACGGATTAAAAATTTGCGGCAATTCCTCTGCTGCAATGCCACAGCCGCTGTCCTCTATGCAAATTTGCACATGATCGGCAATCTGCGGATCGCGACGGCTGCTCACAGCAATGACGCCGCCGCCTCCAGGCGATAGCGCCTCGATGGCGTTGCGCAAAACGTTGATCAAGGCCTGTTCCAGGATCACTTCGCTTCCCATTATGTAGGGCAATCCCGGGCTCAGTTGCAAGGTGAACTCGATCGAGAAGGGGGAAGCGATCAGGTTGGCCACTTGTATCGATTTTTCGATAACCGAATTGATCAACAGATATTTGAAAGACGGCGATGAATCACTGCTGAACGATTCCAGGGCGTTGGTGATCAGCGACATGGAATAGAGCTGATCCTGAATGGTTTGCAACTCCTCGCGCATGGTCGAATGAGGTTCCGAGATCGATTGCAGCACCATGCTCCCCACCCGGTTAAGTATGGCCGCCAAAGGATTGTTGAGTTCATGTGCCAAATTGGCAGCAAGCGCCGCCAGGTTGCCCATTTTTTCTTTCAACGCTCGATGTGCCTCAGCCGCTTTTCTGGCGCTGATATCTTCTATGTCGAGCGAAACACCCCGAATACGGCGTTTGTTGACTTTTGGCGCAACAGAAAAACCAAGCCATCCATCCGCCTTCGTCGAAGATTTCAGCTGCAGTTCTCTCTTTCGACTGGCTCCCCGTTCCAACACTTCCTGGCAATCGCGCAACAGGGAATCGCAGAAAGATTTGGGTTTAAAGCTCAAGGGCGCACCGATGTTTAAATTGCGAAAGAGGGAGAATTCGCTGCACAAACGCGCGTCGAATTGCACCACTCGCAGCTGCTCATCAAGCTCAACGCGATACATTCGGCTCTCCATGACTTCTGCCTCTGTTATCTGGTTCATGCGCACCGCCCGAAAACCTGGGCAGCGATAGGGTCACCACAGTGCCTTGTTCGGGATCGCTGCTGATCTTTAGCTGACCATGATGCGAAACGGCAATGGCATGCGCTATGGGCAGTCCAAGACCAGCACCGAGTTCCTTTCTGCTGCTGTAAAAAGGTTGCATCACCTGGGCAATCCGATCAGCCGCGATCGTCTGACCGGAATTGGCCAATTGGAAAACAAACTGCTCGGACTCACTTTGGTAAAAAGCTCGCAAGGTCACAGTCCCAGATGGTCCCGCCGCCTCCAGCGCATTGCGAATCAGCTCCATCAACGCGATTTCGATTCTGGCCTCGCACACAGTTAAATCAGGCATGTCCGCCGCCACCGACCATTCAATGCACACATCCTTATGCGGACGCTGAATGTGCGCCATGGTAATCACTTTGTCCAACAACGAGGAGGCTTGAATTCGCTGCAAATCATCAGGTTGATGGTTCTGCAGCATCGCAGCCCGCTCGATTATTTTTTGCATCTTTATTGTATTGTTGTTGACCATGTCCAGCTCGGCAGCCAGCTCTTTGTTCTCGCTTGATTCGCCGATTTCGTACATGCGGAGCAAATCCAACTGCCCCATCATCACCGATAAAGGGTTCTTTAAATCATGAGCAAAACGGCCGATAAAATCGCTCATTTTTTGTACACTCACAAAATCGCTGAACTGACTGGATTGATCTCTAAACCCCTGGATTGACTCCGAGTAGATCAAGACGACCTGGAGATCGACAAATTTTCCCAGCCGTTTGATTCGATGGCGGTAAAAGGGGAAATCTGCTGAGCCAGCAAGCTCGATCTCTTGTTCTTCGCCGGCAAAGCATTTTTGAATGCGCTCCTGCAGATGCGCGACACCTTTATAGGGTTGAAAAGAAAACAAATGGGTTCCCAACACCTGTGAGAGATGTTTGCCCTGGGCGCGATAAAAAGCGGCATTCGCAGCAACAATTTGCTGTCGCGCATCGATCACCACGGCAATTCCGGGGAGCGCATCGAGCAGATCGCGGTAGAGCAGATTCAGCGCCGACAGCTCATTGAGTTCATGAACCATGGCCGCCGCGCTGCCGACTTTCGGACCCGCCAGAGACAGACACACATGGGAGATGCCCTCGTCATCCTGCGACACCGCCAAAGCCTGGGCACAATAATAGGCGGCATCGAGGAGCGGCGGTTGGGGCAATTTGTACTCGCTGCTGCCCGTCTCGAACACTTTGGCGGCCGGACATCTCTCGCATCGACTTTGCCGCTGAAATAGCGCCTGGTAACAGGTTTGACCTTGCCCTGTGCGATCCTTGCCGAGCAAACGCAGAATGCTGTCGCTGGTCTTGCCAAGCTGAAATCGGCGATCGATAAAAAAACAGGGCTCTTGGACAATCGTCAGCAGAGCATTCAATTGCGCGCGATGCAGGGAAGCGACCTGTTCTGTTTTGCCTGTCGGTTTGGGCAACAGCAAAATCGCCACGCCGCGCAAAACTGTCGCTTCAATGATGGGGTAAAATTGAAAGGTAAACGATTTTCCCATTTGCGCATCAGACAACTCTTGTCGAGGCGGGCAGGACTGCCACTGGGTAGGAGGAGTTTCAAAAATCAGATTCAGATAGTCCGCCAAACCCGTTGAAACCAGCACCGGGTCCTGTAAAGCAGACACACCGATCAACTCACAGCCTCGCCGTCCGGTAAAATCGCGCTGATGGTCGTTGGCCCAGGTAATCGCACCGCGATCATCCACCCAGATCATGCCAAAAGGCAATTGTTCAACGATTTTACTGCAGTGGAGGCTTTCAAGAGAGGTGTGTGGAATCGGGGGAACAGTGGAATTGGAACCCATCTATCCTGTCCTTTTTTAATTGACAGCCTGATGGGTGCCGAACAATAAAGTTGCAGATGTCTAGCCAGGCGTTTTAAACAAAACCCGTTAAGGTAATCTGACCTGTTCTAATATAACCACCTTGTCCCTAAATAGCAACAAATAAAATTTAACAACTATCAATTCCCTCTTTAATTGAGACATCTGAGCCCCACTGACATAACCGACCAGACTGACCCGGATTCAGTGGACACCCGATCTGGAGCAGCAGTGTTGCGCATCGATTTCACTTGATTTTCAGGCTCTGGCGTCCTAACTTGATTTTGATCAGATTGATGAACGGGCAACGACGAGAAAACAACAACACCATCGACCTGCAAAATAGATCGATTGAGCGCAAAAAGAGCTGGCAAGCTAAAACAGATAAACGGGCCAAGAGATCGCAGATCGCGATGAAAAAAAATAAAGCGTTGACCACAAACCTTGCCGACAGACAGGAACAACCTGCAGAAAAGAGAGCCGACAATCGCGAGTCTGTCGATGCAGGTCATATCCCCCTGAGAATGTGTATCGCCTGTCGAAAACGGCGGCCCAAAAGCGAACTGTTGCGAATGGTTTCGATAAAGGGTGAGATCTTTTTTGATGAACGGCAAAAATTGCCTGGCCGGGGTGCCTATATTTGTCCTTCACTCGCCTGTTTGCATCGGTGCCGGCGCAGCTCCGGTTTGCCACATGCCCTGCGATTCACAGCCCAAGACGGAACCGTTTCAGTGAATTGGCAAGAATTGACAAAATGGTTGGAGAACCATCTTGCCGGTTGTCAGGATGCGGACAAGAGATGACCACAGATGAAAAATTGCTCAGCTTGATCGGCCTGGCCAATCGAGCGCGTCGCCTGGCGATCGGCCGCCAGGCGGTGTCTGCCGGCCTGCAGCACAAGGAAGCGGATCTGGTCTTGTTGGCGGGCGATGCACCCTCCCGCCTCGGCGACCAACTCGCAGCCGTGGACAAGGTCCGCCTGGCATTCCTGCCGCGGTCGATTACCAAGGATGTGCTGGGGCGCATTCTCGGGCGCAAACCTGTGGCGATAATCGCTGTCTGCGACCGCCATTTTGCCGACGGGATTTTATCACTGCTGCCAGCGGTCGGTCAACGCCGGTCGGCGTCGCATCAGCAGCGCTAGCAGCGGCAACCCCAACGCGTAACAACTGAGGATCTGCCCCAGGCCAATCCATAACACGGTCGCGATGTAGGGGAAATCGGCAGCCAGATGCAAGATCAGAGCCACCCCAAAGGCATTGAACAGCACCGCTGGCAGGGGTGCCAGCCAAAATGCCAAACGCACGCGCTGCCAACGCCCGAGCCGGCTGGTCAACAATGCGGCTATGAGCGTGAGAAAGCTGCCAAAAAAAATATCGATCGGCCCATAGCCACCAAAGATATTTGCCGCCATACAGCCCAAATAAAGCCCCCATGCCGTTTGCGGCCAGATAAAAGGCAGCACGCATAATGACTCGGCTATCCGAACCTGCACCGGGCCGTAACTAAAAGGGGCAAAAGCAACCGTCAAGGCTGCATACAAGGCGCCGACCAAACCGGCGATTGCAATTTTTTTCGTCGAAAAGAACATTTTTTTGGCCTCACAGATGAACAAAACCAATATACTTAATTTTTGCAATATGCACAATTCATTTTACTCCCCTGCAAGACCAAACAAAACGAGTTCCAGAACGGTTCCCCGGCTTCTGTTGGCGCAAATACCAGGGAATTTTATTCATCATCGGATCAATCCTGCCAATCCCAATCACCCAACCATGGAATTCACGTTATGCTGCGAACTTTTGTTCTGTTGATCTGCACCCTGGCCACCATGAGCCGGGCGCAAATTCTCACCTGGTCGCCGCTATTCCCCACTGCCGACGACACCATTGCGATCGTCTATGACGCCACCAAGGGCACTGCCGGACTGATCGGCGTCACTGAAGTCTATGCGCACACCGGCGTGATCACCAATCTGAGCACAGTCCCTTCAGATTGGCGCTATGTCAAACATCCATGGAATGTCAACTCACCCGACACCCGGATGGAAAGCCTGGGCAACGACAAATGGCGGATCCGCTTTCATATCCGCAGCTTTTACGGCGTCCCGCCAAGCGAAACCATCCTTCAGCTTGCATTTGTCTTCCGCAGCACGGATGGCAAAAAAGAAGGAAAAGAAGTTGGCGGCAAAGACATCTTTCTGCCGGTCTATCAGCAGGGGCTGAACATCACCCTGCTGGAACCCGCCTCAGTTCCAGTCATCGTGCATCCCGGCGACTCGGTGGCGATCCGTGCCGTGGCTTCGCAAGCTGATTCGATCTTTCTCTATATCGACGATAGCCTGGCAGCCGCTACCGACCAGGACACACTGTCGTATACCCTGTTTATCGACAGCGTCGGCAAGAAGGTTGGACTGCTGGTCGCCCGCGACGCGACCGGCGCCGAGAAATCACAGAGTTTCACCATCGCCGCCATCGGTCAAGTGGTTATCCAGGAGCGGCCGGCAGAACTGGTCGACGGATTGACCCGTCTCGATGCAAACCGGGTCGGGCTTTCGCTCGTCGCACCGCACAAGGATTTTGTTTGTGCGATCGGTGATTTCAGCGATTGGCAGGTCGAT
>Ga0116144_10006058_pt1 | contig 10702 bp, 2 predicted proteins | sample AD_UKC035_MetaG_FD_89746 | JGI IMG/M metagenome (GOLD analysis project Ga0116144, IMG submission 89746) | Active sludge microbial communities of municipal wastewater-treating anaerobic digesters from USA - AD_UKC035_MetaG | ecosystem: Engineered > Bioreactor > Anaerobic > Digestate | place: USA... | reverse complement strand
GACCCACTGCTTGCGATACAACAGCGTGGCCATCATATAGTCATGACTGCCGGCATAGCCCGGATTTAACAGTAAATGATTAAACATGTACTGACTTACAAGCAAGTCTTGCTGCGCATTAGCACACAGACTTACACTGACTAACAAGAGGGTGAAGAGTTTCTTCATTTTATGAGATTGAATTATTCAAAGTATTTTTAGATGACAGATTTGCTTTCGATTGCTGAAATTTATTTGCCGATATACATACGCAAGTCGACGAAGGTGCTTTTCTTAAAGCTGATATCTTTTACTTCAAGGATCACGAAGTATGTCCCTTCAGGCAAGAGTTCGTTGTCGGTGTTCTGCCCGAACCACTGTCCATTTTCATAATTGGCTTTCTTATAAACCTCATTACCCCATCTATTGAATACACGGAATAAGTTTATTGGATAGCCTTCAATTCCTCTGATCACATATCCGTCATTAAAGCCATCACCATTCGGAGAAAATGCATCCGGAAGTTCCAGGTCACACATCTGATCATAGTATACCGAAACGGTGTCCGTGTTCACACATGCTCCGTTTACAACCGTCCATAGAAAAGTAGTATTGCCCGGCAGTAAAGAATCAACAGTTGTTGACGGAAGCAGAACATTATTAATACTTGCCTGACCCGGTGCCTGCACTGACCATATTCCTGTGCCAAAAGTATAACCCCTTGCTTCCAGACGAGCTTCAGCTATGCACACAGAAGAATAATCTCCTGCATCAGCAGTTGCCGGCTGGTCGGCAGTTAGTACTAAGAAGTCTGAATTAGCACATGCATTGTTTGTAATTGTCCAGGTAATAGTATCAACCCCATAGTCTACCGGAGTCGCAATTGTTACAGGAGCATTAGGATCATCGAAGCTCGAAAGACCTGAAGAATTCCAGGTGCCTGTAAAATTGGTATAAATTGTCCCACTGACCGGCACGCCGGTAAGACCACAAACAGAAATATCATTTCCAACATCTACAGTAAAGAATGTGTAATTATGTACATCAATCGTAGAGGAACCTGTACAACCATTTTCTGTAACAGTCCATGTGAGCTCACTTGTTCCTGACTGAATGTTATTGGCAATTGTACGAGGATCGGTATTATCAACGAAAGTAATACCGCTATTGGATGTCCACACGCCTGTTTGTCCGGATAACAACTGTCCGTTAAGCTGTATTGATGAACCTGCACAAATAGCAGTATCAGAACCTGCAAGCACTCTTATTGGCTGTGGTTGGTTCAGATTTACCGTATACTGCACACTACAAATATTATCTGTGATTGTGACTACATAAATGCCGGCATCAATATTGGTAAGATCCTGAGTCGTCGCACCGCCCGGATTCCAGAAATAAGAATATGATCCTACTCCACCTGATACGGAGATATCAATTGAACCATCATTACTTCCAAAACATGATGGTTCGATTGTTGCATTTACGGTCGTAACAATCGCAGGTGGTTCAGTAATTGAGATAGATATTGAATCCGAACAACCGTTGAAATCTGTCAGTACCATAGTATAGTTTCCCGCAACCAATCCGTTCGCTGTCGGATTTGTGCCTCCATACGGAGACCACAAATAACTATAAGGTTGAGTACCACCGGTGATTAATTGTGCGGATGCTATTCCGGTACTATCACCTGCACAGTTAACGTTTGAAGAGAAAACAGTAATACTGATCGGTGCCGGCTCCATGATCATGACAGTATCGAAAGCTATGCAACCTAGTGAGTCTTCAATTCTGACAATATAAGTTCCAGGAGACAGATTTGTGACTGTATCGGTAGTATGGGCTTGTGGAGTATTCCAAAGATATGTGAATGGTGGCGTTCCTCCCTGACTTTGCACTACAGCAATTCCATTCGTGTCACCATTACAAGAAACATTTTGAAGTGCAAATGCATTAGGCGGTGGAATGCTTGAATTCGATAAGGTAACATTCTCTGTCCGGGTGCATCCATTTGCATCGGTTACGGTAACTGAGTACACCCCGGCAGGAAGATTATTTACTGTAGTATTTGTATCACCCAATACCGCCCATAGATAATGATATCCAAATCCAAATGGTGTTCCTCCGGTTGCGAGTATCGATACACTCCCGTCAGAGGCATTACACGTTGCAGGTACTGAAGATCCACTGAGTACAAATGCAGGTGGTTCCGTGATGGTAACAGAATCGATACCGGTACAACCAACACTATCTGTCACGGTTACCACGTAAGTTCCTGCTATCAAATTATTAATTGTCGGTCCTGTACTGACAGGATTTGTATTCCAGGAATAGGTATAACCCGGTACTCCTCCGCTTGCAGATACGGTAGCCATTCCTGTATTATCACCCGGACAATTTAACATTGCACTGACACTATCAACAGAAACCAAAACTGCGGCAGCTGAAGGGCTAATGTTTACTGAGTCAATAGCAACGCAACCATGACTATCAGTCACTGTAACTCTATAAACACCCGCAGCAAGGTTTGTAGCGGTATCATTTAAGGTCACCGGAGATGTATCCCATGAATATTGATAAGACGGAGTACCGCCGGTACCGGTGGCATAAGCAATTCCGCTGTTTGCACCGGCACAAGTCTGATTGATTACTCCTGTGCTCACACCTAATATTGCAGGATCCGTGAACTGTACATCGGCTACCGCGGTACATCCTGATAACAGGTCAGTAACGAAGACAGTATCCGAACCAGGTCCCTGCCCGGAAATAGTTTGTGTAGTTTGTCCACCCGGTGACCATGAAAATGTGTAGTTTGCCGGAGGATTTGTCACAACGACTGTAGCAGACCCGTCAGAAGCACCGTTACAAGATATCGGAGTTACAGTCAGTGAATTTATCGGCGACCTAACGCTTATATTATATGAATACGTTTGAAATCCGCTATTCGGACAAGCATCATCTCTAACAGTAACTATAAATGAAAATACCTGTGTCCCTACGACCATTGTCGGGGCAGTCCAGCAAAAATTTCCTGTCGGGTGTGGTGTTCCTGACACGTTAAAGGTTGCTCCGCTTATCCCCTGATTCCATGTCATGGTCACAAGCTGACCACTATCAACATCATTTGACATGATGTCAAAGCAAATAAGAGTTCCTGGGCAAATTGTTGTATCTCTTATGTTCGTTCCATTGATCCCTGATTCGCTTGGTAAATTATTGTTACACATCCTTACGTACACTTCCATATCCCTCACCACTGATCCTACAAGAACTCCATTGCGATACTCTTTAATAAGTACGGAAAGAACACCTACTTCTACCTGAGTAGGTGTCATCGAAATATCTCCATTCGCCGTATTGATGGAAAGAGCAGGAACAGATGTAATTGGATTGGATGCAGAATAGCCTGATACAAACGGAATTGAATCGGTAGAATTTCTCATTGGATTAACAAGAGAATACACTAAAGAGTCACCATCAGGATCTGTGACTCCATGATTGAATGTGAAACTTTGACCTAAGCAAACAAAACTAACCGGGATATTCGTAAATCTCGGAGATGAATTGCATGCAAAATTTAAATTGTCTAAAGTAGCTTGTATGTACATTCCCGGGTTCGAACCTGAGATGCATGGACTTTGCTGAACCATTGTCGTTATGTCACAATTCCTGCAACAATATGACCATGAAATTATCCAGTCGGCACATTGCATTGGCAATGTGACGATACCCGTGAATTTATACTGTTGAATTCCGGGAATAGAAGAAGTACTGTCTTCACAGGAAGTAATTTGAGTCGGACACGGATAGGTAATTTCGCCTCCTGTTCCGATCACTTGCAATAGAGTATCAGTAAAATATTGATTGCAACTTGCCGATCTAAACTCAATGCCAACACCAAGAGGTGCCGGAGAGCCCGCACAATCTCTGTAAAAGGTCAACTCAACTCTATATGTGTTGCCTCCGAGACAAGTGTAGGAAATGTCAGATCCTGCAAGGTGAGTTGCGGAGGCCTGCCGTGGCATAATGCTTATTGTTGAGGCCAAAGAAAGAAGGAGGATCAACCTGCGCAATATTGGTTTCATGGTTAATGGATTATTATTTTTCAGCTAAAAACGATCGAACCTACAGAACGTACTAGTCAAACTGTAAGATTCAGATAGCTTTTACTAAACCAATCCTCAAAAAGTTCCACTTTTAACAAGTATTGAATCTGAATCAATTCATTACAATGAAATTGAGTCAAAAAATAATGTAATAAAAAAGCCCCGTCCTGCAATAGGACGAGGCTGATGAAATACCTGTATTTCAACTAAATAGCCGATGCAGGACTCGGGATGTCCTCCTTATTGATCTCAAAATGATCTTCGTCCTCCTTATATTTCATTATCTGTTCAAGTGCATCCGGAATCACATCAGAGCAAATGGTGATGAAAGAACCTTTTTTAGCGTTTTTTATAGCATATTCGATTGCCGCTGCTTCTTTCTGGATCACGGTGACCTTTTTATCTTCACTTTCAGATTTTATACCCTTCATCATTAGTTCAATTATCTCATTGTCAGACCTTCCACGAAGGTTCTTATCCTGTCTGATAATGATCTCATCGAACATCTGAGCTGCGACGGCACCTAATTGAATAATATCCTCATCACGTCTGTCTCCTACTCCCGCTATGATACCGATCTTAGGCTTCGCATCAAGCTTATCGTGGAATCGGGCCAATGCCTGAAAACCTGCAGGATTGTGAGCATAATCAACCATTACATCGAAATTCTTGAACTGGAAAATATTCATTCTTCCAGGAGTTTGTGTTGGTGAAGGAATGAAGGTCTCGAGCGCCATCCGCATATCTTCAATTTTAAATCCTTGCACAAAACCTGCAAGTACGGCAGGCAATACATTCTGGATCATAAATACAGCTTTACCTGAGAAAGTAAGCGGTATGTTTATCACTTTGTCAACTCGAATTTTCCATGTGCCTTTACAAACAGTTATGAATCCATTTTCAACAATGGCAGCAAGCCCTCCATTTTCACAATGCTTAACAATGCGCGGATTATTTTCATCTAAGCTAAATAAGGCAATCTTACTGACAATATTTTTTCTCATGTCATACACAAGATCATCATCGGCATTTAATATTGCATAGCCATCAGGAAGAACACTCTCAGGCACCACACTTTTAACGCGTGCCATTTCCTCGATAGTATTAATATCCTTTAATCCTAAATGATCAGCTGCAACGTTTGTTACAATTCCTACGTCACAATTATGAAATCCCAATCCTGCTTTAAGAATACCTCCGCGGGCACATTCCAGAACAGCATAATTTACTGTGGGATCTTTCAAAACAAATTCAGCGCTAACCGGGCCGGTACAATCTCCTTGTTCGACCATCCTGTTTTGGATATAAATGCCGTCAGTAGTTGTGAAGCCAACTTTATACCCCACAGTTTTAACCATGTGTGCAATAAGTCGTGTTGTTGTTGTTTTTCCATTAGTACCGGAGACGGCAATGATCGGAATTCTTGAAGTGCTTCCCGGCGGATACAACATGTCAATTACAGGCTCTGCAACATTTCTGGGAAGACCATCAATGGGAGCAATATGCATTCTGAAACCCGGCCCTGCATTCACTTCAAGTACTGCACCACCATTTTCATGCATCGGCTCACGGATATCAGGTGTCATAATATCAATCCCGCATATATCCAGGCCTATGATTCTGGAAATTCTTTCAGCCATGAAAACATTATATGGATGAACTATATCTGTAACATCCGTTGAAGTACCACCTGTGCTAAGGTTTGCAGTACGCTTCAAATGCAATTCTTCTCCCTGTGGGAGGACTGAATCAACTGTTAAATTTTTTTCCTGCAATATTGCCATCGTAGTATCGTCGATCTTAATTGTGGTGAGAACCTTCTCATGACCATAACCACGACGCGGATCGCTATTTACAATATCAACAAGTTCCTGAATAGTTTTTCTACCGTCACCAACAACCATGGCAGGCGTGCGCTTGGCAGCAGCAATAAACTGATAATTTATTACGAGCAAGCGATGATCATAACCGGTAATAAATTTTTCAACTATTACTCCTCTTGAAATTCTTTTTGCTGCAGCGAGAGCAACTATAGCATCATCCCAATTAGTGACATTAATGGTTGCCCCTCTTCCATGATTACCTCCCACGGGTTTGATCACAACCGGATAACCAATTCTCTTTAAAGCTGACTCGAGATCTTCCTCATCATACACCACACGACCACGGGGTACAGGAACTGAAGCAGCTTCAAGTAAATTTTTGGTCTCTTCTTTATCACAAGCTATTTCAACTGCTATACTACTAGTGGAGCTGGCAACAGTTGCCTGAACACGTTTTTGGTTCACGCCATAACCCAATTGGACAAGAGAATGCCGGTTCAACCGTATCCAAGGTATTTTTCTCTTAATAGCCTCTTCAACGATAGAACCTGTAGATGGTCCAAGCCTTTCATCTTCTCTAATCTCACGCATCCTTTGGATGTCATCAGCAAGATCATATTCCTGACCGGAAATGAGAGCTTCAACAATACGAACAGCAGATTTAGCAGCAAAGATCCCAACCTTCTCCTCTGCATAATTAAACACCACGTTATAAACGCCATGCTTACCGGTACTACGTGTTCTTCCGAAGCCGCAATCCATTCCCGCTAAGGTTTGAATTTCTAATGCTATGTGTTCTACAACGTGTCCCATCCAGGTTCCATCCTTTACTCGTTGAAAAAAACCACCTGGACGACCTTCAGAGCACTCATGCGCAAACATCGTCGGAAACATTTTTTCCATCCTCTCGGAAAAACCCGGAACCTTGTTGGAAGGCAGATCTTCCATTTCCTGAATATCCAGTTTCATCACAATTAACTTGTGTCTCCGGATCGACCAATAGTTTGGCCCTCGCATTACGCGTATTTCAAGTATTTCCATAGTGCTCTATACGATCATAATTATTTAATGCTTTAAAGTAATCTATATTATTGAAACTACAAAACAGAGCGATCTTATTCTGTCAGCCTCAAGCTTATATATCACTTTGCAGGCTGCTTCACATGATTCAATAGAATAACTCTTATGCTTATCCGGGTCTTACACAAAGCGAAGTCTCCCCTGAATGAGAAGACTTCGCTATTTTAAAACAATATTACTGAACGGCAATTTTGCTAATCTGTATTTCAGAGCCTGCAATTTCCATACTTATAAAGTATAGCCCTTTCGAAATTTTCCTTAGGTCAAAATCAACAGAATTCGCTCCACGAGTAGCCGCTACTTCTGTAGTGCTAATCACATTTCCAAGAACATCATTGATCCTGACCAAACATGTGATTTTTTCTTTTACGGTGAAGTCAAGTCTGAAGATGCCGGTTGAAGGATTAGGATAAACATCGAACTTATCAGCTAACATATTGTCGTTTTCACGACATGCAGAGTTTACAGATACAACCTTGTTGAACGGCTGGCCAATTCCACATGCATTATTTCCTCTTACAGTAATAATAACTGAACTTCCAGTCGTACCGTTGAAATTGGCAATGGCATCAATACCTCCTCCCTGAGGACTGATACTTGCACCATTATTAATGAACCAGGTATAGAAAGAAGCCCCGCTTGGAGAAACAACAGAATAATTAACTGCAGATGATGATCTGCATACTGATGAAGGACCATTGATACCGGAAGCTACGCCTGGTGCAGAGTTTACATTGTAACATCTCGCAACACTCGAACCACATGCACTCACTGCCGACACACAGATATTTCCTGTACCTGTGAATGCCGGACCAAAATCAACAGTTATGGACAAGCCTGTATTTGCCGTGATGGTAACCCCGGCCGGCACTGTCCAGTTATATGAGGTGGCTCCGGTCACAGGACTAATACTATAGGTTACACCTGTCTGTCCGCAAAGGTTGGACCCCGGTCCCGTCATTCCTCCCGGTTGATTTGGTGCTGAATAAAGGGTATAGTTCTTGGAAAAGTTTCCACACGGACTTGTTGTAGTTACCGTAAGAATTCCGGTTGTATAACCCGGACCAAAATCAATTGTACATGCAGGGCCGTTAGAACTTGCGATCGTCATATCACCTGCACTTACTGACCATTGATACGACTGAGCTCCGTTTACAGGTGCAATATAGTATGGTACATCACTGGTGCCAGGACAAACAAAAGACGGTCCGACAAGTGCATTACCGTGTGAGGCCAATCCTGTAAGTGTAAAGTCACGTCTTGCAGAATTTCCAACGCAATTCGAAGCATATACTGAAATGCGTCCTTGCCCAAATCCTGCCGGCACACTCACCGTTACTACATTTGATCCTTGCCCGCTCAATATCGCAACACCTGATCCGCTGACACTCCAGACATATGACAAAGCATTATATACCGGTGGAATCGAATAGGTATAAACTGCAGGTCCACATGGATAAGCCGGTCCGATAATAAATCCTGGGTTAGAAGGCTTGACTGAAATTACAGGTATATTGAAACAAGTAGTAGCACTAATACCACATGGATTGACGACAGCCACACATATAAATCCACCATTATAGGTAGAACTGAAATTTAGAGTAATACTTGGACCATTTGAAGATCCTGTTACGCCCTGTGGCAGAGTCCAAATATATGAAGTGGCTCCACTAACCGGTTCAACATAATAGACTACACCTGTCTGATTTCTGCAAGCTCCCAGAGGTCCAAAAATTGGTCCACTAGGGTCCGGTACCAAACCGGAAGATGGAACATTGACGAAGACTACACCTGTACATCCATTGGCATCGGTTATTTGCACACTATATAAACCGGAAGCAAGACCGCTTGCAGTTTGACCGGTTTGGCCATTGTTCCACAAATAAGTGTATAAAGGTGTTCCTCCTGTTGGGAATACCGTTGCACTTCCATTTGCCAGATTACAGGTTGCTGCCGTACTCGTTGCTGTTCCTATGATCTTAGGAGTCTGTTGAATAGTAACGGTGGCTGAGTTAGTACAACCCAGGAAATCTGTCACAACAACAGTATAGGTTCCTGCCGGAACACCTGATATTGTTTGGGTAGTAGCACCATTACTCCAGGCATAACTATATGGTGCAGTAGCGCCTGATCCGGTTGCAGTTGCACTTCCATCCGATCCTCCAAAGCAAGTGACCGGAGTAACAGCTGTAATCGTAATTGCTACTTTAGGAATACATGGTTTGAGTGAGATCATTGCAATTCCATAGGTCATTCCGGCAGGACTGGAATTCGTTTGATGAATTGAAATTGAACTCGCACTGATTCCGGTAAACTGCGTTGAATACTCTTCCCAGTCTGAAATTAATGTTGCTGCCGGTAATGTCAAGATTACCTGCGAGCCTACTCTAACTTCAAGATCAGGTAAATCTGATTGCATTAATTTCAATGCCGGGTGAACCTTAAAGCAGAATGCATAATTCTCAGTCGCAGACAAAGTCACAGCCTGCTCCCAAATCATCGCCGGACTTGCTGCTTCAACAATCATATAGTTGTCTGCAGGGTCAGCACTAGGGGCATTAACACTTGCATTATCAATACACTTCCTTTGTGCATTTGTTTCTATACAATATGATTCTGTCAAACATGTACAAGAAGCCGTTAAGTTGCTTGTGAAGCCAACATTTCCATTATCAAAGTTTCCATTAGAGATAATTTCAAATCCGGGATAATGACATGGACCACAAGGACATTTTACAACCGTAATTGTATTGGTCACAGTACCTGTACAACCTGTACTATCTGTATAATGATAAGTGATTACATGAGAACCTACAGTATTTGGGTAGAAAGTATTAAAACTCACTCCCGGCCCTGTAAAGAATCCGCTACCACCTGTGCTTGATACAGGAACCCAATTCGGACTAATATAAACAAAGATGTTTCCGGTATTCAAAGAGATAGGTGCTGCACCTTTGCAGACAGTAGCATAAGATATTGGCCATTGAAGAACCGGTGCAGGTTTTACGGTTACACAAATTGTATCTGTTGAACAACAAATAACAGGTCCCTGACAGCAACATTCTACGACATAACAATGTGTACCCGGACCCATTCCAAAGACATCCAGTATTTCACCTTCACCGGCATAGACCGGTCCGTTAGGTCCCAGATATGTCCAGCTGATTGTGCCCGTACAACCTGTGGCTGTCAATATTGCAACATCACCTTCGCAGATAGTAACATCCGGACCGGCATCCACAACACAACTTGTGTCGCAACAGTAAATCACATTTATGAAATTACTTATGCTGGCTGAACAGCCCAGGCTATCGGTATAGGTATATGTAATTGTATGTAGGCCCAGTGAAGTCGGATAGAAATAATTTCCGACTACTCCTATTCCACTGAACACACCTGTTCCTCCTGTGCTTGTTACCGGAACCCAATTAGGATTCACGTAGACCAATATATTTGAAGCATCTAAGAAGATCGAATCTGAGTTCTGACAAACTTCCTGATAGCCATAATGCCATTGCAAAATCGGATGAGGATTAATTGTCACACATACTGTATCAGTTGTGCAACAAATGATCGGACCCTGACAGCAACATTCAACGACATAACAATGTGTACCCGGACTCATTCCAAAGACATCCAGTATTTCACCTTCACCGGCATAGACCGGTCCGTTAGGTCCCAGATATGTCCAGGTGATTGTGCCTGTACAACCTGTGG
>Ga0116144_10006051_pt1 | contig 10711 bp, 7 predicted proteins | sample AD_UKC035_MetaG_FD_89746 | JGI IMG/M metagenome (GOLD analysis project Ga0116144, IMG submission 89746) | Active sludge microbial communities of municipal wastewater-treating anaerobic digesters from USA - AD_UKC035_MetaG | ecosystem: Engineered > Bioreactor > Anaerobic > Digestate | place: USA... | reverse complement strand
TTGTTTTGATTTTTCAGCTAATAAGGCTGCGCCTTGCTCAATATCATCACTTAGCAGTCCAAACATTCCCTGTTTTGCAATAACAGCACCTAATCCATTAGCAACAAGCGCCTGTTCAATTTGGACCTTAGTGCCATCTGTAAAGCCAGTGACCTGTTCCAAGGAGATTCCCTGCACTTTTGACCAGTATTTCATGTCATCTAGTGTAGGATTTAGATTTAAAAAGCCTTTAAGGTTACCATAGACAAGAGGATTGAAGCCCATGGTCACCAGATCTTTTTTCATGGCCGCTAAAGTACCTGGCTGATCACCTTCTGCTTCGGTTAACAAACCTTTCTGCGATAAGTAATTTCCCGAAGTAATGTGCAATTCGGCATCCATGGTGACTACGGGTTTGCCTGCTTCCAATGCTTTAGATACAATCTCTGTTGCATATACCGGGTCGCCATTGCACTCCACCACTAGTTCACTTTTGTCTAATAATTCTTGAACTGAATTTGTGTAGGCTGAATTATTAGGAAACGTATCCAATCTCCTGCGCGTTAAAACGACACTCACTTCCATATCTGGAAATAGATTAATTGTTTTTAACAAGCCTCCGCCAATGAAACCTGTTCCAATTATGCCAATTTTAGTTACGTGTGATGCAGACATAAAAAATCCTCATTTTAGCGGTTTTTGGATTATTGTCTAAGATATTATTTGTAAATAATTCTTAGACCGCTTGAGAACCGCTTTGATATTATAACGTGTAAAAATTCAGGGATAAATTTAATTTTGAAAGAGATAAAAAGCTTGATGAACTTCTTAGTATTTCATTTGAAAAGGCAAGTGTAAGGATTCTGGATTCATGATAATAAGTTTATGTACTTCTGAACACTTGTTTCAATAGAAAATTGATCTAACCACTCGGGATTAGCTAATCTTAAATCCCCCTTAAATACCTTCTCAATTGCATCGGCTATGGCTTTATGGTCGCCAATAGGGACGAGGTGGCCATATTTCCCGTTCGCTAATATTTCTTCAGGTCCGCCACAGGCTGTGCTTACTACTGGGCAATGGCAAGCTAAGGCTTCGACTATCACAATAGAAAAGGATTCATGCTTTGAGGCATTTACCAAGACATCAGCTTCTTTAATGATTGGTAGTGGGTTATCGATAAAGCCCGGCATTATCACATCATTCCCCAAGCTCATCTCATCTAAACACTGAGAAATCTTCTCCCTAGCTGATCCTTCGCCTAAAATTATTAATTTTGAAAAATACTTCTTCTGTATTTCTTTAAAAGCAAGCAGTAAGCTTTGATGATCTTTTACATCCTCTAGCCTGCCAATACTTAGGATCTTCTTAAAATTTCGTGTTTCTTGATATAAAAATTTTTGTTGTTCTCTTGACTTTTTATAAAAATCATTATTGATAACAGGGTTGTAAATCACAGAGATTTTTGACTGGGGAAGATTTAAGTATTGAACTGCATCCTGGGCACAGCTATTAGAGACAGAAACTATATGGTCAGCTTTAGGATAGAGCAGTTTAAAAATCATTCTGTCAAACCATTTGTGATAAATTGGATTTTGTTTGGATATGATCCCGTGAATTGAAATGATAATTTCGGGCTTATGTTTAGCTAGCATTCGTGCAAGAACAGAAACGACATTGGGTAATTCCAAGGCTGAGATTATTACTGAAGGATCATGATTGTTAATATACTTTACAAGCTTTGATAATGTGTGTTTCATTGCAGGTACATGAAAATCAATGATATTTACCCCTGATGGAACCCTGGTTACCAATTCCCCCGCTGCCTTTTTTACAATGAAATCTACAAAATAACCTTTCTCGGACAACGCTTGTGCTAGGGTCACCATTGCTGATTCAGCACCGCCTCCAGCAAAAGTTGGGATGAAAATAGCTATTCTTTTTCTAACGGACGAGCGCGTGTTTGTTATCATTCTAAATGTATATGATAATTATGGATTTCCGCCATCTGTTTTCGGATACAGCTTATCCTTAAAAAGTGATCCTCGTAATTTTCTAAAGTGAGTCATAATTCTTATTATTGTGTCATCATTGAATAGACTTAATAATCTATAAGGTACCAACTTAATATTTTTAGTATCACAATTCAGTAAACTTAACATTCTCCGCATATTTGGTATATCGTTTGCCCGCAAATATTCAATACAAGCAGTCTGGTAGATCATGCGTCTTGAATTTTCTATGACACTCTCGGGCAAGTTCGGGTCAAGTTTTTTGGCATTATTGATCACCGTTTCATGAATGTCAAACATTCTTTGCATAGATATATTCGATGTGATGTTTGAGGCGTGCACTTTATCCAATACATGGATGTTGGATAAATAGAGCAAAGGGTACTTCTTTGCAATTCTTAAATATAAGTCGCGATCATCCATAAACCAGATATCCCCGTTGAACATACCTACCTCAAAAAAAACGCTTTTCTTTATCATTACAGATGAAAAGCTCCAGAGATACTTTTTTTCTAAAATGTCATAGAATACATTTTTAAAGTAATCCTTGGTTTTCTTTTTTGACAAAACCTTATTGTTGTAATAGTTAACCTGGATTCGTCCTGATGCGACCCATGCTGCTTGCCACTTCCCTAAGCCTTGTAATTGTTCTTCTAATTTCTTAGGTGTCCATATATCATCGTGATTTAGGAAGGCTACATATTCACCCTTTGCATGTTGTGCAGCAAAGTTCCTAGCTTTGGCTGGGCCTGAATTATTAATTTTGAAGTATTTTATTTTTGGAGAATTAAGTTCTTTATAAATATCCTCAACAGGGTCTGGAGGGCCATCGTCAACTAATAAGATTTCGAAATTTTGATAGGTTTGCTCAAGCACTGAATTTAGAGTGTCTTTTATGAACTTTCTCGAGTTATAACAGGGGATAAGGACTGAGATCAGGGGATTTGAATTCATTAATAATGTCATTTTATAGGTATTATATTTTTGTTTACTAGTTTGTTAATGATTTCTTTAAAAGAATAAGAATGGATCTTCGATCAATTATAACAAATAGAATTATTATGAAAATTACCAACAAAGCAAGGCGCAATAGAAAATCAATGTAAGGATTAATAAGGTCCAAATTTATGCTCATAATCCAGAAAATGAGAAAGCTAAGGATTGACCAAATAATGGGCTTGTAATTAAGTTGTAGTTTGACCAAGTTATTCGAAAAAATGAGCATTAAGAGCGTGTAGATAAATATTCCAATTACATCAGCAATAGCCGCACCAAAAATGCCATATCTTGGTAGTAATAACAGGCTGGATGAAATTGTTCCGAGAACCCCTATTCCTGTTGAGATGGAGACGAAATAAGATTTCTTAGTTTGGGTAATCCCTACTGTGTATGTGTAAGTCGAACCAGTCAGGGCTTGTTTTAAACACAACAGTGCAACCAAAGGAACCCCAACTTGATATTCAGCCGGGGCAAGGATATAGAAAAACTCTTTTGCAAATAACGTAACAAATGCAGAAAGGCTTATTGTTGCATAGACATAGTACCTGAATACTTTATCAAGCTTTAGATGAAAACTTTTACTGTTTATATTTGCTAAGAAAACAGGCAGCCAACCCATGATAAAAGCAGAAACCGCGAGTTCAATCACTTTAGAGGTTTTTGTAGCTACACTGTAGTAGGCAATCTGTGTCTCGGTAGTGTATTGTGTTAATAAAATTCGATTAATCGACATCATGCCCCAGTTTAGCAATCCACCCGGTAGCATTGGAAGGCTGTAAGAAGCAATATCAGCAAACCATTTCTTAGAAAAAGTAAAACCAAGTAGATCACGGCAGTACCAAGCACTAATAATTGTCACGAATATTCCTGAAATTATTTGTGCTGTGAAATAGCCATTTATTCCTTGGTTAAATCGGAGGATAAAAATCAGGATCAATCCAAAGCTGATGATTGCATGCAGTAAGTTTATGATCAGATACTTAACGGGTTTGCGCTGCATGCGCAGGGCACTAGCAAAGATCTCCTTAATCGCTGCAAATGGAATGCTTGCAGTCGCTAAGATAATTGCATTTGAATAAATTCCACTAGAAAAAAGAATAGTCGAAATTTTCTGGCTAAATAGTGCAACAAACCCAACAATTACTATGCTGAACATCAAAGTGAACCAAAAGACACTGGAAACCATCTTTTTTCTGTCCTGTTTTGAGTTTTCTGAGACTTCATAAAAGAATCTCATCAAACCAGTCACAAGATGTAAGGCTAGTAAAATGTGAATAAAATTCGTGGTTGCGTTGACAACATCTAGTGTTCCCACTTCTGTTGAGCTTAGTATCCTGGTAATAATCGGTATGGTAACCAAACCAACAACCTGCATAAGCGAACCCCCAACACCATAAATAGCAATATCTCCGGTTACTTTAGGTAATTGGCTTACTGCTCTTTTTAGTATTTCAAATATCTTTTTATAAAACATTTGCTTAAGATTAAATATCCTACTATTGGAGAAAATCTAATTTTCCTTAGGATTGGTAAGATGGTTCATTAAGTTTAAGTACTCACCAACAATGACCTCTTCAGAAAACTGATTCAGCCAAGTTGATGGTGTTATTCTTTTCTCACTATTCAGAGTTTGAATAATTGCGTTTGCCAATGCATCATCATCATCTGGTTCAACAAGAATGCCATATTTTCCCCCATCCAGTATTTCCCTCGGTCCGCTACGACAGTCAGTGCTTACAACTGGGCAACCACAAGCAAGCGCTTCAACTAATACATTGGGCAAACCTTCGTAATTAGATGATAGGACAAAAAGATCAGCATTCTTCAAATAATTATATGGATTTGCTACCATGCCAGGTAATAAAACCCAATCATGAATATTTAATTCTTTTACTAAAAATTCTAGGCTTGATCTCAGTGGGCCTTCCCCAAAAATGATTAATCGGGTTTTTGTGCTTTGCAATACTTTCGCAAAGGACCGCAATAACAAGCTGAAATTCTTCTGTTCACTTAATCGCCCAATAGCAATGATCACTGGCACTGTTTTTGGATTCAACCATGGATGATTAATTGGTTCAATCGCTTTTTGAGCTATGCCTTCATTGATTATGGGGTTAAAAATTACCTCAATAGATGGATGATTGATGTTTGTGTAAAATTTAAAATCTTCCAATACAGATTTTGACACTGCAACGATCGCATCTGCTTTTGGATAAAGAATTTTTATTAAGTATTTTTCTATTATTTTCTTTATTGGTGAGCGAGATACTATTGACTGCGTGTTAGCCAATCGAATAATTGAATACTTAGGATATTTAGCAACAGACCGCGCTAACAACGCAACTATGTTTGTGAGATCAAGGGATGACAATACAAAATCTGGTTTCTTTTTTCGAAAGTAATTGATTAAATCAAATAAACTAAGATAGGTCGATTTTTTGTTTAGATCTATTATTCGCACTTTTTCATCTAAATGTGATAAATAAGGGCCTTCCGCTTTTACCAGCACAAAATCCACTATATACCCACGCTTGGCTATAGCTGAGGCGATCACTGCCATCATGTGCTCAGCACCACCCATGCGCAGGTCAGGTAAGAAAAAGGCTATCTTTTTTTCGTTATTTTCCAAGGTAAGATTCCAAACAAGTCGCCATAACAAAATCTATTATACACGGGTAGTTAGAGCTGGCTTAATGGTTCTTATAATTATTAGGTGGATCGTAAATCCGATTTAGCATTCAAAAAACAAAATTCTTTCAACTTTCATTTAAAACTGTAATCTATTTTTTCTTCTCTTGTCATGTAAATCTAATTTTCAGAGGTTAGAATGGGAATTCGTAGTCCTTTAAGTCCAACTCTTTTTGCAAATATTTAATTTCTTTTTGTAAATTAGGAATTATTCTTATTCCCCGTTGCGAGGTAATTTTTCCCATCTCAAATTCTTTTTCACCAGCAGTATAAATTCGAGGATTTCCAGGTGCTCTGTTAGAATTTCTTAATTCTCTTAATAATTTTCCAGTTGTGTGTTTAAACTCCTCAAGCGGAACAAAGAACTCGATATTTATTGCCAAGAAAAAGTGACCGACCCTAAAAGGTTGAGCTATTCCATCTGGGCTGAAACCAGATAAGGCTTGCAGGAATGTGCCCGATTGTAATGAGGCAGAAAGTATTTCCACCATAGTTCCCAACCCATAACCCTTGTGACCGCCTAGAACCTCACCAAAACCACCAAGTGGAAGCAGCGAGGCTGTTTTTTCGCTAAGTGCAGTTAGGGTTTCAGCTGGTTCGGTTATAGGGTTTCCATCCTGGTTAATGACCCAACCTACAGGGATTGGTTTTTCTTCTCTTGTTAACACTTCAATTTTCCCACGTTGAGTAATCGGAGTCGCGGCATCGTATAAGAAAGGAAAGTCTTCATCGGTTGGTGCACCGAATGCGATAGGGTTTGTTCCTAAAATCGGTTCTACGCCAAAGGTAGGAGAAACTGAAGGTCGGGCGTTGGTTACAGACATCCCAATCATGCCTTGCTTAACCGCCATGGTGGGGTAGTAACCTGCAATGCCATAATGGGTCGAATTACGAACAGCGACACAGCCTAAACCGTAAGTTTTAGCTTTATCAATTGCCATTTGCATTGAGCGGGTCCCAATAACCATGCCCATGCCATGGTGACCATCTACAACAGCAGTCGTGGGTGTTTCTTTAACAACCTCAAATTTTGTGACAACTTTATGCTGCCCAGACTTGATCCGATCGTAGTAATACTTCAAGCGACCGATTCCGTGGGATTCGATTCCTCGTTTATCTGATTCAATTATGACATCTGCACATATTTCTGCATCATCTGCTGGAACGCCTACTTTGATCAGAAAATCACGGATAAATCTCCTTAATGTGGTGACCGGTATGTAAACAGAATCTTGATCCATTTATCCTCCAAAATGTAAAACATGTCATTGATTACTAATATACCTGATGAAATTATTATAAAGAGTATTTGAACCTTACGGCAAAGATTATTACAGCTTAACAAATTCCTGTCAAAGTCAAACTTTTAGTGAAATCTTATCATAGGAAATATCATAAAAGTTTTGATCTAATAACAGGCAAAAAAGCGCTGCGGTGCTCGAAATATTGATAAAGCTAATAATTTAACAATTTCTTCACTATCAAATAATTCTATTTGCATTCGAAGTAAGGGGAAAGAATTTATTTATTTTTATCTTTTTTGCACAATCAATAGACAAATATGATAATGTAGTTCATGCTTGACTTGAAGCAAAACGGGTCAAATTCGTATTGACTTAAGCAAAGCTTTCCCATAAACTTAGTGCATGTTGGCTAGCGTCTATTCTTGCTCAATTATCGGCTTAGATGGTGTTGTTTTACAGGTTGAGGTCGATACGAGTGGGGGGTTGCCTAGAACAATTATCGTGGGCTTGCCTGACGCGGCAGTTCAAGAAAGCCGCGAACGGGTTCAATCGGCAGTCAAAAATGCCGGTATGTTTTATCCCCGAAAGAAAGTCACCGTGAATCTTGCGCCAGCCTCAGTACGTAAGGAAGGTCCTGTCTATGACCTGCCCATTGCTGTGGGCGTGCTAGTGGCCACAGACCAGCTGGCCCCCGAGTGTATTGAGGAATCGATGTTTATTGGTGAGCTATCATTGGATGGCAGTGTCCGCCATGTACGTGGGATATTGCCGATGGCCGCCCTTGCACGCGAACAAGGCTTTAAGAATCTCTATGTGCCAGCTTCGGATGCCTCTGAAGCTGCCTTGATACCCGACATCAAAATTTTTCCAGTTGACTCTTTGACCAGTTTATATTCTCATCTGATCGGTGAAAGCCAGTTGGAACCTGTTGCGAAGATCTTACCAGAGGATGTGCCAATTGTAGCGATTACCGATTTCAGTGAAGTAAAAGGTCAGGAATATGTCAAACGCGCCTTAGAGGTAGCAGCGGCAGGCGCGCATAACCTGATTATGATCGGTCCCCCAGGGGCGGGCAAGACACTACTAGCACGGGCAATTCCCGGCATCTTGCCTCGCATGACGATCGATGAATCACTAGACGTTACCAGGATTTACTCAGTGGCAGATATGCTATCGGCTGATATCCCGCTGATTCGCACCAGGCCATTTCGTGCACCGCATCATACTATTAGTCATGCGGGTTTGGTGGGCGGTGGCAATTGGCCGCACCCGGGTGAAATTACCTTAGCACACCGAGGGGTGCTTTTTCTGGATGAGTTACCAGAATTTGGTACACGGGTTTTAGAAGTGCTCAGGCAGCCAGTTGAGGACAAGGTGGTCACCATTAGCCGAGCGAGCGGTTCTTTGACATTCCCGGCAAATTTCATGCTGGTAGCAGCGATGAATCCCTGCCCGTGTGGTTACTATGGGGATAATCTAAAGCCTTGCACTTGTTCACCATCTGCAGTTACCAACTACCAAAAGAAGATTTCTGGCCCATTACTGGATCGGATTGATATCTTTACCCATGTTGCGCGGGTGGACTATCAAAAATTGAGCACGCAGAGGCTAGCTGAAGATTCCGCGACGATACAGGCACGGGTTGAGAAAGCCAGGCAAAGGCAATTAGAGCGATTTGCCGGCACGCAATTGGTCAGCAATTCGGATATGAATCCCTCCCAGATTCGTCAGTATTGTGTTTTGGATGATGCCTGCCAGGCCTTGATGAAAGTAGCTATGAAACAGCTGCAACTCACGGCACGAGCTTATCACCGCGTATTGAAGCTCAGCCGCACGATAGCTGATCTGGCTGGCTCGGAGGCAATTGCCCAGGCACACCTGGCCGAAGCGCTGCAGTATAGGTCTAAGATGGACTTGATGTAACAATAAACCTTTGAACCCCTTGAACCCCTTGAACCCCTTGAACCCCTTAATCATTTGCATAATCGACCAGTTCTGTGGTCTGTTCCTGGCGCACAGGTGGAGAGTTAGATTTCGTTTCCCAAAAATCCCCGACCGTAGTGTCCCAGAATTTGTTTATAATTTTCTGGTTGTCAAATAAAAAAAAGCTGGTTGAATTAGATGAACATAAGTTAAAATATTGTAGCGTGTAAGTTTGTTTACCAGAAAAATAACAACCCCAAAGATAATTTAGTATTTTAAGGAATCCACGATGAGAAAAATGAATAATAAAAATGCTTCGTATCGTTCCATTTCTTTAATAATCATCGCCTGTGTGATTTTGTTTTCACTCGGCTGTAATTTGTTTTCACCAAATTACTGGGTTCACCGTTTAGACGACGAAGAAGCAACTCAAGCAAAAGAGCCAAAGCCAATAGACTCCCCAACCATTGATGAATCAGGTACTGATTCGAGTTTCGGTTCCAAATGTTTGAATTCTCCAGGAGATGCGCCTTGCCCGATAGATGCGTGTGTCGTTTATAAAGGCGAATACTCAGCAAAAAACGTGGTTACAAGTGAATTATTTGGCAAAGCGAATTCAAGTGATTACCAGTGTTGTGCAGAGTATCAATTTACAAATAATAGTGGCGTAGATTTGATGGCTATCGAGCACCTGGTTACGGAATTTGATAATAACTGGTATATTAAGCTTTATCCAGCTAAAAACCCTGGACAACCGGGTAATTGCTCAAATTACTTTAACCGTAAAGATGGAATTGAAACATTTAGCAAGGGTGTTGCAGAGATCGTTGTTTTATATGCCAATCCTCACTGCGATTGGATCGAATGGGACGAACCTGGTTTGGCCGTGTATCGCGTGCCAATTGAAGCTGGATGCTATCCATTTTAGGAAAAGGACCTTTTGGGTACTGCGATTAAGTCCATTACTTTGCCTTTCCTTCAAAGGGACAATTTAACTTAACGCAAATGAGACATCACAATAATTTTCTCACTGTTAACAGTGAGAAAGTTGATTTTAAAAGTATATTTTTATATACTTTAAGAGCCATCACCACGATCGAAGCGTAAAAATATTCCTCTTTATTAAACCTGTTACATTCATTGAGATGGTCACAAAGCTGCAGGTTTTATAAACTTAGCTCTTGTTAATATTTATATTTAACTAAGTTTATTCTTTATAAGATCAGAATTGGAGCTTCACTAGTGATACAGTGTCCTAAATGTGGTTTTGCGAACGCCAAGTTGGCATCCTATTGCACCACCTGTGGTGCTCAACTCAAGCTAAGATGCCCTGAGTGCGGTGCTATCATAGAAAATGGGGCAGTATTCTGTCCTCAATGTGGTATGCGCTTGTCGGTTCAAACCCATCCTGATCTTTCCATTTCTCAAAAAGTCGACCATCTCTCTAACCATTTGGCTGAATCATTATTACCGCAATTGGATCCATATGAGCGCCGGGTTGTAACCATTTTATTTGCAGATATTGCAGGTTACTCGACTCTTGCAGAGCGTATTGATCCGGAAAAATTAGCTGAAATCATGAGCGATGCTTATCCTTGCCTACTAGAACCTATTCGAGAATTTGATGGCTCAATTATCCAGGTTATGGGCGATGGTTTATTAGCTTACTTTGGCACACCTTCAGCGCGTGAAGATGATCCGGAACGGGCTGTTTTAGCAGGATTAGCGACTGTTTCAAATATTCAAAACTATGCAAAAAAGCTCAAAATAGGCCAGGTTCTTGAAGATTTTCACGTCCGGGTAGGTGTAAACACTGGATTGGTCGTAGTCGGTGAAATGAATCCAGATAAAACATTAGAGTACATA
>Ga0116144_10006044_pt1 | contig 10715 bp, 4 predicted proteins | sample AD_UKC035_MetaG_FD_89746 | JGI IMG/M metagenome (GOLD analysis project Ga0116144, IMG submission 89746) | Active sludge microbial communities of municipal wastewater-treating anaerobic digesters from USA - AD_UKC035_MetaG | ecosystem: Engineered > Bioreactor > Anaerobic > Digestate | place: USA... | reverse complement strand
AGGCACCGCGTGGCCGTCCGTCGGCGGGTGGCAGCAATTGAGCAAAGACTCCGTGCTGAACCATGCCGTAGGCTCCAATAACAGTTGGTACACCGGCGCGTCGGGCGCACAGGGCTACTCGGCAGCGGCCCGCACGCACGACTTTATGGTGCGCGATGCCAACTTCGACACTGCCACGGTAGCCGAACCGTTGATCATGGTCTTCTCCGCCGGCAACAGCGGTTCGGGCGCCTCCACCATCACCGAGCCGAAAGAAGCCAAGAACTTGATTAGCGTCGGCGCGTCGGAAAACTACCGCCCGGACAATCCCTTGGGGAGCGGTTGCGGCGCTTCCGCCAACATCGAAGGCGTTGTCAGCTTTTCCAGCCGGGGGCCGGCGTTGGATGGCCGGCTCCTGCCCAACATCGTGGCCCCCGGCAGCGACGTAGCGTCGCTGCGGTCCTATACCGGCAGCTACAGCGGCTGCGGTGCGGTTGTCAGCGGCCAACCGGATTATGTATATATGAGCGGCACGAGTATGGCTGCCCCACAGGTGTCTGGCGGGGTAGCACTCATTACACAGTGGTGGCGCGCGTTGAAAGGCGGCGCAAATCCCAGCCCGGCGATGGCGAAGGCCCTGCTGATCAACGGCGCAACCGGGATGACCTCTTCCTCCATTCCCAATAACAACCAGGGATGGGGGCGCATGAACCTCGACAACGTGATCGAGAGCGGCGTTTTCTCCGATTACTACGACCAGGACTTTATCTTTGGTCAGACCGGTGAAACCTGGCAAGCTACCTATCGCGTCGCCGACCCAACCCGGCCAGTTAAAGTCACACTGGTCTGGTCGGATGCGCCCGGGGCAGCGGGCGCCAATCCTGCCCTGGTCAACAACCTCGACCTCGTCGTTACGGCCGGGGGGAACACCTACCTGGGCAACGTCTTTTCCGGCGGGCAGTCGGTCACCGGTGGTACGGCAGATGCCTTGAACAATATAGAAAACGTGTTTTTGCCGGCCGGCACTGACGGTATCGTTGAAATTACCATCAATGCCAGCAACCTCGCCGGCGATGGGGTGCCTTACAACGGCGATGCCACCGATCAGGACTTTGCGTTGGTCGTTTACAACGTGGCCCCGCCCGAAGGTCTGGGTTGGTTGGAGGGCACGGTGACGGGAAACGGCGGCGTCCCCCTTGCAGGCGCAGCGCTTCAGGTAGTCGGCGCGGATCCTACGAAGCCGAGAAGCACAACCACCGCTACTGATGGCACCTATCTTATGGCATTGATGACGGATACCTACACCCTCACCGTCTCTGCGTATGGCTATTTGCCCGCCGAAATCAGCGGCGTGGCCGTTATCTCAGGGGCAGTCACAACACAGGACGTGGCGCTCACCGCTGCGCCAGCGCACACCGTCTCCGGCTATGTGACCGACGCGAACACCGGTTGGCCGCTGTATGCGAAACTCGACGTGAGCGGCTACCCGCACAACCCCATCTACAACGATCCGGTAACGGGCTACTACAGCGTCTCGCTGCCCGATGGCAGCGCGTATGTATTCGACGTGACGGCGTTGATTGCCGGTTACTTACCCTCCGGCGATACCGTCACGTTGAGCGGCAGCGACGTGGTGCAGGATTTTGCCCTCACTGCGAATCAAGGGACTTGCAACGCGCCGGGCTATCACCAGTCCGTCACGCCCTTAATGACGGAAAACTTTGACTCCGCGACGAGGCCGGCCATCCCAACGGGCTGGCAAGTCGTTGATGTAAATGGCGCTACCGGCAACTGGGCCACCAGCGCCAGCACCGTACACCCCAGTGGACAGTCCCCACATAGTTCTCCCAACCTGGCCTATTTTAACTCCTACGACGCTTCCAGTGGTTCCTCGACGCGCTTGCAACGCACCAGCGGCCTGGATTTAAGCGCCATAACCACGGCGCAGATGACGCTGTGGATGTACCACGACACGGGTTATACACCAAACAATGACCGCGTGCAGGTACAGATTTCAACCGACGGGGGAACGACGTGGAATGATGTTGAGGCTATCGCCCGCTACGACGGCTCGGCCGGCTGGAAACAGCACAGCGTTAACCTCAGCGCCTATGCCGGCGCGGGAATGACCAATGTGCGCCTCGGACTGTTGGGCATCAGCGGCTATGGCAACGATGTGCATATTGACGATGTGCAAATCGCAGAGACGATATGTCATATCCCGACCGGCGGCCTGGTCATTGGCAATGTGACGGACGCCAACAACGGCGCGCCGCTCAATGGCGCCGCCGTGAGGAACGCGGCAGGCGACACTAGCACAACCGCCGCTTTTGCCGGGCCAGCCGGCGCAGGGTTCTACTATCTCTACGCGCCGGCGGGAGATACCGTCATCACGGCGACGCGCACCGCCTACGCCCCCTCCATAGAAACGCTGACAGTATCGGCCGGCGCGACCGCGCGCCAGGACTTCAGCCTGGACGGAGCAAATCCCCACGTAGCGCCGGCGGCGCTTGACAGCACTATGCGAGAAGGATTGTCAGTCACGCTCCAAATGACGGTCAGCAACAACAATCCGAATGTCCCCTTCGATTTCGAGCTTGTGGAAGGAACTGGCGGCGACGCGGATGTGCTGGTAGTGCGCCGGGATACGGTCGCTGCCGGGGCCATGGAAGCGGCGCTGACAACGCTTGGTTATACAAGCCAGGGCGTCACGACCGCCGCGTTCCAGGCAATGACCGTGAACGATCTCCTGAAGTACCAGGCTGTCTTCTACACCGGCAATCCAGATAGCAACACCAGCGGCACTGAGCACACGCTCTTGATCGCTTATCTGGATAACGGCGGCAAGCTCTACATCTCCGACAACGACCTGGGCTACGCCCACCGCAGCAGCGATCCCACCGGTTTCTATGGTGGTTATCTGCAAGCGACCTATGTGGCCGACAACTACGGCGATGGCGCGATCACCGGGCTGGATATCATGACCGGTCTGAACCCCGACACTACCGCCGACCTTTACCCGGATAGCTTCACCGTGCGCGCTGAAGGCGTTAAGATTTTCAATACACCCACCGGGAATAATGCCGCCGGCGTCAAGGTGTCCCGCAATGGCTACAAAGTCATCTACACCTCCTTCGACTTTAATAACATCGCCAGCGTGGACGATGAAACCGAACTCATCCGCCGCGTCACCGAGTTCTTTGACATGGGCGATATCCCCTGGCTCACCGAGACGCCCATCACCGGCACCGTCCCGGCCGGCGGGCAGGCGGTCGTAGAAGTCGTCCTCGATAGCAGCGCGGTCAGCGCGTCGGGCAACTACGTTGGCGCGCTCAAGCTCACAAACAACGGCCCCTATGGGTCTATCATCATCCCGGTGACAATGACCGTCATTTCGGAAAATGTTTACACCGCCACCACCAGCGGTAACTGGAGCGATGCCAGTAGTTGGGAAGGTGGGGCAACGCCTACAGGCCTTGGTCATGTCGTCATCGCTGCCGGGGTAGAAATCACGGTGGATGTCCCTGTCACCTGTCACAATCTCACCGTCGAATCCGGCGCGCGCCTCAACCTCGTCAACCCGGCAACGGTCTACGGAACACTCGCTAACGCAGGCCAGCTCCATCAGGAAGCCCTTGTAAATGGGAGCAGCGCGGTGGATTTTGGGATGCTCACCGATGGCGCGGGCAACATCAAATACTACGGCGTCACGCTCGGCGCCGGCTTCGATCTGGGCCTGACGAGCGTGGATATCTACGGTTCGAGCATCAATGGAACGGGCAACCTCACGCAGAGTGTAGGGACGTGGTTTGACATCAACCCGACCCACCATGTGGCGACGCCCACCGTTGTCCCGGTCACCTTCTGGTATCCGGCCGGCGCGCTCAACGGCAATGACCCGGCGACCGCGCAGGTGTATCACTACCTCGGCGGAGGAGACTGGGAATACTTACCCGCCATTTCCCGAGGCGCTGAAGGGACTTGGCACTGGCTGAACGTATCCGCCACCGGCTTCTCGCCGTTCCTCATCAAGTCGGCGGACAAACCCACCGCGGTGAGCGCCTACCAGATCGCGGCGGACGGCAGCCCGGCCTTCATGATCATCCTTGGACTTGGCGCCCTCGGCGCGCTTCTCCTCACACGCAAGCGGGCATAACCCATCTTGCCATACATCCCGCGCGGCGGCTGATGACAGCCGCCGCGCGGGACAAACGTGAAGCCGCGTATGTTGCAGTCCCCACTGATGACAAAGGAGACGCATTGTGAAAGAACTTGAAGGTCGTACACGTTTGTTGATGGACTGCGGCTGGCGCTTCGCGCTGGGCCACGCTTACGACGCTGCCCGCGATTTTAACCATGCGACCGGCTATTTCTCGTATCTGACCAAAACCGGCTATGGCGACGGTCCGGCGGCGAAAGACTTTGACGACCGCGGCTGGCGCGTCCTCGACCTGCCGCACGATTGGGACATCGAGCTGCCTTTCGACGCGCGCGGCGGGCACAGCCACGGCTACAAGGCCATCGGGCGCGCTTTCCCCGAAAACAGCGTGGGTTGGTATCGCAAACGCTTCTTCGTCCCCGAAACCGACCTGGGCCGACGCATCTCCCTGGAATTCGACGGCGTCCACCGCGACTCGCTCGTCTGGGTGAACGGCTTCTACCTCGGCACTGAGCTTAGCGGGTACACCAGCTTCCGCTACGACCTCAGCGATTACCTGGATTACGGCGGCGAAAACGTCGTCGCCGTGCGCGCCGACGCGACGCTGGAGGAAGGCTGGTTCTACGAAGGCGCCGGCATCTACCGTCACGTCTGGCTGACCAAAACGGCGCCGCTGCACGTGGCCCCCTACGGCACGTTCGTCACCACCGACCTCGGCGAGGGCGCTGCCGAGGTCACGGTGCGCACCACGGTGATCAACGAGGCGCAGGAAACTGCCGCGTTTGATCTCGAAGAAACCATCGTCAATGCCGGGGGCAAGCGCATCGCGGCGGGCGTCCAACACGGCGAGCTGCCTCCCGGCGCACAGCAAGAATTCGTCAGCCACTACCACGTGAAGAATCCCCGCCTGTGGTCGCTGATCGATCCGCATCTGCACCGGCTCGACACCGTTCTGCGGGTGGAGGGGGACGCAGTGGACAGCTACACGACGCCCTTCGGCATCCGCACCGTGCGCTTCGATCCCGACGCGGGCTTCTTCCTGAACGGGGAGCGCGTGGAAATCGTGGGCACGAATATGCACCAGGATCACGCCGGCGTCGGCACGGCGCTCCCCGACGCCTTGCAGGAATTCCGCGTCCGGCAGTTGCAGGCGATGGGCAGCAACGCGCTCCGCACCTCCCACCATCCCCCCACCCCGGAACTGCTGGACGTCTGCGACCGGCTGGGGATGCTGGTGCTGGACGAAAACCGGCTGATGGGCTGCAATGAGGAACACTTTCGCTGCCTGGAGCGCCTGATCAAGCGCGACCGCAACCACCCCTCGGTGGTGCTGTGGTCGCTGGGCAATGAGGAATGGGCCATCGAGGGCAACGTCAAAGGCGCGCGCATCACCGCGACGATGCAGCGCTTCGCGCAGACGTTGGACCCGTCGCGCGCATTCACCGTGGCGTGCAGCGGCGGATGGGACACCGGCAGCGGCATGGCGGCGCAGGTGATGGGCTACAACTACATCGTCCAGGGCGACATTGACGTCCACCACACCAAGTTCCCCTGGCAGGCCGGCGTCGGCACGGAGGAGACGACCACGCACCAGACGCGCGGCGTCTACGTGAGCGATCCGGCGCACGGGCACATCGCGCCGGAAAACCGGATGCCGGAAAACGTGGGCACCGAATCCGGCTGGCAATTCTACGCCGCCCGCCCGTTCCTGGCCGGACTCTTCTACTGGACGGGCTTCGACTATCACGGCGAACCGATCAACACCGGGTGGCCCGTCGTCGTCGGGCAATTCGGCCTGCTGGATCTATGCGGGTTCCCCAAGGACGGCTTCTACTACCTCAAAGCGTGGTGGGGAAAAGCGCCGGCGATGCACATCGCGGCGCACTGGAACTGGCCGGGGCGCGAGGGGCAGGCCATCCCGGTAACGGTGTACGGCAACTGCGAAGAAGTCGAACTGTTCCTCAATGGCCTGAGCCTGGGACGGCAAGCCATGCCGGTCAACGGCCACCTCGAATGGGAAGTGGCCTACGCGCCGGGGACGCTGCAAGGGCGCGGGTATCGCGCGGGGCAAGTTATCCTCACGACCGAAGTCGCTACGACCGGCCCGGCGGCGGCGCTGCATTTGATAGCGGATCGGCTGCGCCTCCACGCCGACGGCGCGGACGCGGCGGTCGTCACCGTGCAGGTACACGACGCGCAGGGGCGGCTCGTCCCCACCGCCGGGGACGAGATTCACTTCACGCTGACCGGGCCGGGGAAGATCATCGGCGTGGGCAACGGCGATCCATCCAGCCACGAGGCGGAAAAGTTCATCGAAAACGTGACAACCACGCCTATTGCGGGCCTCAAAGAATTGGCCGTGGACCGGCTCGACGGACGCCTGGAAGTCGCCGCCGGGTTCGATGATGCAGGCTGGAAACCGGCGTTCCGTGACGAAGACCCGGACTGGCAGGTCTCCAAAGACCCACTCATCGTGGTGCGCGGGACGTTCGAACTGCCCGCGCTCACGCCGGAAACCGCCGTTACTCTGCTCCCCAAGAGCATCGTCGAAGACCAGTCGCTCTACGTCAACGGGCACCTGCTGGCCGCGCATGTCCAACGCGACGATCCTCACCAGACGTACCCTCTCGCTCACGCTATCCTCAAAGCCGGGCGCAACGACTACGCCGTCACCGGGAAACGGCTGCGGAAAAAGCACATGTGGGAGGAGCTGAACCGCGACCCGGGTGGAGTGCAGATCGTCGTCCCGGCGGAACCCTGGCGGCGGCGCGCTTTCAACGGGCTGGCGCAGGTCATCGTGCAGGCCGCCCAAGAGTCGGGCGCACTCACCCTCACGGCGTCCGCGACGGGATTGCAACCGGCGAGTCTGACGCTGGAAACTGAAGCGGCCCCGATCAGGTCGGCAATTTAGGCAGCGGCTATGCCCGCAGCCGGTAGCCGACCCCCGGCTCGGTGACAATGTAATGCGGGCGGCTGGGATTGGTCTCAATTTTGTGCCGCAAGTTGCTCACGTTGACCCGCAACAGATGCAGTTCATTTTCATAGCCCGGCCCCCAAACCTGGCGCAGTAGTTGATGATGGGTCAGGACTTTACCGGCGTTCTGCACCAGGACACGCAGCAAATCATACTCGGTGGGGGTCAGCGCGACTTCATGTTGGTCCAGCGTGACCAACCGCCGCGCAAAATCCACAACCAAGGCGCCCACCTCAAAGCGCGCGCGCGCGTCGGGCTGCACTCGCCGTCGCAATGCCACCCGCAACCGCGCCAGCAATTCCCCCATGCCAAACGGCTTGGTGAGGTAATCATCGGCGCCGGCATCCAACGCCGCGATCTTATCGTTCTCCTGCTCCCGCACCGAGAGGATAAAGATGGGGACCGTCGTCCATTCCCGCAAACGCCGGGTCACTTCGGTGCCCTCCATATCCGGCAACCCCAGGTCGAGAATGATCAAGTCGGGATGTCCGGTCGCCGCGGCCGTCAACGCCGCCGCTCCCGTCTCAGCTTCCATCACGGTATACTGATGCGCCTCCAATACCGGCCTGAGAAACCGCCGAATGGCGCGCTCATCATCCACCACCAGCACCCGCAGCTTGTCCTTTTTCTCCATAGACTGTGCGCCTTTCTTTAAAAGTTACAGCGTATGCTCTTGGGGCAGGCGCAGTACGATGACGGCGCCGCCCTCAGGGGCATTTTCCGCCCAGATGCGCCCGCCATGCGCCTCAACAATCCCCTTGCTGATTGCCAATCCCAATCCCGTGCCGGAGACATGGGTGGGACGTTGCACGCGATAGAACTTGTCGAAAATGCGCAGCAGATCCTCCGGGGGGATGCCGATCCCCTGATCGATGACGCGAATTTCCACCTCACCGGCCACTGCGCGCGCCTGAACGGTGATGGGAGCGCCCGGTGCAGAATACTTGAGCGCATTATCCATAATATTAACGAGAACATGGACTATCAGCACAAAATCCAGAACGGCGAAGGGCAGGTTGGCGGCAATGTCAACCCGGATGGGGCGCTGACCCAGACGCGGCCCCAATTCCTCCAGGGCTGAGCCGATGACATCCTGCACATCCTCCGGCGCCTGACGTATGCGCAGGGCACCGGCCTCCAAGCGGGTCATGTCAAGCAAGTTCTCCACCAGCCGATTGAGGCGTTCTGCCTCCTCGCGGGCGGTGCCGATGAGCGCGCGCCGAGCTTGAGCGTTGAGAGCCGTCTCGGCATCATCCAACGTCGTCAGCGCCCCAGTGATGGTCACGAGCGGGGTGCGCAGGTCATGGGAGATGGAGTTGAGCAACGCAGCCTGGAGCTTTTCTGTAGCTTCCAACAGTTGGGCACGACGGGTGATCTCGGCCAGTTGAGCGCGCTCCAACGCCAAGGCCGCTTGCCCGACCAGGGCCTCCAACAGACGACGCTGGGGGGCGGTCAAGGCTTCCGGTTCTTCACGCGAGCGCACACCCAACACACCCAGAGCGCGCTGCGCTGTTTTGAGCGGCACGTAATACCCCGGCGCATCGCCATACTGTTCGGCGCCCAAACCGGCCGGACGGCGCGTGGTCCACACCCACTCCACGACGGCCCTTTCCTGAACATCCAGGGGGACTGTGTCATCCAGGGGGAAACGCCGCAGCGCCCCATCCTCTGCCAGGAAAACGACTACGTCACGCGCCAACGTGTGGCCCACATTCGTCACAATCGCCAAGACAATTGCAGCGATCTCTTCGGCAACAGCCAGGTCGCGGCTGAGCGCATACAACGCGCTGGTCTCGCCCTCGTAGAGCCGGATAGCCTCAAGTTGCTCGCGTTGCTGAGCCATTAAGGTGCTGATCAACAACCCCACCGCCAACAACGAGATAAAGGTCAGGACGTACTCAGTATCGGCAACGGCAACACTCATCGCGGGGGGGATGATGAAGAAGTCAAAACTGAGGACGCCGAGCAACGAGGTCAAAATAGCCGGGCCACGCCCCAAATAACCGGCGGCAATCACGACAGTCAACAGGTAAATCATGACCAGATTCGTGGGCGAGAGATATTGCTTTAAAAACACGCTGAGCCCGGTACCGGTAGCGACCAGTTCCAGGCTCAACGCATAATGCCAGCCCCGACGCGAAAGCCAGTCTAATCCACGGCGAAAAAGGCCATGCGCAACGTCACGTATACCGCGTATAACCCGATCAGATACACCGCGCCCCATTTGCCCAATTTCCCTTTCGTGAACCACAGGATTGCCCATAAGATCATACCGGTAACTGTCTCCCAAGGCAAGTCCCAATACAAAAGAGGTCTGGGAACCCAATAAGTGGATAGCAACGCGCCGCCTCCAATAGCCACCAGCGGGTTGGTGATGTTGCTCCCCACCAGCGTGCCGATGGAAACGCCGTGCGCCTTATGCTTGATACCCGATAACGCGGTGGTCAGTTCCGGCAGCGCGGAGGCGACGCCCAACGTAACAACGCCGATCAGCGAGCCGCCCACCCCCGTCACTGTCACGATCATTTCGGTGATGCTCAACACCAGTTGCGCGCCGGCAATGGTGAATACCATCGCCACACATGCGATCAACGCATCGCGGACGACCTGCCGCAAATTTTCGGGAACATCTACGTGGTCCTCTTCCTCAGTTTTCTGGTAATGCTTACGCTCGTCCCAATACAAGTAATATGTATAGGCAATGAACGTGCCGAACAGAATGAAGCCGTCCAGGCGAGAATAAATGCCATCCCATCCCAAAATCAGGCACATTATCGTTGTTCCAATCATCGGGATCATACTTTTCCACAGGAAGTAGCGCCGAAAATATAAAATCCCGGTGAAGGCCACCACAATCCCCATAATGAGAGTCTGCTGCACCACATCAGAGCCAATGTTAGCGCCCAGGACGATGGCCGAACCAATCTGGTAGTCCATCTTGCCCCGCAAAATGCCGACCGAAGCCACCAGATGCGAAGTAATCTCTGGGATGCTGGTCGCCAGCGAAAAAATCGTCATCCCCATAAACGTCGCCGAGAGTTTGAAATACATCGCGACGCCCACCAGCTTCTTTACCGCCAGATTAGAACTCAACACCAAGAGCGCCAGAGCAATAATGCCGACCACGCCGTTGACAAATGGAACTTGTGTTGACAGAAATGCTGTTATCATTTTTCCTCCACATCCTTTGTTTAAAATGCGTCAGAGAGTGTACCAGAAAACGCATCAAGAAGGGGACAAGAACCTGAGCTGGAAGGTCAAGAAAGTATCAAGGGAACACGGCGCAACGGAAAAATCGCACAATTAGCCTGCGTGGGGTATAATATCTTGTGAAAAGTTTCCGCCACAGAACTGCAAAGCGCCCTTGCGCCTTTGTGTTAACTGAATTTCAATTTTCAGGGGAATTCATCATTGACCGGGGTTCACCAACGGTTGGATGAAAATTTTCACCACAAAGGACACGAAGGACACAAAGGGTTTTCTCTGTGATCTCTGTGGCTATTTTCAGAGGAATTCATCATTGACCGGGGTTCACCAACGGTTGGATGAAAATTTTCACCACAAAGGACACGAAGGACACAAAGGGTTTTCTCTGTGATCTCT